>ENA-OQKB01000338-OQKB01000338.1-human-gut-metagenome-genome-assembly--contig:-NODE-338-length-10754-cov-3.548414_pt1 | contig 10754 bp, 11 predicted proteins | sample MGYA00242646_ERZ504793 | MGnify/ENA primary metagenome ERZ504793 (study PRJEB26092, sample SAMD00036409) | human gut metagenome | host: Homo sapiens | study: EMG produced TPA metagenomics assembly of...
CAAAGAAGATCATGTTTACGACGGATTTAACTTTGATCCAGCAATGTAAGTACACAGTTTGCAGCAGTAGAGGCAGCCATCGACAATTATTATAACCCGCTGATCAACGGTCTCGTTGACGATGTGGACGCTTCCATCGATGCCATGAACGCAGCTATGGACAGCGCCGGAATCCAGGATATTCTGGATGAGATGAACCGTCAGGCAGCAGAGTATGTAGCGGAGAAAGAAGAAAAATAAAACAGTAAAATAAAACAGGGAATGGACGCGCTGGTCTGCCAGAAGCTCCGGCGCGGCCGTTCCTTCTTTTAGAGATCAAGTGATGGTTCAAAAAGCTTTGAGGGATGACTTGATTTCTAACAGCATTCGTATTAAATATAAAAATATAGGAATTTTTCAAATTTAACAGAAAGTGACAGGGTATTTTTATGACACTGGAGGAAATTGCAAAAGAGATAGGGGTATCAAAAAGTACCGTTTCCCGTGCACTGTCCGGTAAGGGCAGAATCGGAGAGAAGACCAGAAACCGGATTCTCGAGGTGGCAAAACGGGGAGAAGAGCGGGAGGAGATGGCGCGGACCCGAACGGTGACGCACAACATCGGCGTGGTACTGCCTTCAGACGTTTATTATGGAAGCGGTGTTTATTTCCAGAACTGTCTGCTCGGCGTCTGCGAATCGGCATCGATGCTCGGGTACAATGTGCTGATTACGACGAGCAACGCGCATGATATTTCAGAGCTGCAGTCGCTGGTGGAGTCGAACCGGGTGGATGGTATGCTCCTGACACGTGCGCTTGAGGATGACCGTGCGCTGCAGTATTTAAGTCAGGCAAATTTCCCGACAGCACTGACGGGAACATGCCGGTATGACAACATTATCCAGGTGGATACCGACAATGAGGGTGCGGCAGAGAAAATGACAACGCTGCTGATCGGAAAGGGATTCCGCAGATTTGCGTTTCTTGTCAAGGATATGAGCTATAACGTAGACCGCAAGCGTCACGAAGGTTTCTGCCGGGCGCTGATTAAAAATGGAATTTCCGAGAAGGATCAGCTTTTCTACAATGGTTCGATCCGTATGGAGTTTCTGGATGCGATCATTGAAAATATTATATCCAAAAAAGTGGAATGCATCATCTGTGGCGACGACGAGATTTGTACGATGGTGATGTCCCGGCTCCAGGCGGAAGGCTATCGAATTCCCAAGGACGTCGCGATTGCTTCGCTCTACAACAGCACCAATCTGGACTGCTATTCCCCTGCAGTTACAGCAGTCAGTGTGGCAGCATCCCAGATGGGAGGCACAGCCGTGCGTCAGCTGATCCAGCGGCTCCGAGGGGAAAATTATGAGAAGAAGACGATGCTGGATTACGACATTTTATTCCGAAAATCGACAAACTAACGTAGCAGGGAGGACAGAACAATGGAATTTCAGAAGGGAATGGATCTATCTTTTATACCGGAGCTGGAAGATGCCGGAGTACAGGTGAAGGACTTTGACGGAACTGTTATGGATCCGCTGGATCTCGTTCAGAAATACGGGGTAAATTCCGTACGGCTCCGTATTTGGAATGCGCCGGAGCATGTCAGGGAGTCCGGCGGATACTGCAGCTATGCGCATACACTGGCGATGGCAAAACGGATCCGGGCACATGGCATGAGCTTTATGCTGGATTTCCATTATTCTGATTTCTGGGCGGATCCCGGTCAGCAGAGAAAGCCGAAAGATTGGGAAAACTTAAGCTTTAAAGAATTAAAAGAGGCTGTTTTTTCTTATACAAGAGATACGCTGACGGCATTAAAAGAGGAGGACGTTCTGCCGGATATTGTTCAGATCGGAAATGAGATCCGAAGCGGCCTTCTGTTTCCGGACGGAGAGCTGCCGGATTATACAAAAATGGTACAGCTTGTAAAATGCCGGAATCCGCGGTGCGCGGGCTGCAGCCGGAAAAGATGAGATGCAGGTTATGATCCATCTCGACCAGGGCGGACGGTATTTCTATCTGAAAGAGTGGTTTGACTGTTCCTTTGAGGCAGGACTCGAGGATTTTGACCTGATCGGACTTTCCTATTATCCATTCTGGCACGGCACTTTCACGGATCTGAAAGAGACAATGACGAAGCTGATCCAGGATTACAAAAAGCCGATTATGGTCGTTGAGACGGCGCATGCATGGAGAAAGAGTGCGCATGGGTTTATCGATGAACAGCAGGAAAAAATCGCAGGATTTCCGGCGACGCCTGCCGGACAGAAGCAGGTGCTGGATCTGGTTGCCAATATCGTTGCTTCGCTGCCGGATGAAATGGGGCAGGGTATCTATTACTGGGAACCGATCTGTGTTCCGAAAGACGGTGAGGGCGGCTGGTCGGAAAATATGGGTCTGCTGGAGGAGAAGGGAACCATCATGGAGGGCATTCGTTCTTTCCTGTTTACACGGAATGATGCCTGTCCGGAAAAACCGGCCAAGATTTACGAGCCGGAGCCAATGACCGTAGTAAAAGACGAAGCATGCGGTCTGCCGGAGATGCTCCCGGTTTTGCTGTATGACGGAATGGTGGAGCAGCGGCGGGTAAACTGGAACGAAGTGCCGGACACACGCGTGACAGGCGAATATGATGTGACAGGAAATGTGGAAGGTGTTCCGTTTGCTGCACATGCGAAGATCTGCGTGGTGGAAGAGCTGCCGGAGGCGGAGAATCTGTTGCTCGATGTCGGCTGGGAAGACGGCCTGGCGCGCTGGAACGTAGAAAAATCCGAGGATGCCGTTGCAGTACAGCTGTTTCCGGAGTTTGTCGATCCGTTCCCAGCTCCGCCGGTGAATGCGGTACGCGTAGAAGCACCGAAAAACTTTACGTTTTCGATCTGCCAGACGGTAAAGGTACAGGAGGCAGGAACGTATACATTATCTGTTGCCTTTCAGGGAACCGATACAACAAATGTGGATGTGCGGCTGTTCCTCAATACGGAAGAGGGAAAAGAAGAGACTGTGATTCATCCGACAGAACATGCATGGACCGGCTACAAAGTGACATGCGAAATCAGAAAACCGCAGGAAGTCACTGCCGGAATCCGAATTTCATCGCCGCCGATGTACGGCATGATGCGGAATTTCTGTCTGCAGACAGTAAAAAGAGAGGGACAATAAGACGATGAGAGCAGAGTACAGCTATTGCAGGGATTATCTGATTAAAAATGGAAAACCGTGGTTTCCGGTGATGGGCGAAATGCATTACAGTCGGTACCGCAAAGAGTGGTGGGAGGAATCACTGCGCAAAATAAAGGACGGGCGGAGTTTCTGTCGTCTCGGCCTATGTGATCTGGATTCACCACGAGGAAGAGGAAAATGTGTTTGATTTTGAAGGATGCCGGGATATCGGAACGTTTGTAAGACTGTGCCGGAAAGTCGGACTGTCGGTATTCTTGCGTATCGGACCGTTTGTGCACGGGGAAGTGCGGAACGGCGGATTCCCGGACTGGATCATCGAGAGAGAGAAAGAGGGCATGGCGATCCGCTGTAACAACGAGGAATATCTTGGCTATGTCAGACGGTTCTGGAAAAAGGTTTATGCGCAGGTCGATGGATGCATGGAAAAGGACGGCGGTCCGGTGATCGGTATTCAGATCGAGAATGAGTACGGCCACGTCGGCGGTCTGCAGGGACCGGAGGGCGAGGCGCATATCCGCACATTGACAGCAATGGCAAAGGAAATTGGCTTTGATGTGCCGCTGTACACGGCGACCGGTTGGGGCGGAGCCTGCATCGGCGATCTGCTTCCGGTCATGGGCGGCTACTGTGAAGCACCATGGGATCAGAGAACGTGCGAGATTGAGCCGAACGCAAACTTTGTGTTCAGCCACACAAGGAACGATGCACTGATTGCGTGTGATCATCATGTGGAAAATGCAAACAGTTACAACGAGGAGGATTTTCCGTTTTTGACGGCAGAACTTGGAGGCGGGCTTCAGGTTACCATGCACAGAAGACCGGTGGCGAAGGGATGCGATGTCGGAGCGATGTCTACCGTAAAAATGGGAAGTGGAGCAGGGCTGCTCGGCTACTATATGTACCACGGCGGCAGCAATCCGAAGGGAAAACTGTCCACCCTGCAGGAGAGCCGCGCGACAGGATATCTGAACGACCTGCCGGAGATCAATTACGATTTCAACGCGCCGATCCGGCAGTACGGAACAATCTCGGACAGCTATCGGGAGATCAAGCTGCTGGCGCTGTTTTTGAATGATTTTGGCGAGGATATGGCCTCACTTCGGTCTGAAATTCCAACGATAAGGATTCTGCCGGGAGATATGCACACGGTTCGGACAGCGTGCCGTCACGATGCGGACCATGGATACGTCTTTTTTAACAATTACCAGAGAAGATGGAAGATGGATGATCATCCACAGGTGAAACTGGAGGGACTCCTGGATGGAAAAGCGAGCGTGGGATTTCCGGCATTTGACCTGAAAGAGGGAATGTATGGATTTTTTCCGTACAATATGAAACTAAACGATGCGGTTCTTCACACGGCACTTGCCACACCGCTCTGCGTTTTACATACGAAAAAGGGAGATGCGTTCGTATTTTACGGTGATCTCGACCCGCAGATTCAGTGGGAGGGCGATGCGCGCGCAGAACTCTGCCTGATTTCCCGGCAGGAGGCGCTGAATGCATGGAAGGTGCATCTGGATCAGGATTATCTCGTTCTTTCCGAAAATTATGTCTGGGAAGAAAACGGTGAGCTTGTTGTGACAGGCAGTGGAAAAACCATGATCGCTGTGTATCCGGCAGTGGAAAAAGGCATTGTGGATTTCAAAGAGTGTGGAAAAAGAGGAAACTTTACGCTGTATGAGCGTATTTACAAAGCACAGGAGCCGGAGGCAGAGCTTGTCTGCAAAGAGCAGGATAAAGAGAAAGCAGTATACGAACTGAAGCTTGCTTATCCGGGCGAAAAAAATTATCACGATGCGTTTGCTTTTCTGACCTGGTACGGAAACCGTATGGAAGTGTTTGATGGGGAAGAGAAAATCAACGATTATTTCTATACCGGTCAGGAGGCCCTGTTAAGCCTTGGCTATTTTGAGTTTCCGGAGAAACTGAAACTCGTTGTCTATCCTCTGCATCCGGGTGATCCGATTTTTCTGGAAAAGCAGCCGGATGCAGCGGATGGATGTGCCTGCAAAATTGAGAAGCTGCACGTAGAGACGATATTTCGATGAACAGAGAAAGGAAAACGAACATGAACCAGAGTGGATTTATCTATGGAGGGGATTATAACCCGGAGCAGTGGCTTGCGATGCCGGAAATTCTGGAGCAGGATATCGAATATATGAAGGAGGCGCATATCAACGAGGTGACGCTTGGTGTCTTTTCCTGGTCTGTGCTCGAGCCGGAGGAGGGTGTATACCACCTGGAATGGCTGGAAAAGATCATGGATCAGCTGTATAAGAATGAGATTTCAGTAATTCTCTCGACACCGTCTGCAGCACGCCCGAAGTGGCTTGCAGACAAATACCCGGAGGTACTGCGCGTAAACGCGGACCGCACGAAAAATCTGTTCGGCGGACGCCATAATCACTGTTATACTTCGCCGGTTTACCGGGAAAAGGTGGGGAAAATTGATCGCCTGCTGAGCGAGAAGTTTGGAAAGCACCCGGCGGTAAAAATGTGGCACATTTCGAATGAACTGAGTGGAGAATGCCATTGCCCGCTCTGCCAGAAGGCATTTCAGGGGTGGCTGAAGAAAAAATATGAGACGATTGATGCATTGAATATGTCGTGGAATACAACGTTCTGGAGCCATTCGTATCAGAATTTTGAGCAGATTGAGAGTCCGTCCCCAAAGGGTGAGATGGGGCTTCACGGACTGAATCTTGACTGGAAACGGTTTGTGACAGATCAGACAGCAGACTTTGTTGCCTGGGAAAAAGCAGCGATCCGCGCGGGCGGTTCCGAACTTCCGGTGACAATCAACATGATGTATGATTTCCAGGGACTGAATTATCATAAGTTCAAGGATCTGATTGATGTGGTGTCATGGGATAATTATCCGACCTGGCACAAGGAAGCAGAAGAGGTGACTGCGCTTGATGCGGCACTGCAGCACGATTTTATGCGGAGTTTGATGAAAAAACCGTTCCTTCTGATGGAGTCCTGCCCGACAAGCACGAACTGGCAGAGTGTCAGCAAGCTGAAACGGCCTGGGCTTTTAAAGGCGGCATCGCTGCAGGCAGTGGCGCATGGTTCCGACAGTGTCCAGTATTTCCAGATCCGCCAGAGCCGCGGTGCGAGCGAGAAGTTCCACGGGGCGGTCATTGACCACTACGGCGGAAAGGATACGCGCGTGTTCCGTGAGGTGACAGAGACGGGCGAGGCGCTTTTGGATCTGGCGCAGATTGCGGGAAGCACGACGAAGGCACAGGCTGCAATTTTGCATGACTGCGAAAGCCGCTGGGCCATGGAGGATGCGCAGGGACCACGGAATATGGGACTGCATTACATGAATACCGTGAAGAAAGTATATGGCGGTCTTCGGAAACTGGGTGTGAATGTGGATTTCCTTGATATGGAGGAGAGTCTTTCCGGCTACCGGATTGTCTTTGCACCGATGCTGTATCTGTTTCGGGCCGGAATTGAGGAAAAAATCCGGAATTTCGTGGCAGACGGCGGCACCTTTGTGATGACATACTGGTCGGGAGTTGTGGATGAAAACGACCTCTGTTTCCTCGGCGGAACCCCGCACGGACTGATGGATGTATTCGGCCTGCGGAGCACCGAGCTGGACGCATTGTATGATCAGGATGTGAATGCGGGTGTGGGAGAAGGAAAGACATATGAAATCCGAAATTTCTGCGACCTGGTAAAAACGAACGGTGCCGAAACGCTGCTGGCATACCGTGACGATTTCTATGCGGGATATCCGGCACTGACGAAAAATGTATTTGGAGAGGGCGAGGCGTATTATGTCTGCGCAGATTTTGAACAGGCATTTTACGATGACTTCTGCCGGAAATTGGCAGAAGAAAAAGGCCTGGAACGCGCGGCAGCCGAAATCCCGGAAGGGCTCGATGTTGCAACAAGGGAGGATGAGAAATACAAGTATCTGTTTGTACAGAACTACGGAGCTGAACCGGCTGCATTTCCGATGGATACGGAAACATACCAGCCGATGACGGGAGAGTATGATGGAGTGGTCAGAAGATTTGAGACGGTTGTGTTTCGAAAAGAAAAATAGAAGTTAGGGAATAGAAACAGACGGCAGGCTGTGTGTGAGTACACAGCCTGCCGTCTTTTGAATGGACGGTTATTTCAGTTCCTGTTCCGCCTTTTTCCAGACCTCTTCGTCCAGATCGGTCAGTGCCAGTGCATCGGCGAGTTCACGCACTCGTTTTACGGTGAGATAAAAATAATTCACGCCGCAGGTCAATGTCCGTTTTAAGGAACGGGCAAGGACACTGCCATGCGTTTCCAGCCCGGCGCGGTCGAATTCGGCGAGGTAGCCTTCGAGATCGTAGGGAATCTGAAAACATTCGATCTGCCATGTGCTGTTTTCCAGCGTCAGAATCGCGAAATGGGCATGGCCGCCGACTCCATCAAGCGCAAGCCCAAGGGAACCGGGATTCAGGTATGTTTTTTCGGCATATTCTCTTTGCTCCTGCTTGTGGCTGTGCCCGCCGAGCAGGATTGCGGCATCGAGATTTTTCAGATGGGACAGCAAAAGCTCCGGATGCAGACCGAAATTCCCACGGAGTTCTCCGGGCGCGCCGTGACAGAGACGAAGTGCCGGGAAGAGAGATTCGCGGCAGGTATCCGGTGTGATTTCTTCCTGCGGAACAAAAACAGGAATCAGCCGGCCTGATTCATTTATTTTTCCGACCAGAACACCGTCTGTCGGCAGATGTTCGAAAAATTCCAGATCCTGTCCGGTAAGATTCCGAAACGTATAATCCAAAAGTCCGCTTGTCGAGGAACCTGCCTTCCAGTTCTGCGGATGCCGGATATTTTCCAGCAGATATTCTTCCCTGTTTCCCCGCACCAGATAGCAGGGAAACTCCTCCTGCATTTCGCGAAGCACTCTCATCATCCGTTGCGGAAAAGGCCCGTCTGTTACAAAATCTCCCAGCCCGATGATACCGTCGATCTCCTGACTGCGAAGAAATGCCAGCACCTTTGCGAGCGCATAATAATTCCCGTGAAGATCACTGATTACTGCTAATTTCATGTGTCGTCCTTTCTGTGATATTGAGTCAAAAGGTGTTTTGTCCCAACATCTCTCTATATCAAAATTATAAAATGCGAGATACTGTTTCGATTTTATCAGATGGAGAGAAAGAACGCAATTTAAAAACCTGCTGACAGAAAAAGCATGTTATGATAAGATCAAAGGCAGAGAGTTTCGAATATCTTTACTGTCGGAGGGAATGTATGATTAATCGGGAAGACATGCTGGAGCTGACGAGGAGGATGACGCCGGCGCGGACTTCGTTTGTGCGGATGGCGGGTTGCTATACGGATTCGGGTGGGGAGTATGACGGCAGTTTCAACATTCATTTTCTGAAACTGTCCGGTTCGGAAAAGGCCAGGAATCTGGCGATTGCCAAGAAATTCCGTTTGCGGAATCGAATGAGAAGCTGCGGGAATACCGTTTTCCGGAAACATCCCAGGGGCCGGGCAGTATCTGGCAGATGCTGATGGCGCTGCGGGAATGCGGACTGAAGAACGATGCGCTGTTGGAAACGTTCTATGATATCCTGATCGAAGGATTGCAGATTCACGGGGCTTATGCCATTTACATGTTTTATGACCGGTATGATATTCCTGCAAAGGCTTCCGATAAAGAGCGCCTGGGGGAATCCGAGGAGATGTTCCCCTATCTGATCTGCGCTGTCTGCCCGCTGGTTGGAGAATACGAGCCGGGAAATCCTATCTGTGGATTCCTGTTCCCTGCCTTTGTGGACCGGAGCGGAGATCTGGAACGGGTTGATATTTATGCAGAGCGTGCAGCGTGGGGCGATCAGATGGCCAGCATTCTTGGCGCAAAGGGCAGAAAATTCAGATGCGGTCTGTAAAAGAAAAAATCAAAATTGACGGATCAAACCAGGTGCTGATGTGCCTGGCAGTAAAAAAACTTACCCGGCGAACCTAGCATATATCGTTCGCCAACGGGAAGTTTTTTAGATACGGGAGCAGCAGAAGTGCATATTTACTGTGCCATCCCCGCTCCATTCTGTGTAGTTGCTCCGTTTTCCTGCGGATTCTGCGTCTCATTGTCGCCGCCGCTTACCACATCGTCCACCGCGCGGCCGACATCCTCAACGCCCTCACCGACACCACGGGTCACATCTTCAGCGGCGTCGCCGACATCATCTCCAAGGGTATTTCTATCCCCGGTATTTGTACCGTTCGTACCGTTGGCATTCCCATCGGTGCCCTCCGTCACATCATTTACATTGTCGTTTGACGGCATCTCTGTCGTATGGACATCGTTTCTGTTATCCGTCTGTCCCATGTCGCTCTCCGTGTTGGTATTGCCATTTCCGGTGTCATTCGTGGTGTTGTTTCCACAGGCCGTCATCCCGGCCAGTAATACCGCCAATGCCAGCGTCATATACACTCTTCTGATTTTTCTCATCTTCAAAATCTCCTTTCCCTAACAGTGTCTGGACAGTTGCTAGTATTTGAAAAATGCCGGAAAATATACGGAAAAAAGAGGCTTTTGGAAATCTTGACAAAGGAAGAAAAAACACTAAAACAAAAAGTACGAAAACGGACTAAAACGAAAACAGGATATATCGAAATGGAAGTCAATCCGGCAAACCGGCGGGAAAAATACATCAGTCTGACTGAAACGGGAAAACAGTATGCGAGAGAGCTGGTTCTTCCGCTGTTTCAGTCCGAGGAGGAAGCGGCGGCGCAGTTTACGGAGCAGGAGATGACAGAAGCAATCCGGATGCAGGAAAAATTTGCCGACGCACTGGCAAAGAGTATGGAGGAAAAGGTATCCATAGTTCACAATCTGTCCGCTTCGTGATATGATAACAGCAGAATTCGAAAAGGAGAGAAAGAGAATGAAAGAAGAACTGAAGAAATCCCTTCGCACCTACGGCGCCCTGCTGCTGCTCGGTGTGACCGGCGTTCCGCTCGGTGCGGCAGTCGGTCTGATTGAGGCGCTGTTCTGCCGTCTGCTTTTGAAAGTCACGGCTATTCGCGTGGCACATCTTTTCTGGTGTCTGCCGTTTCTCGCTATGGCAGGTCTTGTGATCGTGGCAGTCAATCAGAAATTCGGTGGCAGGGGAAAAGGAGGCATGAGTCTGATTTTTGATGTAGCGTATGAGGAGGAGACAGAGCTTCCGCTTTGCATGATTCCGCTGGCAATGCTCTCAACGGCGTTGACGCATCTGTTCGGTGGAAGTGCCGGCAGGGAGGGTGTTGCCGTTCAGATCGGTGCTGTGTTTTCCTATTTTGCCGGTAAAAAATTACCGTTTAAAAACGCGCCCGGTATCTTTCTGGTAACCGGTATGGCTGCCGGCTTTGCGGGCATGTTCGGAACGCCGATTGCAGCTGTGATCTTTGCAGTAGAAGTGCTCGCTGCAGGTGAAATGCGGTACGAGGCACTGCTTCCGGCGTTTACCGCATCTTTCTCTGCGAGCGCTGTAGCTTCCCTGCTTGGAATCCGCAAAGAAAATCTGGCTGTCCACATCAGCGAAAGCCTGACACCGTTCCTGCTGGTGCGTCTGATTACACTTGGTATTATT
>ENA-OQKB01000339-OQKB01000339.1-human-gut-metagenome-genome-assembly--contig:-NODE-339-length-10737-cov-2.512064_pt1 | contig 10737 bp, 9 predicted proteins | sample MGYA00242646_ERZ504793 | MGnify/ENA primary metagenome ERZ504793 (study PRJEB26092, sample SAMD00036409) | human gut metagenome | host: Homo sapiens | study: EMG produced TPA metagenomics assembly of...
AATGTAACAGACATGGCAAAGAAAAACACCTATGATGCAGGGAGCATCTCTGTCCTGGAAGGTCTGGAGGCGGTTCGTAAGCGTCCGGGAATGTACATCGGAAGTGTTTCACGAAAAGGATTAAATCATCTCATTTATGAGATCGTAGATAACGCAGTAGATGAACATCTGGCAGGATACTGCAGTCTGATCCATGTGATTCTGGAGAAGGATGGTTCCTGTACGGTTACGGATAATGGAAGAGGGATTCCGGTAGATATGCATGAGAAAGGAGTGTCGGCAGAGAGACTGGTATTTACAACTCTTCATGCAGGCGGTAAATTTGATAATTCTGCCTATAAGACCAGCGGAGGACTTCATGGAGTAGGTTCTTCGGTTGTGAATGCCCTGTCTACATATCTGGACATTAAGATCAGTCGTGACGGATATGTGCATCATGATCACTATGAACGGGGAATTCCGACCATTGAACTTGAGGAAGGGCTGCTGCCGAAGCTGGGTAAGACCAGACAGACCGGAACAAGTATCAATTTCCTCCCTGACCCGGAGATTTTTGAAAAGACAAGATTTTCTGCAACAGAAGTAAAGAGCAGACTTCATGAGACTGCATATCTGAATCCGGAACTGACTATTCGCTTTGAGGATAAAAGAGGTGCAGAGGTCGAGGATATTACCTATCATGAGCCGGATGGTATCATTGGATTTATCAAAGATCTGAACCACAGCGCGGAAGTCCTGCATGATCCGGTTTACCTGAAAGGGGAAGCAGACGGCATTCAGGTAGAGGTGGCATTTCAGTTTACCAATGAATTTCGTGAGAATGTACTGGGCTTCTGTAATAACATTTACAATGCAGAGGGCGGTACTCATCTGACTGGATTTAAGACTACATTTACCACAGTCATGAATACTTATGCGAGAGAGATTGGCGTTCTTAAAGACAAGGATCCGAACTTCACAGGTGCAGATATCCGTAACGGAATGACAGCAGTTGTTTCCATCAAGCATCCGGAACCGCGTTTCGAGGGACAGACCAAGACAAAGCTGGATAATCAGGATGCATCACGCGCAACCGGAAAGGTTGTAGGAGAGCAGATGGTACTCTATTTTGACAGAAATCTGGAGACTCTTAAGACAATCCTTTCCTGCGCGGAGAAAGCTGCCAAAATCCGCAAGACAGAGGAGAGAGCCAAGACCAATCTTCTGACAAAGCAGAAATATTCCTTTGACTCTAACGGAAAGCTGGCAAACTGCGAGAAGAAGGATCCTTCCCAGTGCGAGATCTTTATCGTAGAGGGAGATTCTGCGGGAGGTTCCGCAAAGACTGCCCGCAACCGTAATTATCAGGCAATCCTTCCTATCAGAGGTAAGATACTGAATGTGGAGAAGGCTACTATTGATAAGGTGCTTGCCAATGCGGAGATCAAGACCATGATCAATGCATTCGGATGTGGATTCTCCGAAGGATACGGAAATGACTTTGATATTACGAAGCTTCGTTACGACAAGATTGTGATCATGGCTGATGCCGATGTGGATGGGGCGCATATTTCCACACTGCTCCTGACTTTATTCTACCGTTTTATGCCGGATCTGATCACTGAGGGACATGTGTATATTGCCATGCCGCCATTATATAAAGTCATGCCTAAGAAGGGGCAGGAGGAATACCTGTACGATGATAAGGCACTGGAGAGATACAGACGTGCCCATAAGCCGGGAAGCTTTACTCTTCAGAGATATAAAGGTCTGGGCGAGATGGATGCGGAGCAGCTCTGGGAGACGACTCTGAATCCGGAAACTAGAATGATGAAGCGGGTGGAGATTGAAGATGCGAGACTTGCATCAAGTGTGACAGAGATTCTGATGGGAAGCGATGTCCCGCCGAGAAAGAAATTTATCTATGAGCATGCACAGGATGCAGAGCTGGACATCTGATTTCGCCGGAGTGTTATGTGGAAATTAAGACAGATACATGGATATGTGTCTGAGATGGAGGAAAGAAATTAAATGGAAACAAAACAGGAGAATGTGATTCCCACCGACTATGCGGAGGTCATGCAGAAATCCTATATAGATTATGCCATGAGTGTTATTATCTCCAGAGCCCTGCCGGATGTGCGTGACGGATTGAAGCCTGTACAGAGAAGAACCCTGTATGATATGTATGAACTGGGTATCCGTTATGACAGACCATACAGAAAATGTGCCCGTATCGTAGGTGATACCATGGGTAAATATCACCCCCATGGTGACAGTTCGATCTACGAAGCACTTGTGGTAATGGCTCAGGATTTTAAGAAAGGCAAAACACTGGTCGACGGACATGGAAACTTTGGTTCCATCGAGGGCGACGGTGCAGCTGCCATGCGATATACAGAAGCCAGACTGGAGAAACTGACACAGGATGTCTTCCTCGAAGATCTGGATAAGAATGTAGTAGATTTTATGCCGAACTTTGATGAGACAGAGAAGGAACCGGTGGTACTTCCTGTCAGAATCCCGAATCTGCTGGTAAACGGAGCAGACGGTATTGCAGTCGGTATGGCAACCAGTATTCCGCCTCACAATCTGGGTGAAGTGGTAGATGCTGTAAAGGCATATATGAAGAATAATGACATCAGTGTCAAAGGGCTGATGCGCTATCTCAAGGGACCGGACTTTCCGACAGGCGGTCTGGTAGTAAATAAGGATGACCTGCTCAGGATTTATGAGACAGGAACAGGGAAAGCTCCGTGTCAGAGGTAAGGTGGAGACAGTGAAGCTCAAAGGCGGCAGACAGCAGCTTGTGATCACAGAGATTCCTTACACCATGATCGGTGCAAACATCGGAAAATTCCTGAATGATATTGCGTCTCTTGTGGAAAACAAGAAGGCAACAGATATCGTGGATATTTCCAACCAGTCTTCCAAAGAGGGAATCCGTATTGTTCTTGACCTGAAGCGTGACGCAGATGTAGAGAATCTTACAAATATGCTCTATAAGAAGACAAAGCTGGAAGATACTTTTGGCGTGAATATGCTGGCAGTTGCGGATGGCAGACCGGAGACTCTGAGTCTGAAGCAGGTGATCGAGCATCACGTAGATTTCGTATTCGATGTCACGGACCAGAAAGTCACCACACTTCTGAATAAAGAGCAGGAGAAGAAAGAAATCCAGGAAGGTCTGATCAAAGCATGTGATGTGATCGACCTGATCATCGAGATCCTGCGAGGAAGCAAGAACAGAGAACAGGTAAAGAAATGCCTGGTTGACGGTGTGACAGAAGGAATCAGGTTCAAGAGCAAATCAAGCGAGAAAGCTGCGCAGAAGCTGCATTTCTCAGAAAAACAGGCAGCTGCGATCCTGGATATGCGTCTGTACAAGCTGATCGGTCTGGAGATCGAGGCACTTCAGGCAGACTATGCAGAAACAATGAAGAACATTGCCATTTATGAAGATATCCTGAATAATTATGATTCCATGGCAGAAGTGATCATGAAAGAACTGGATCAGATCAAGAAAGAATACGGTACGAAACGCCGCACAGTGATCGAGAATGCAGAAGAAGTTGTCTATGAGGAAAAGAAGATGGAAGAAATGGAAGTCACATTCCTTATGGATCGCTTCGGATATATGCGGACCATTGATAAGTCTGCATATGAGAGAAATAAAGAAGCTGCCAATGCAGAGAACAAATATGTGTTTAACTGTATGAATACAGATAAGATCTGTATCTTTACAGATAATGGAAAGATGCACAGTATCAAGGTGGCAGATATTCCGCTGGTTCGTTTCAGGGATAAGGGGACACCGGCAGATAATCTGAGCAATTATGACAGTGCACAGGAACGTATGCTCTATGTAGCACCACTGGCATCTGTAAAAGAAAATACACTTCTGTTTGTCACTGCTGCATCCATGTGCAAGCTGGTGAGTGGTGCAGAGTTTGATGTGGCGAAGAGAACGATCGTGTCTACGAAACTTGCTGAAGAGGATTCTCTGATTTTTGTGGGTTCTGCGGATGAAATGGAACAGGTGGTATTCCAGAGTGAAGGCGGATATTTCTTAAGATTTCAGAAACAGGATATTTCTGCTATGAAGAAAACATCTATCGGGGTGCGTGGAATAGAAACTGGCAGAAGGAGATAAGCTGGATCATGCATATCTTCTGGAAAGCCGCCAGGAATATACCATTACTTATCATGATAAACCCTATGTTCTCAACAGGATAAAACTGTCCAAACGGGACAGTAAAGGAACAAAACCACGTATATAAAACCAACAAATCCGCTAAAATCAAGGTTTTTGCAGGAAAAGCCTTGCAATTGCCGGAAATTGGTGTTACAATACATCTAAATTAGAACTTGTTGACAAAGGAGTGGGCGTGAGCCCACTCTTATTTGTTGCATGGAAAGGCAGGTGGGAAAATGAGCAGACGGGAAGAGTATGAAAAGCGCGCAGAGGAACTTCTGGCACCGATCGTAGAACTTAACGGCTTTGAACTGGTTGATGTAGAATATGTAAAGGAAGCAGGAAACTGGTATCTGAGAGGATACATTGACAAACCAGGCGGAATTACAGTAAATGACTGTGAGACAGTCAGCAGAGCTTTCAGTGACAAACTGGATGAGAATGATTTTATTGAAGACAGTTATATCATGGAGATCAGTTCACCGGGACTGGACAGACCGCTGAAGAAAGACAAAGACTTTGAGAGAAACATGGGAAAACTGGTGGAAATCCGTACCTATCGGCCAATCGAGAAGCAAAAAGAGTTCTGCGGGATTTTGACCGCATATGATAGTAACAGTGTGACAATCGATGAGGATGGAACCGAGCGTGTTTTTGATAAGAAAGACACAGCCCTGATACGCCTCGCAATAGAGTTTTAGTTAATTCGGGAGGATAGAAAAAAATGAGCAGAGAGTTAAGGGAGGCACTGGATATCCTTGAAAAGGAAAAGAGTATCAGCAAAGATACTCTGCTTGAGGCAATTGAGCAGTCTCTGATCCAGGCCTGCAAGAACCATTTTGGAAAAGCTGACAATGTACATGTAACTATTGATCCGGAAACCTGCGATTTTTCAGTGTATGCAGACAGAAGTATCGTAGAATACGTAGAGGATCCTGCAATGGAGATTTCTCTGGCAGATGCTTTGAAGATCACATCAAGAGCTGAGATCGGAGGCATGATACAGGTTCCGATTCAGTCTAAGGAATTCGGACGTATTGCAACACAGAATGCAAAGAACGTTATCCTGCAGAAAATCCGTGAGGAAGAACGTAAAGTGCTGTATGATGAATACTATGGAAAAGAAAAAGAAGTAGTAACCGGTATTGTACAGCGTGTGATGGGCAAGAATGTAAGCATCAATCTTGGTAAGGCAGATGCAGTATTAAGTGAGAATGAACAGGTGAAAGGGGAAACCTTCCAGCCGACAGAGAGAATAAAGGTGTATATTCTTGAAGTCAAGGATACCCCGAAGGGACCTCGTATTCTGGTATCCAGAACTCATCCGGGACTTGTGAAACGTCTCTTTGAGTCAGAAGTTGCAGAAGTAAAAGACGGAACTGTTGAGATCAAGAGCATCGCACGTGAGGCCGGTTCCCGTACAAAGATCGCTGTATGGAGCAACGATCCGGATGTAGATGCAGTTGGTGCATGCGTAGGTATGAACGGCGCACGTGTCAATGCAGTAGTTGAGGAACTTCGCGGTGAGAAGATCGATATCATCAACTGGGATGAGAATCCTGCAATCCTGATCGAGAATGCATTGAGCCCTGCAAAGGTTATCGCAGTTATGGCAGATCCTGATGAGAAGACAGCTCTGGTAGTTGTTCCTGATTATCAGCTGTCCCTTGCAATCGGTAAAGAAGGTCAGAATGCACGTCTTGCTGCAAGACTTACAGGATTTAAGATTGACATCAAGAGTGAGACTCAGGCAAAAGAAGCCGGTGATTTCTATGATTATGATGATGACGAGACTGCAGAAGATGCAGCTGAGGCATCAGCAGAGGAAACTTCAGCAGAAGATTCCCTGACAGAAGAAACCGAAGCAGAAGAAGTTTCAGAGGAAGTTCCTGTAGAAGAAGAGCCACAGGCTCAGGAAGCAGGAGAGAATGAAGACGAAGAATAAGATTCCCATGCGCCAGTGTACCGGCTGCAGGGAAATGAAAAGCAAGAAAGAGATGCTCAGAGTTCTTAAGACTACAGAAGATGAAATCGTGCTTTGATACTACTGGTAAGAAAAACGGCAGAGGCGCATATCTGTGTCTTTCCAGAGAATGTCTGGATAAAGCGATTAAAAATCATGGACTTGAGCGTTCACTGAAAACTGCGGTTCCGGATGAGGTATACGAACGACTTAAGAAGGAGCTGGAAGATATTGAAAAATAACAGAGTACTGTCGCTGATAGGGCTGGCTACCAAAGCAGGCAAGACCGTAAGCGGAGAATTTTCCACAGAGAAATCTGTAAAGACCGGAAAAGGACTGCTTGTGATCGTTGCTGAGGATGCCTCCGAGAATACAAAGAAGAAATTCAGGAATATGTGCAGTTTTTATGAAGTTCCGATTTTCTTCTTCTCAGATAAAGAGAGCTTAGGCAGAGCAATGGGAAAGGAGTACCGCGCCTGTCTGGCTGTCCAGGATGAGAACTTTGCGAAAGCAATCATGAAGGAGGTATAGCGATTGTCAAAATTAAGAGTACATGAGCTGGCCAGAGAGCTTGGACGACAGAACAGAGAAGTGATCGAGTTTCTGAAATCAAAAGGCGTTGATGTGAGAAGCCATATGAGTATGGTGGATGAGCCTGCGGTTTCGGAAGTAAAGAATAGATTCAGAAAAGACAATAATAACAGGGGAAAGGAGCATATTGCGAAATTGGAGACTCCCAAGACAGAAGAAAAGGTTGTAACAGCAAAATCAGAAGGAGATAAAACTGAAACACCTAAAAAGAAAAAAATATTATCCGCGTTTTCATGCACAGAATGCAAGTGACGGAGGAAAAACAAGAAAGAAACCTGTGAAAGCTGAAGGCGAGAGAACAGGTTCACCAAGAAATGCAGAAGGAAGAAATTCCGACAGTTCAAGAACAGACGGTGACAGACCAAGAAGAAATAATAATGACCGCCCAGGTACAGGCAACAGAAGACCGGACGGACAGAACCGTCAGGGAAGACCTCAGGGTGAAGGAAGATCCCAGGGAGGACGTTTTGGCCAGGGAAGAAACCAGGGCGAAGGAAACCGTCAGGGAAGACCTCAGGGCGAGGGAAGATCCCAGGGAGATAACCGCCAGGGAGGACGTTTCGGACAGGGAAGATCCCAGGGCGATGGTCAGGGCCGTCCGGGCGGAAGATTCCAGGGCGATGGAAATCGTCAGGGAGGACGTTTCGGACAGGGAAGACCACAGGGAGATGGAAACCGTCAGGGAGGAAGACCGCAGGGCAATGGCCAGGGTCGTCCGGACGGAAACAGAAGTGAAGGACGTGACGGACGCTTCGGCGGCAGTCAGGGACGTCAGGGACAGCGCCAGAATACAAGAAAGAATGACGATATGGCATTTGCACCGGAACTGACAAAGACTTCCAAAGACAGCAAGAGAGAAAGAGACAGAGAGAACAAAAACAAGAAAAAAGATTTTGATAAGACACAGAGTGGCGGACGCAGACCAAACCAGGGTGGATTCAATAAGAATTCCAGAATCCCGAAAGCTCTGCAGAAACCGGCTCCGCAGCCAAAACAGGAAGAGAAGAAACCTGAGGTTAAGGAAATCACACTTCCGGAGAAGATGACGATCCGCGAACTGGCAGAAGCTATGAAAATGCAGCCGTCAGTAATTGTGAAGAAGCTCTTTATGCAGGGTATGATGGTTACCGTAAACCATGAGATCGATTTTGAGAAAGCTCAGGAGATTGCTCTGGAATATGATATCATCGCAGAACCGGAAGAGAAGGTAGACGTTATCGAAGAACTCCTCAAAGAGGATGAAGAAGACGAAAAAGATATGGTTTCAAGACCACCTGTAGTCTGTGTTATGGGGCACGTTGACCATGGTAAAACATCTCTTCTGGATGCAATCCGTAAGACAAATGTAACACGTGGAGAAGCCGGCGGTATCACACAGCATATCGGTGCTTCTGTAGTAGAGGTTGGCGGACAGAAGATCACATTCCTGGATACACCTGGACATGAAGCTTTCACAGCTATGCGTATGCGTGGTGCAAACTCCACAGATATTGCAGTTCTGGTTGTAGCAGCTGATGATGGTGTGATGCCTCAGACAGTAGAGGCTATCAGCCATGCGAAGGCGGCAGGCGTTGAGATCATAGTTGCAATCAACAAGATTGATAAGCCAAGTGCTAATATTGAGCGTGTAAAACAGGAACTTTCTGAATATGAACTGATTCCGGAAGACTGGGGCGGAAGTACGATTTTTGTTCCTGTATCCGCACATACAGGAGAGGGAATCGATACTCTTCTTGAGATGATCCTTCTTACAGCCGAGGTATGTGAATTAAAGGCAAATCCGAACCGTTCCGCAAGAGGTCTTGTAATCGAGGCTCAGCTTGATAAAGGTAAAGGTCCGGTTGCCACGATCCTTGTCCAGAAAGGTACTCTTCATGTGGGAGACTTTATTGCAGCAGGAGCATGCAATGGTAAGGTTCGTGCCATGATGGATGATAAGGGACGCAGGATTAAAGAAGCAGGTCCTTCTACTCCTGTAGAAATCCTGGGACTTGGTGATGTGCCGAATGCAGGTGAAATTCTTCTTGCATTTGACAGTGATAAGGAAGCCAAGAACTTTGCAGGTGCATTTGTATCTGAGAACAAGAACCGTCTTCTTGAGGAGACTAAGGGCAAATTATCTCTGGATAATCTCTTTGATCAGATTCAGGCAAGCGATCTGAAGGAACTTCCGCTCATTGTCAAAGCAGATGTACAGGGATCTGTGGAAGCTGTAAAACAGAGTCTGACCAAACTTTCCAACGAAGAAGTGGTTGTAAAGGTGATCCATGGCGGTGTTGGTGCGATCAATGAGTCTGACGTAAGTCTTGCGGCTACATCAAATGCGATCATTATCGGCTTTAATGTCCGTCCGGATGCAACCGCAAAACAAGCTTGCTGAGCAGGAAGGTGTAGATCTTCGTCTGTACAGAGTTATTTATCAGGCAATCGAAGATGTAGAAGCTGCCATGAAGGGTATGCTTGATCCTATATTTGAGGAGAAAGTTATCGGTCATGCGGAAGTGCGTCAGCTGTTCAAGGCATCCGGTATTGGTACGATTGCAGGAAGCTATATTCTGGATGGTATCTTCCAGAGAAACTGCAAGGTTCGTATTTCCAGAGAAGGCGAGCAGATATTTGAAGGTGAGCTTGCATCCCTGAAGAGATTCAAAGACGATGTTAAGGAAGTTAAGGCAGGATACGAATGTGGCCTTGTATTTGACGGATTTAACGATGTGAAAGAGGAAGATAAAGTAGAAGCTTATATCATGGTAGAAGTACCGAGATAGTAATGGTTTATAAAGGTAGGGTGCGCGATTCATAGTGTCAGGTACAGTGTGGTGCGCACCTTGACTTGATTGTGGTAATTCAGAAAATAATGTGATCAGGATAGTCGATGATCCGGATTGCTCACAGTATTTGACAGAATTGCCGGATATATAGGAGTAAAACTTAAAATGAGAAAAAACAGTATTAAGAATACCCGGATCAATGGGGAAGTCCAGAAGGAACTCAGCACCATTATCCGCAACGAGATCAAGGACCCGCGTATTCATCCGATGACTTCTGTCATGGCTGTAGAAGTGGCTCCTGATCTGAAAACCTGCAGAGCATATATCAGTGTGCTGGGTGAAAAAGAAGCAAAGGAAGCGACGATCAAAGGTCTGAACAGTGCAGAAGGCTACATCAGACGCCAGCTGGCACGTAATTTAAACCTGAGAAATACACCGGAGATCCGTTTTATCCTGGACGAATCTATTGAGTATGGTGTAAATATGTCAAAGCTTATTGATGATGTTACCAAGAAAGACAGCAACTCCCACAGACAGGATGAGGAGCAGGATGAGAATTAAAAGAGGATGAGAACATGGAAAATATTGCGGAAATACTGGAAGGTGTGAAAACAATGGGAATCGGCGGACATATCCGTCCGGATGGTGACTGCGTTGGTTCCTGTATGGCGTTATATTTATATGTAAAAACCTATTATCCGGAAATTCAGGCAGATGTGTACCTGGATAATCCCAAACCTGTTTTCGGACATATTGACTGTATGGATGAGATTAAAACAGAGCTGGATGGTGACAAAGAGTATGACCTTTTTGTTACCTGTGATGTAAGTGCAAGAGACAGACTTGCCATTGCAGGTCCATACTTTGACACTGCAAAAAGAACAGCATGTATTGATCATCATATCAGTAACTCCGGATTTGCACAGGTGAATCATATCAGGGGAGAGGTAAGCTCTGCCTGTGAGGTTCTCTATGGGCTTTTTGATCCTGAGAAAGTGGTCCGTACCATTGCAGTGCCAATCTATACGGGAATGGTTCATGACACAGGGGTATTTCAGTACTCTTCAACTTCACCGGAGACCATGCGTATTGCCGGGGAACTGATGAAGACAGGATTCAATTTCAGTAAGATCATTGACGAATCTTTCTATCAGAAAACTTATGTGCAGAATCAGGTAATGGGGCGTGTTCTTGCAGAGAGTATCCTGCTTCTGGATGGAAAATGTATTATCGGATAT
>ENA-OQKB01000340-OQKB01000340.1-human-gut-metagenome-genome-assembly--contig:-NODE-340-length-10652-cov-3.773777_pt1 | contig 10652 bp, 9 predicted proteins | sample MGYA00242646_ERZ504793 | MGnify/ENA primary metagenome ERZ504793 (study PRJEB26092, sample SAMD00036409) | human gut metagenome | host: Homo sapiens | study: EMG produced TPA metagenomics assembly of...
TTCTTTTTAGTAAAGTGTGCAGGAGATGTGACAAAAGTGTGCAGACTCTGCCAAGAAAAGACAAAAAAGCCATGAAATCTTTCGATTTCACGGCATTTTCTGGTGCGATGGAAGGGACTCGAACCCCCGGCCTACTGATTCGTAGTCAGTCACTCTATCCAGCTGAGCTACCAACGCATACGTTCCGGTCGGAACAAAATGTATTTTATCACGCAGGGCGGGGTTTGTCAACAGTTTTTTGCAGATTTTTTGATTTTATTTTCGTTTTTTATTTTTCCACACAGAAAAGTACGTCTTTTCGTTTTTTCAGTATCTTTCGTAATTCTCCGTGCAAACCTCAGGCTTCCTCTGCCAGACGCTCGGCAATGCGGACACCGGTAGGCGTTGCAGCAAGGCCGCCCTGGCCGGTCTCACGCAGATCAGGGGAGAGCAGACTGCCCACGCGGCCCATGGCATCAATGACTTCATCGCAGGGGATGGCGTAATCTACCCCCGCAAGCGCCATATTGGCGCAGGAAACGGCGTTTACGGCACCCACAACATTGCGCTTGATGCAGGGTACCTCCACCAGACCGGCCACAGGGTCGCAGACCAGGCCCAGCAGGTTGCCCAGTGCCATAGCGGCAGCGGCGGCGCACTGCTCCGGCGTGCCGCCCTTCAGGTGGCAGAGGGCGGCGGCGGCCATGGCGCTGGCGGCTCCCACCTCAGCCTGACAGCCTCCCTCGGCACCGGCCAGAGTGGCCCGGGCAGCGATGACCTGCCCAAAACCTGCGGCCACATAGAGGGCATCACAGATGGCTTCTTCATCGGCCTCGCCTGCACGGGCAAGGGGAAGCAGCACCGCCGGGAGCACACCGCAGCTGCCCGCTGTGGGGGCAGCAACGATCCGTTTCATGCAGGCGTTGCACTCAGCGGTCTTGAGGGCTTCGGCGGTCACCTCTGCAAGGTAATCCCCGCCATAGCTTCTGCCCGCCTGATGGGCCTGTTCCACCTTGGCGGCATCGCCGCCGGACAGGCCGCTGCGGCTGCGCTGGGCAGGGTCATACTCCCGGCTGGTGGCCTCCATCACATGCCACAGGTGGTGCATGGCATGGCGGCTGGCCTCTTCGGTCAGGCGGCTCTCGGCCAGATCACTGCGCAGGATGGCCTCGGCAAGGGAGATGTTCTGGCTGCGGGCAGCGGCCAACATTTCTTCACAGGATAAAAAGGACATGGTCATTCCTCCGCGTCTTCTTCGGGCTCGTCGATATTCAGGCAGGTCACCTTCAGGATGCCGGGCAGGGTTGCCAGCTTCCGTTCCAGCGGGTGGGGGATGTGGGAATCGCACTCCAATACCATAACGGCATAGCCGCCGGTTCCTGCGCGGAACACCTGCATCGATGCAACGTTGATCCTGCGCACGGCAAGGCAGGTGGTCACCTCGGCGATGCAGCCGGGGGTGTCCTCATTGTGAATGATCAGGGTGTTGCTGTCGCCGCAGAAATCGGCGGGCACGCCGTCGATTTCGGTCACGCGGATGCGCCCGCCGCCCACCGAAGCGGCTTTCATGGAAAGCACCCGCCCCTCCCGGCCCGTCAGGGTGAGAACAGCGGTATTGGGGTGCGCAGAGCGCAATTCCACCGGATGAATCCGGAATGCCATGCCCTGCTCTGCGGCCAGGGCAAAGCTGTCGGGCAGGCGGGGATCATCGGGCCGCAGGCCCAGCAGGCCGGCGACCAGGGCTTTATCCGTGCCATGCCCTTTTCCGGTGGTGGCAAAACTGCCGTACAGGCCGATATCCGCCTGCGCCGGGATCTCGCCCAGAAGCTTCTGGGCCGTGTAGCCGATCCGGGCGGCACCCGCTGTATGGCTGGAAGAGGGGCCGATCATAACCGGCCCGAGAACGTCAAACAAGCGCATCCGATGCACATCCTTTCGTGCTCTGCCGGGCAAAAATCGCCCGCTTCGCACTTTTTTCTCTCTTTTATTATACCGCTTTTGCCCCACTTGTGCTATAATAACTTTACTAATGTTTGAAATCGCTCCTTTGGGGGCAACACGGAGGTTGGATTCCTATGAAACTGGTAAGCGTGGAAACTCCCGAAAAGAGTGTCTGCAAGATGACCTTCAGCGCAACGGCTGAGGAGCTGGAGACCGCATCCAATGCGGTGTATGAGCGCACCCGCGCCAGCTACACCATCAAGGGCTTTGCCAAGGGCGAGGCCGACCGTGCTCAGATCGAGGCCGACCGCGGCGAGCACACATTCTGGTATGATGCCATCAACGACCTGATGGATCGCGATGTTCCTGCCCTGTACGAGGCCGCCATGGCCGAGCACGGCTTCAAGGCGGTGGATGAGCCCAGCTATGACCTGGTCAGCGTTAAAAAGGACGAGGGCTTTGTAGCCACCGCCACCACCCCGCTGCAGCCGGAGCTGAACCTGACCCAGACCACCGGCTTCCATGTGGAGTGCGTAACCCCCGCCGTCACCGACAAAGAGATCGATGCCGTGCTGGAGCGCCGCCGCAATGCTGCTGCCGAACTGGTGCCCCACAAGGGCCCGGCCGTCAAGGGCAACATCGTTCACATCGATTACGAGGGCCTGCTGGACGGCAAGCCCTTCCAGGGCGGTTCCGCACAGAACCAGACCCTGCAGCTGGGCAGCGGCCGGATGATCCCCGGCTTTGAGGACGGCATTCTGGGCCACAAGGGCGGCGAGGAATTCGAGATCAACGTCACCTTCCCGGTACGCTATCACGTCAAGGACCTGGCCGGAAAGCCCGTTGTCTTTAAGATCAAGCTGATCGATGTCTGCGTCCGCCAGCTGCCCGCCCTGAACAGCGATTTTGCCAAGAAGGTGGGCAAGGTGGACACCATGGAAGCGTTCCGGGAGCAGGTGCGCAAGCAGCTGCACGACGGCAAGCACGCCAGCGCCCTGAACCGCGCCAAGGATCAGGTGCTGACCCAGCTGGCCTCTGCCGCTGAGGGCGAGCTCCCCAGCGTTCTGGTGGAGAGCACCTACCAGCAGGAGATGCAGAACATCCAGCAGCAGCTCCAGATGCAGCGCATGAGCCTGGACCGCTACCTGAGCCAGATCCACCAGACCCGCGAGAACTTCACGTCCAACGTTCACGCCGTCGCCGAGAAGAACACCCGCGCCCGGATGGCTCTGCTGCAGGTCGCCCAGAACGAGGGTCTGGTGCCCACCGATGAGGAGATCACCAAGAACCTGCAGGAGCGCGCCGACCGCACCAAGAAAACGCTGGAAGAGGTCAAGGCCAACGCCAACATCCCCGCCATGCAGCGCAGCGAGGCCATCCGCCGCGCCGCCGACTGGGTGATCGAGCACTCCACCATCGAAGAAAAGTAATTTCCCAAAGTACAACAAAAAGAGCCTGTCTCCAAGGAATTTCGGGAGACAGGCCCTTTTCTTTTGCAGTTTATTTTGTCAGGAGATTGAAGCCCATGACCACGATGCCCAGCACGACCAGAACGATGCCGGTTGCACGGTTCAGGGTCTTGGCATCGGCCTTATTGGCAAAGACAGCGGCGATGCGGGCCCACAGCAGGGTGAACAGGACGCAGAGGATGAACACGGTCCAGTCCGGTGCGCCGCCGATGGCAAAGTGGGAGGCCGCACCGGTCAGGGCGGTGAAAGTCATAATGAACACGCTGGTGCCCACGGCAGTCTTGAGCTCGTAACCCAGCACGCTGGTCAGGATGAGCAGCATCATCATGCCGCCGCCGGCACCAATGAAGCCGCAGATCATCCCGATGACCACACCGCAGACGATGGACTGGAGGGCACGCTTCTTGGCAGAGACCCCCTGCATGGCTTCTTTGGTGGTCATAACGGGCTTGACGATGAATTTAATGCCCAGCAGGAACGTCATAAACACCGAAAAGCTGCCCATGGTGGTGGAAGGCACCAGGCTTGCCACCCAGCTGCCCACCACGGTGAACAGCAGCACGCTGGCCATCATGATCAGGCCGTTTTTGATATCCAGGTTTTTGTTTTTGTGGTAGGTGTAGGCAGATACTGCACTGGCCAGCACATCCGAGGAAAGGGCAATGCCGACTGCCATGTAGGGGTCCATCCCCAGGAAGGTGATGAGCATCGGGCTGATGACAGCAGCGGCGCTCATGCCCGCAAAGCCGGTGCCCAGGCCCGCGCCCATTCCGGCAAAAAAGGTCACGATGATGGTAAACAGCAGGTTCATCTTATTCTTCTCCTTCTAGGATCGCATCCAGATTTTCGCTCATCGTATCGATGACTTCAAAAAATATCTCGAGTTTTTCTTCCTCCAGCCCTGCCATCAGGCGGCGGATGAAATCATCCTGCATCCTGCGGCCCTGTTCGATGATGGACTGCGCCTTTTCGGTGCAGGCAAGCTCCGTTTTGCGGCGGTCTCCCACCACCGGGCGGCGCTCCAGAAAGCCCTCCTGCACCAGCTTGTCCACATTCACCGAGACAAGGTTCGCCTTGATGTGGCGCACTTCCACGATATCGCGGGCGGTCGTGTAGTTGGGGTTGTTGGCAAGGAACATCAGGATATCAAACGCTGTCTGCGGCAGGTGCAGCTTCTGGCACAGCGGCTTGCAGACGGCGCTGTACGCAAGGCCCGTCTTGTTGGCAAATTCCACACTGGGGTTCAGCTCACGCATTGCTCGCCCTTCTTTCTCTCTTTTTGAATTGTTCATTTTTGAAGTATTTTAGCACAGGAAATCTCTGTTGTCAAGGGCAGGCGGTGTGAAATCTCCTGATCCATATATTTTGTCCAACGCAAAAAGCCCGCACCATGAAGATTTTCACGGTACGGGCTTTTGATATGCTTCAGGACAGGGTCACAGCACTGCCACGGCAAGGAACCGCACAACGAGCGCGGCAAGCCATGCCACAACACACTGGTTCACGACCATAACGGTGGCCCAGCGGCCGCCCATTTCCCGCTTGACCGATGCCACAGCGGCGATGCAGGGGGTGTAGAGCAGGCAGAACACCAGCAGGGGAGCCGCTGCCGCCGGGCTGAGCGCCGCGCCCAGTGCGGCAGAGGAGCCATACAGGATGGTAAGGGTGGATACGACGCTCTCCTTTGCCATAAAGCCGGTGATCAGCGCCGTGGACACCCGCCAGTCGCCAAAGCCCAGCGGTGCGAACAACGGCGCGATGCCGCTGGCGATCCAGGCCAGGATGCTCTCCTGCGGGTCTGCGGTCAGGCTGAGCTGGAAGTCAAAGTTCTGCAGGAACCAGATGATGATGGTTGCCAGGAAGATGACCGTAAAGGCACGCTCGAGGAAATCCCGGGCCTTTTCCCAGAGCAGCTGGGCCACATTTTTCAGGCCGGGCAGGCGGTAGTTGGGCAGCTCCATAACAAAGGGCACGGCCTCGCCCTTGAACAGCGTTCCCTTGAGCAGAAAGGCCATACCAATGCCCACAAGGATGCCCAGGAAATACAGGCCCACCATGACCAGTGCGGCGTACTCCGGGAAGAAGGTCACCGCAAACAGGCTGTAGATCGGGAGCTTGGCCGAGCAGCTCATAAAGGGCGTGAGCAGGATGGTCATTTTCCGGTCCCGCTCCGAGGGCAGCGTGCGGCTTGCCATCACACCGGGGACCGTGCAGCCAAAGCCGATGAGCATGGGCACGATGCTGCGGCCCGAAAGACCGATACGCCGCAGCAGCTTGTCCATCACAAAAGCCACGCGGGCCATATAGCCGGTATCCTCCAGCAGGGAAAGAAAGAAGAACAGGGTCACGATGATGGGCAGGAAACTCAGCACACTGCCCACACCGGTAAAGATGCCGTCGATCACCAGCGAATGCACTGCATCGTTGACGTTCCACGCCGTCAGGGCATTGTCCACAAGGATCGTCAGGTTCTCAATGCCCAGTTCCAGCAGGCCTTGCAGCCCCGCGCCGATCACGCCGAAGGTCAGATAAAACACCAGCGCCATAATGCCCACGAATGCCGGGATCGCCGTATATTTTCCGGTGAGGAAGCGGTCGATCCTTGCGCTGCGCAGCTGCTCCTTGCTCTGGTGGGGCTTTACCACGGTCTGATTCACCAGCTGGTGGATAAAGTGGAACCGCATATCTGCAATGGCGGCGGCGCGATCCAGGCCGCGCTCCTGCTCCATCTGCAGGATGATATGCTCGATCATCTCTTTTTCGTTCTGATCCAGCTTCAGGGCCTCCTCAATGCGGGGGTCGCCCTCACCAGCTTTGTGGCAGCAAAGCGCACCGGGATCCCCGCCGCCCGGGCGTGATCCTCGATGAGGTGGATGATGCCGTGGATACAGCGGTGAACCGCACCGCCGTGGTCATCCTCGCCGCAGAAGTCCATCCGGCCCGGGCGCTCCTGATACTTTGCCACATGGATGGCGTGATCCACCAGCTCATCCACGCCCTCGTTCTTTGCGGCGGAAATAGGGGACCGACCGGGATGCCCACGCATCGCTTCCATCTCGTTGATGTTGATGGTGCCGCCGTTGCCGCGCACCTCATCCATCATATTCAGTGCCAGCACCATAGGGGTGTCCAGCTCCATCAGCTGCATCGTTAAGTACAGGTTGCGCTCGATGTTGGTGGCATCCACGATGTTGATGATGCCCGTGGGCTTTTCGCCGATGATGAACTGGCGGGTCACGATCTCCTCGCTGGAATAGGGCGACATGGAGTAGATACCGGGCAGGTCGGTGACTTCGGTATCGGGGTACTCCCGGATGGCACCGCTCTTGCGGTCCACCGTCACGCCCGGAAAGTTGCCCACATGCTGGTTGGAGCCGGTGAGCTGGTTGAACAGGGTCGTTTTGCCGCAGTTTTGATTTCCGGCCAGCGCAAACGTCAGCACCGTTCCCTCCGGCAGCGGGTGTTCGCCCTTTTTGGTGTGGTAGCGGCCGCCCTCGCCCAGGCCCGGGTGCTCCACCATCCGGCCAGCCTTCCGTGCCGGGGCCGCTGCGGGTGCTTCCGCCGGGGTGATCTCGATCCGTGCCGCATCGTCCAGCCGCAGGGTCAGCTCATAGCCGTGGATCTGCAGCTCCATGGGGTCTCCCATGGGTGCAAATTTCACCAGCGTGACCTTCTCGCCGGGGATCAGCCCCATATCCAGAAAATGCTGGCGGAGTTCTCCCGTTCCGCCCACTGTATCGATCACGGCACTTTCGCCGATCTTCAGTTCCTTTAATGTCATGGCAGATGCCTTTCCTTCGACAAAATGTTAGTGTATGTGAACAGTCTTAATATAAGCTAACTCAAAGGCATTGTCAAGGCAGGAAGCGGCAAAATTTCTCGCCTGTCCCCGCTGTTTTTTGTAGAACTCTTTCTCCTGTTCCGGCAGATTTCCGGGCAAAAGAAAACGCACCCCTGAATTTTCACGTTCAAAGGTGCGTTTTGAGAACAGTTCTGTTTACTTCACGGTGTGGTAACCGTCGGGGTTGTTCTTCTGCCAGTTCCAGCTGTCGGCGCACATCTCCTCGATGCCGTACTCAGCCACCCAGCCCAGTTCATTCTTGGCCTTGGTGGGGTCAGCATAGCACTCGGCGATGTCGCCGGGGCGGCGGGGATCGATCACATAGGGGATCTGCTTGCCGCAGGCCTTCTCAAAGGCGTGGAGGACATCCAGCACGCTGTAGCCGTGGCCGGTGCCCAGATTGCAGATGAACAGGCCGCAGTTGGTCTGCAGCTTCTTGATGGCGCAGACATGGCCCCGGGCCAGGTCAACCACATGGATGTAATCGCGCACGCCGGTGCCGTCGGGGGTGGGGTAGTCGTTGCCAAAGACGTGCACCTTTTCCAGCTTGCCCACGGCCACCTTGGCGATGTAAGGCATCAGGTTGTTGGGGATGCCGTTGGGGTCCTCGCCGATCAGGCCGGACTTGTGGGCACCGATGGGGTTGAAGTAACGGAGCAGGGCCACGTTCAGGGTGGGGTCAGCCTTGCAGACATCGGTCAGGATGCGCTCAGTAAAGGCCTTGGTGGTGCCGTAGGGGTTGGTGGTGGCACCCACGGGGAAATCCTCGGTGATGGGCACGCTGGCGGGGTCACCGTAGACGGTGGCAGAGGAGCTGAACACGAAGTTGCGGCAGTTGTGGCGGCGCATCACGTCCAGAATGACCAGGGTGCAGTTGAGGTTGTTGTAGTAGTACTCGATGGGCTTGGAAACACTCTCGCCCACTGCCTTATAGGCGGCAAACTGGATGACAGCATCGATATCGGGGCACTCGGTGAAGATCTTCTCCACGTCCTCGTGCTTTGTCATATCAGCCTGATAGAACCGGAAGTCCTTGCCGGTGATCTGCTTGACCCGATCCAGCACCACGGGGGAAGCGTTGTAATAGTTATCTGCCACCACGATGTCAAAGCCAGCGTTCAGCAGTTCGATACAGGTGTGGCTGCCGATATAACCGGCACCGCCGGAAACCAAAATTGCCATAAAAGTACCTCTCTTCTCGTCACCAAAGTTGCTTGCGCGGGGCAGGCCCGCCTTCTGCCACAAGGATACAACGTTTTGGCCGCAGAATCAAGTAACGGGAATTTTATAAGGATGGATTTTTGTTTCCAATTATTTTTCCGCGCATTGATTTACAAGCGTTTTTGTGTTTTGCACATGGAGTGATGGAACGCTTTGTGCAAATCAGAGAAAAAGGCCCTCCCGGGCAAAGCTGTCAGGCTTTGAATGAGAGGGCTGCATTTTACAGTTTTCCGCACTGTTTGCCGGTGAAGAACCGCAGGGTGGTGTTGGCACGGAACACTTTCCCGGCCCGCAGGGCGGTGGATGGGAACTCCGGGTGGGAGGGGCTGCAGGGGAAGTGCTGGGTCTCCAGCGCAAAGCCGCCGTATTTCTGCATCGGCACGCCGCCCTTGCCGGGGGCAGGGCAGTCCTGCAGGAAATTGCCGGTGTAGAGCTGCACGCCGGGCTGGGTGGTATAGACCTTCATGCTGATGCCGGTCTTATCGCTGGAAGCCCAGGCGCACAGGCTCTGGCTGGCCCCGCGGCCCCTGTCGATGACAAAGCAGTGGTCATAGCCGCCGCCCACCATGGTGGTCTGGGAAAAGCCGGTGTCGATGTCCCGGCCAATGGGCTTGCCCGCCCGGAAATCCATCGGCGTGCCCGCCACGGGCAGGATATTGCCGGTGGGGCAGGTCTCGTTGTTGCCCTCCAGATAGCGGGACGCATAGATGCGCAGCTTCTGGCCCAGCACATCGCCGCCGCCATCCAGATTGAAGTAGGTGTGGTTGGTCAGGTTGATGATGGTGTCGGCATCAGAGGAGACACGATAATCCATCCGCAGGGCGTTGTCCTCGGTCAGGATATACCGCACCGAGATCTTCAGATTTCCCGGGAAACCATCCTCTCCATCGGGGCTTTCCGCCTCCAGAAGCAGGGTATCGCCAAAGGCCTTTACCTCATACAGCTTGCGCGGGAAGGTGCCGTGCAGGTGGTTTTTGCCGTTGTTGGCTTCCAGCTGATAGGTCTTGCCGCCCACGTTGAACATGGCGTTCTCGATGCGGTTGGCGTACCGGCCCACGAACGCGCCGCAGCAGGTACTGCCGGACGATTCAAAGTCCTTGACGTAATCGGCGTAGGTATCGTGGCCCAGCACCACATCCACCGGCCCACGCTTGGTGGGCACCCAGATATTCTTGATGATACAGCCGTAGTTCAGCACACTGACCGCCAGCCCGCCGGGGTTCGAGATGATGTATTCATTGATCTTTTCGCCGTTTGGGGTCATGCCAAAGGGCTTGGAGAGAAACTGTGCCATAGGGCTCGCCTCCTTTTGTATTTTTTGGGGACAGCACACTCTCTGTTTTATCCTTTATTGTTTTGATTATATCACAATTTTCCCCTTCTGTGTTGGCATTTTTTAAGGGAATCTATCCAATATTTCGAGAGATTTTTGTAAGTTCTGCCCCATAGGCCAAAAAAGACCCCGGACGGGCCGAGGGGTAGGGCGCTCCGGGGCGTTGGGAGTAAGTTCAGTTTTAAGTATTTACTGGGGAGGACTGAGCAGGGATAGTCATAGACATCTGCATGCCAACGGCAATATAAGTCTTACCGTTAACCGTCTTTGCAGCAACACCAATCTTTTCTAATCTCAACACCATTTTTCTTTCATGGTGGCAATCATTTGGGTTCAGCTGTGTGTTGTCCACATTCGCCAGGTTATCCGGAGTGACCTCCAATACCGTGTAAGTTTTGGAGTTGTTATCATCGTAATCGCCAGCCTTCAGATCAGGGATAGGCAGACTCACCTTCGCACGATATTTGTTATCTACTTTCTCAATGTCCTCCGGATTGACCTTCAGGACTTCCTTCGTCACTTTACCATCCTTGATTTTATCAAGAGTCTGAGCGGCAAGATTCTTCATCTCTGTATCATTTTCTTTCAAACCAGTAGATTCAGACAGAACCGCAAACATTTTTTCTTCAGCCGTCTGTGCGAAAGAAGGTGCGCTGTTATCGCCGCAAGCGGTGAGCAGTGCCAGAGCCATTACGCCGGCCAGCAGAAGGGCGGCCATTTTCTTGAGCATTTTCATTTGTAGAACCTCCAATGTAAAATGATATTTTACCACACAGAAAGCATACCCCTACACCTTCCGTAGTGTGACCTCATTTTACATCCTACCCCCCCCCTGTCAATATTTTTTATTGAATTCCTCAATTTTTGG
>ENA-OQKB01000342-OQKB01000342.1-human-gut-metagenome-genome-assembly--contig:-NODE-342-length-10616-cov-3.359138_pt1 | contig 10616 bp, 10 predicted proteins | sample MGYA00242646_ERZ504793 | MGnify/ENA primary metagenome ERZ504793 (study PRJEB26092, sample SAMD00036409) | human gut metagenome | host: Homo sapiens | study: EMG produced TPA metagenomics assembly of...
GGCAAAATGAATGCTTCACCTTACCATAACCGGCCCTCGTATTTTTGCCTTACTCTTTGCGCTCTACCCGGTAATTGACGTACTTGCCTCCTGTATCTGCCAGAAGCACCGTTGCATCATAGGTTTTGCCTGTCTTTTCGGAATAGAGGCCCTTGACCTTTGCCTTACCGTTTTTGAGCAGAGCGGCGGCGATCTTCGGTGTGAACGCCTTTTTGCGCTGCTCAAAGAAGCGGTCATTCTTCCACATCACGAACTGACAGCTACGATTCCCGCAGTAGAAGTTTTTCTTGCCCTCATAGACGTTTTCACTGCACCGGGGACACTTGCCGATAATAACCCGTTCCGACTGGAACAGGTTTTGCTTATCTGCACTGATACAAGAATAGGTCTTGACCAGCTGGCGCACCTGCGCTTCAATTTCGGCCATGAACTCGTCCGCGTCTGCATTGCCCTTGGCAATCTCGGTCAGGCGGTTTTCCCATTCGGCGGTCAGGACGGGAGAGGTCAGGCTTTCCGGCAGAACCACCGCCAGATTGATGCCGTCCTTGGTGGGGACAAGCTGTTTGCCCTTGCGCTGCACAAAGCCCATTTGCACCAATTTTTCCAGAATCGCGGCACGGGTGGCCGGAGTGCCCAGCCCTTTGCGTTCCGCATGGCCCAGGCCACCCTCTCTTGCTCCTGCGGAGCAATTCACCTTGTCCTCCGGCATATCCTCGGCCCCGGCCCGCTCCATTGCTGACAGGAGCGTATCTTCGGTGTAGGCTTTCGGCGGGGATGTGAAGTGTTCCGATACGGTAGAAGTTACGCGGAAACTCTGCCCCTCGGCCAGTTCCGGCAGGGTGTTCAGGGCTTCCGTTTCTTCTTCGCCGTCTGCTTTCAGAGTGGAACGAAACCGCTGGTCGATCTCTTTCCATCCGGGGACAAGCACCGTCTTTCCCTTGGCGGTGAACTCGTTCCCTGCACAGGAGAACACGGCGGCCACGGTTTCGTATTCATGGGGTACAGCCACGGCGCAGAGCAGCTTGGCGCAGACAAGGTTCATCAGCTTGCATTCACTTTCGGCAAGACCAGCGAAGCCCTGTTTTACAAATTCAGCAGTGGGAATGATGGCGTGGTGGTCCGATACCTTTTTGCTGTTCAGCACCCGGCCCACATCCGCAGTCAGTGCAAGCCCTTGGGCAATGGGCAGCAGCCTCAGCAGGTCAGACACAAGATGTTGTGCTGTCTGGCCCATATCCTCGGTCAGATATTGACTGTCCGTGCGGGGATAGGTCAGCAGTTTCTTCTCGTAAAGCTGCTGGGCATAATCAAGGGTCTGCTTTGCCGTAAATCCGAACAAGCGGTTTGCTTCCCGCTGCAAGGTGGTCAGGTCATAGAGCTTGGGCGGCTGTTCTGTCTTTTTCTCCCGCTTGACAGAAGTACAGACGGCAACTGCACCCGTGCATTTTTCTTTGAGAGAATTTGCGGTTTCTGCATCCGCAATGCGCCCACTGTCTGCTTTCAGGCTGCCGGACTGGATGCCGACCGTATAATACTTTTCTTTCTGGAAGCGCAGGATTTTTGCATCCCGGTCCACCAGCATTTTCAGTGTCGGGGTCTGCACCCGGCCCACGGTTAGGGTCTTATGGTACAGCACCGAAAACAGCCGTGTTGCATTGATGCCCACCAGCCAATCTGCCTTTGCGCGGCAGAGGGCCGATTGATACAGCGCATCGTAGTCCGAATCCGGGCGCAGGTTTGCAAAGCCCTCCCGGATAGCGGCATCCTCCATGCTGGAAATCCAGAGCCGCTTCACAGGTTTCGTGCAGCCGGCCATTTGGTAGACGAAACGGAAAATCAGTTCTCCCTCCCGGCCTGCGTCGGTCGCGGCGGTCACGCTGTCCACATCCGAGCGGTTGAGCAGGGTACGCAGAACTTCAAACTGCTGTTTTTTCTCGTCCGGGACGACGAACTGCCACGGCTGGGGCAGGATGGGCAAATCCTCATACCGCCACTTACAGTATTTTTCATCGTACTGGCCCGCCTCGGCAAAGGACACCAGATGCCCGATGCACCAGCTGACCAGATACCCGCCACCTTGCCAGTAGCCGGTTTGCTTTTCAGCGGCTCCGATCACGGCGGCGATGCTGCGGGCTACACTGGGCTTTTCGGCAATCACCAGCTGAAAGCTCATGTTTCGTCCTCCTGTCCGTCCTCTGAATGAATTTCGATTTCAGCCGGTTCCTCGTCTGCATCTTCGTCCTCGCCAAAATCGTATTCGTCCAGATCATCGTGGCCGGTGGTATCGGTCTTGGGCTTGCGGAACTTGAAATAATAGAGTGCTGCGCCGCCGCCCGCCAGAGCCAGCACCAGCAGGATTATCAGATTGCCCATGTTGGACTTCGGCTTTTCCTCTGGCGTTTCGGTGTCAGTTTTCACAGCTTCCGGGGCCGTGCAGTTGCGCAGACTCTTTTCACACAAGGGGCAGTTTTCGTTGACATCCCCGACATCACACTTCACGGTGCAGGTGCAGACTTCGGTTTCCTGCGGTTCTTCATCCAGCAGAGCCAGCAAGTCGGCATCGTCCACTTGGTTCAGGAAGTGAACAGAGGTTTCCTTGTCCTCGTTGGCGCGGTCAATTAGAATGTAAAAATAATTCCCGGCCTTGGTGGTCACTGTGATAAGCTGTTTGTCCCCGTAGAAATCATCCACCAGTGTTGCGTTGCCTTTGGGCGTGATGGGCACACCCTCCGGCTCCATGCCGCCCGTGGTGGGTTCCTCGTCCAAAATTTCCGGCAGAGGTTCCGGGGCAGGGTCAGAGCCGCTTGCAAAAGCGGGCATGGAAAATGAGCAGAGGCAGAGCAGGATAGCCAGCAGTCCGGCAGCGAAGCGGTTCCAGTTGTCAGGTTTCATCGGCGGCATCCTCCTGTTTGTGGTACGGGGTAACGGTGGGTGCAGCGTTCAGCGCGCCGTTGCGCAGGAAGGCCGCGAACTCGTCCGGCTTCATGTTCATACTGCGCACCAGCTGAATGATCTGCAAATTTTCCTGTTCGGTCTTTGCAGCTTCCAGTTCTTTCAACTGCTGCTGGTATTCGCTGATTTTTTCTTTGAGCCGTTCAATATCGCGCTCAATGCGGGAAAGTCTTTTTGCCATACAAAATCCTTTCTGGCGTCACGGTAAACGCCCGTAGCTGTAAAAATGTTCCTGCCAATATTTTGAGTTGAGGTTTGTGTAAGAGATAGGGTCGCCGCAGTGCAGCATGATGGAATTGCCTACATAGATACCGCAATGGCTCACGCCGGGGGTATCGTAGGTTCCCTTGAAAAACACAAGGTCGCCCGGTTTGACCTGCGCCGTCGAAACAGGAGTACAGAGGTTGTAAAGGCCCTGTGCGGTCTGGCGGCCCACGTTCCAGCCGGAGTGATTCAGCACCCACGAAATGTAGCCGCTGCAATCAAAGCTGGTGCTGGGCGAACTGCCGCCCCACACATACGGGTAGCCGATGTACTTCGTGGCTTCCTCCATCATGGCGGCAAACCTATCATCCTTTAGTGCTTCCGGGGGAATATCGTAGTAGGTGGGCTGCTTGATGGTGGACGCATTGGGGTATTGCGCTTTGCCAAACAAATCCGGCCGGTTGCCCAGCGTGCGCATATAGAGCGAATAGGCACTAAGCTGTTCTTCTGTCAGTACTTCCACGGGCAGGTGGGATAAATCCTTGTTCTTCAGCTTGACCGTGCAGATGTAGTATTCATACGGTTCTTGGTAGGTGATAACTTGCGGCACACCATACGGGCCAATAACGACCATCATTTTTGTACGGTAACGTATCTGCATGGTCACGGTCTCGGTCAGGATGTACTGCTTTTCAAAGAGCATTTCAAGTTCACCCTGTACCTCGGCCAGCGTGAACACACCGTCATGCAGCGCGGACAAAATCGAGATCAGCACATAGGGGTCATGCTCGATTTCGTCCAGATAAAAATGATACTCGTCGTAGTTGTGGGTGGCCTCGTAGGTGTCGAGATACCGTTGCAGTTTTTGTTTCCAGCTTGGCGGTAGGTTTTTTCTTGCACCCAGCATATCCTTGTCCTTGGAAAAGTAAGAGGATGCCGTCACGCCGGTTCCAGCGGTGCCCGCCATCACGGTGCAGGACTGCAACCCCGTTATCAAGAGCAGAGCCAGCAGACCGAACACGGCCACGATCAGAATGGTTTTCCAGTTCCGGGCCGCAAATTCGGCTACCCGTTCGCCGCCCTCGGCCGCCAGCTTTGTTACCCGGAAACCGTTCTCTGCGGTGGCGGCTGCACCCTGCGCGGCGGCTTGTCCGGCCTGCCGTGCAGCTTTGGCATACTGCTGTTTGATACGCCGTTTCTGCCACATCCGGGAAATGGGGTTGCTGGCCGCCTGTGCAATTTGCGGATTGTCCCGCAAGGATTTCTGGTAAAAGTATTCTGCATTGGCAGACATGAGCTGACGCTCTGCCTTTTCCACGGCCTTGTAGGGCTTCATCTTGTGGTGCCGGATGCCGCTGCGGATGGCTTTGGCCGTCTGATGCTCCACCAGTTCTTCACCCTTGTGGCCACCCTCCACACCCACATTTTCGTGTTCGACTTCATGGATTTTTCCGTGAGCGAACAGCAACGCTTCCGATAGCGGGCGGCTGGCCGGGTTTGGTTTCAGGCTGGGTGGGCCTTTGCCTGCTGCTCAAAACGCAGGGTGGATTTTGCCTTGCCGCTGGCTGCATCGTAGACTTTTTCCTTGACCGGGACACGCTTTTTGGGCAGAGCAGCGCGGGCCGCATCCAGCTTGTCGGCTTTCGCTTCCGCCTTTTGGATGTACGGCTGCAACGCCGGGTCTGCCCGTTCTTCTTCGGTCAGTTCCAGACGGGCGGCGGAACGGTGCAGACCTTCTTCACTCTCGGCGGTTTCCGCAGCTTGTTTGGCTTTTTTCTTTGCCTTGTGCTTGTCCTTTACGTCCTCGGTGCGTTCCAGTATTTTTTCGGCCTTTGCCCTCGGAATCCGTGGAGTAGTCCTGTTCCGCCTCCCGGCTGGAAACATTCTCTACAGTGCCGTCCGCTTGATTTTCCACCACCAGACCGTCACGGGTCATGGTCTGGGTGACTTTGGCTTTTGCCTGCAATTCTTTCAAAGTTCTTCACCTCCCATCGGACAGCGGCCCGTTTCAATGTCCGCAATGTATTTGAGAATCGGGAATACCTGCGGCGGCGAAACCGCATTGCCCAGCGTTTTCATCCGCTTGCTGCGGTTCGGCACATCCTCGGTCAGACGCGGGATGTCGGCGGGTTCTTTAGCCCAAAGGGAATGTCCGTCCATTTGCGCGGGAAACCCATCAGCCACTCTACCCAGTCCGGGTTGAGGTAGGGCCTTTCCAGCGTGGTGGGGGTCATGCGGTAGACCACATGAGAGAGCCGCGCCGTCCATGCTTTGCCATCCTTGTTCATCTTGCGATAGCTGCCGTTCGCAGAGATTTGGATGTCCAACCCCTTGCCCACATCCCCGGTGTCGCTGGCAAGGGGCGTGGGAAGCAGCGGAGCCGATGATGAATACCCGTTTCCGTTCGTGCCACGCGCCAACGGCAGCAGCAGGTAATACGAAAACCCGAACATCGTAACCTGCCTGCTCCAAGTCAATGAGCGTTTTGTCGAGCCCCATACGGAGGAAGCCAGCAACATTTTCTCCAAGCACCCAACGGGGCTGCAATTCCCGGATGACCCGCAGCATTTCGGGCCACAGGTAGCGTTCATCGTGGAAGCCGCGCTGCCGCCCTGCGGTGGAGAACGGCTGGCACGGGAAGCCACCTGAAATGAGGGTGACGGTGCGAAGTCCTGTTTTTTCAAAGAAAGCCTCCTTTGTTACAGTGGTGATGTCCTGAAAACGGGGCACTTCCGGCCAGTGGCTTGCCAGCACAGCGGCGGGGAAGGCTGCCCACTCGCATTGACAGACAGAGGTAAACCCCGCTGCTTCCGCGGCAAGGTCGATGCCGCCGATGCCGGAAAACAAACTGAAATGCGTTAGGCTCATAGTTCCACCACCTCGCTGAGCCGGGTGGTCATAATTTTATAGAGCTGGGTGTTATTCGGGATAGGGTTTGAGAACGGCAGCACCACATTTTCAAAAATCAGCAGTCCTTCGCCCGGTTCGGAATTGTCGATGTACTTCTGCTGGTCTGCGGAGAGGTTCAGCCGTTCCGAAAGGATTTTGCGGTCGCCGGATGCCTGATTCAGCAGCGTGATAAAGTCGCTGTTTTCCAGAATGTTCTCGATCTCCGGGGAAGAAAGAAGGTCCTTCACATTCTGGGTGGCGCCTGTGGGTACGCCGCCCCATTTGCGGAAGCGTTTCCAGATTTCTGCGGAATAAGCAGCGGTCTGTTCTTCTTTCAAGAGCAAATGGAACTCATCTGCAAAGTACCATGTAGCCCTGCCTTGGCTGCGGTTCTGGGTAACACGGCCCCATATCTGGTCTTGGATAATGAGCATCCCCAATTTTTTTAACTGCTTGCCCAGTTCTTTGATGTCAAAGGCCACAAGCCGATTATGGATGTCCACATTCGTTTTGTGGTTGAACACATTCAGCGAGCCGGACACATACAAGTCCAATGCCTGCGCTACCCGGTCCGCTTCCGGCAAGTGCTGGTCGAGCAGGGCTTGGTGGAGGTCAGAGAGAATCGGCATATTCTCTGGGCAGGGGTTTGCCAGATAGGGGCGATAGATAGCTTTCACGGCACGGTCTATCACGGTGCGTTCAATCGCTTCCAGACCCGTTTTGCCGCCCATGACCAGTTCACAGAACGACAGCACAAAATCCGATTTTAGGGCAAGCGGACTGTCATCTTCGGAATAATTCAGGTTGATGTCCAGCGGATTTACATAGTCCCTGCTGGTGGGCGAAAGTTTAATGACCTGCCCATGCAGCCGCTTGACCAGCGGATAATACTCGGCCTCTGGGTCTGAAATAAAAATATCGTCAGCAGTCGTTAAAAACACACTGACGATTTCGGACTTGCAGCTCATGGATTTGCCGCTGCCGGGCGTGCCCAGCTTCAAGCCGTTGGGACACCGGGCCTGCTTGCGGTCCAGCATGATCATGTTGTGGGATTTTGCGTTGATGCCGTAGTACATGGCCGCACCGCTCTGGAAAAGCTCCTGCGTGACAAAGGGCACGAACACCGCCACGTTGGAGGTGGTGAGGCTGCGCTGAATCTTTATTGGTTGATGCCCAGCGGCAGGCTGGACACAAGGCCCTGCTCCTGCTGGTAGTCCAGCCGGACAAGAGAGCAGTTGTACTTCTGTGCCACGCCCGCCGCTTGGAACACATCGTTGCCCAGCTTTTGCTTGGTGTCAGCCACATTCAGCACTAAAAAAGTCAGCATGAAAAGCCGCTCGTTCCGGGTCTGCAATTTGTTCAGCAGCTTTTTGGCATCCTCGCCGTAGGTGGCAAGGTCGCTGGGGAGGATGTCCATGTCGTACCCGGAGCGGACAGCCTTTTTCTGCTCCTGAATCTTCATGGCGTCAAGGTCGGTGATTTTGCGTTTAATCGTCTTGATAGCTTCGGTCTGGTCGATGGCCTGCACATGGAGATTGACGAGAATGCCGCTTTCCGTTTTGAGAAAATCGGCCAGCATTTCATCCGAAAGTTCCGGCGCAAGGATTTGTAAAAAGCTCACAGCTCCATATTTGCCGCCCAGACCAAAAGTCTTGGCCGTACCGAAGCAGAGGGAGGACGGTGCCACAAAGTCCTTGGTGGACAGGCCGGAGGGCGCCAGCCAGTCCCAGTCAAAGCGGAACGGTTCCCCGTCCGGGTGGAAGATGCCGTGCAGCACCTCCAAACGCGCCTGTCCGTCCATGACGTGCGCCACGCAGCCCATGGTCTTGAAATAGCCCAGCAGGTCAAGACCAATGCGGGTCAGCCGCGCCCGTGCGGTTTTTAGATTGTCTGCCTCGATGGTGAAGGTCAGGTACTTGGTTTTGACAATGCCGTTGTTTCCGCTGGCAAGCTGCTTTTGCAGGATGGCGGTGTACTCGGCGCGGATGTCGTCAAAATCATCCCCCTGCGGTGCAATCTCAAAACTTTTCGCGTACTGCACCGGGTCAACCTTGCGATTGAGAAACGAAAGCTGCACATGGATGGAGGCATCCACATAGTTGTACAGGTCGCACAGGTGTTCAAAGATGGCGGTCCGGGTCTCCGGCTGGGCCAGCTGATAACTGATGTCCTCAAAGGCAATGCACTTGGAGAACGTGCGCCGGTCAATGCGGCACACACCGTCCGGGTAGATGGCTTCATACGGGATGGTGGCCTGCGCCGTGCGGGGCTTGCCGTCCCCCTTGTACTTGCGGATAACGGCATCAATTTCTTTTTTCTGGGCGCGGGTGAGCTTTTTGGGCTTTTCCGTCTCGCGGGATGTCGTTTTTCTGGACAATGGCCTTTACCTCCTGTTCCATTTGGTATTGCCGCACAAGGGCGGCGTAAGCATTGTTGGTCTGATATGGCCTTTCCTTGGGCCGCAGAAAACAGCACTGAATCATTTGCTGAATCACCACTTCAAGGGGCTGGCCGTGCCGCTCAAACAAAGCGAACAGCAGCCCCGGCAGCATGGCAAAAATCATCAGCAACGCCGCTGCGCTGTTGGAAAGATAGTTGCGGGTCAAAAAATAAAGCGGCCCGCCCGTGAGGAGCGCACCACCGAAGCAGACCAGCTGCCGCTTGGTCAGCCCGAATAAAACTTTGGATTTTACATGGGTCAAATCTTTGGGAACGGTCACATACGCCATACGTTTTTCCTTTCTCGGCCTTAGTGGGCACCGAACACCGACTTGCTGATGCTGCCGGTCTTGAACAGACAAAAGCAGAGCAGCACGGTATAGCCCATGCAGCCCCAGATGGCCCCGGCAATGTCCGCCGCGCCCGAAATATTGCGTATCAGCACCGCATAGATGCCCACGACAATCATAATCAGGAACGCTTGGAATCCCAGTGCCAGCAAAGACTTCAAATAGTTCTGCCCGGTGCTGCGCCACTCGCTGCTGCCCATGGTCGCCAGCGGGATAGGCCCCAGTGCGGTCACAACATAAATCTCGATCATGCGGCCGTAGGTCACAAGGAAAATACAGATAGACAGGATGTTCATGGTCAGACCCACCACAAGGGTCTGGAACCACAGGCTGAGCAGACTGCCAATGGTCATGCTTTCCAGCTGAAATTCCAGTCCGGGTATCAGGCGGTCAAAGTGGATGGATGTTTCACCGATGATAACGCCGGAACTTTGGTTGACAACGCTCTGGGTGGCATCGAACACACCCATAACGATGTTCCATGTATTGCTGACAATGAGGATGGCAAAGGCAGACTTGAAAATCCAGCGGAAGAACATGGAGCTGTCGAAGTCGTGCATATTGTTCTTTTCGGTAATCATCTGGATAAGCTCATGGCACATCACAAGGGCAAGGATAGCCGCTGCAATGGGCAGCACCACCGTTTCGGAAAGACTGCGAAGCATATTGAAAATGCCGCTGTTCCATGCCTGCGGGGTGGAGCCAACGTCCGAAGCGATTTCGCCCACCTTGGCGTTCACGTTGTCGAACAGGCCGGAGAGGTTGCCCGTGATGCCATCTATCAAAATGCCTTTTATCCATTTCTCGATGATCTCACTAATCAAGCAAAGATACCTCCTTTCCCGCGCCCTCCCGGTTCGGTGGGAGAGCGCGGAGTAGGATTTTAAGTGTTAGTCGTTCGGAAAATTGTGGGCAGCGACGCAGGGTTTATCCCAGCAGCCCGGACAGAAGCGGGACAAGGGTCACGCCGATCAGGGCAACGCCGCCGCCCGCGACCAGCTGCTTCACGCCCTGGCTCTTGCTGCCGGGGTTATCCTGTCCGTAGCCCTCCAAAAGGTTGATGCCGCCCCAGACACACAGGGCACCGCCCAGACCGACCACGATCGTCTGCAAAGTATCGACTGCGCTGTTAAAAAAATTCCATAAGGTCCTCACTTTCTGCCGCTTGTTCTGCGGCACTCAAAATTGTTTTTTCAAAAAATACCGCCTCATTCGGCAGCTGCATCTTCATCCGACAGGTCAACTTCGTACAGGTCAAACGGTTCGTCCTGTGCGACCACCTGCCGCCGCTTCCGGCGCAGGGTGGATAAGAACCTGTCCACATCAAAGGCGTTTTTCTTGTCCGCATCTGCAAGGTACTTGTAGTGCGGGTGCTTGGTGATGTCGAACTTCTCCGAGAAGAACGGCCTCACACCCCGCAGCTGCAAAATCATTTGCCGCCGTCCATGATTGCGATTTCGTCCTCTGACATCAACGCCTTTCCTAATTTTTGATAGTTCAGTCCGTGGGAGGTTTGAGAGCCCCGGTTTTCGCTGGTGTTGAAACTGTCGATGGTCTCTTTCCCCAGCGCATCGGAGATTTCTTTGGCATTCTTGCCCCGCCCACTCAAAAAGAGAACAGAATCGCAGTTGTCCGAAATGATTTCGGCCGCATCCTTGTAGATGGCTTTCAGCTGCGACTGGCTCTGCAAAATGATGGATGCCGAGATTTCCCGGCTGCGGATGGTGGCAATCAGCTTGTCGAAGTTGGGAATCTGCCCAATGTTGGCGAACTCGTCCAGAA
>ENA-OQKB01000343-OQKB01000343.1-human-gut-metagenome-genome-assembly--contig:-NODE-343-length-10612-cov-2.593133_pt1 | contig 10612 bp, 12 predicted proteins | sample MGYA00242646_ERZ504793 | MGnify/ENA primary metagenome ERZ504793 (study PRJEB26092, sample SAMD00036409) | human gut metagenome | host: Homo sapiens | study: EMG produced TPA metagenomics assembly of...
TTGTAGGGATTATTGGCGGTGCAGCCTTTTTGGGAAATTCCCAGAGCAGTGAGGCGTTAAGTGCGGAAGTGTTGGCGCATACGCCCGCCATTCAAAAGTATGCCAGTGAATTTGGAATCCCGGAATATGTTCCGGCAATCCAAGCCATTATGATGCAGGAAAGCGGAGGCAGGGGAACCGATCCCATGCAGGCTAGTGAGTGTCCTTATAATACCCAGTATCCCAATACTCCCGGTGCGATTCAGGATGCAGACTATTCCATCAAGGTGGGGATACAGTATTATGCAGATTGCGTCCGGGAAGCCGGATGTGAAAGTCCCCAGGATATGGACAAGCTGAAACTCAGTTGGCAGGGATACAATTATGGCAATGGCTATATCTCATGGGCGTTGGAAAAATTTGGCGGTTACAGTGAAGCCAATGCGTTGCAGTTTTCCCAGGAACAGGCAGCCGCCCATGGCTGGTCTGGTTATGGCGATCCAGAGTATGTGCCTCATGTGATGCGGTATTATTCCGGTGGAGGTTGGTTTGCCGGCCTATTTGGAAACGGACAGCTTGTTACCATTGCGAAAAGCCAGCTTGGAAATGAAGGCGGAGAGAAGTTCTGGTCATGGTGGGGATTTACAGAGAGACAAGAATGGTGTGCCTGCTTTGTCAGCTGGTGTGCGGATCAGGCAGGGCTCATTCAAAAGGAAGCAGTACCGAAGTTTTCTGTTTGTACGGATGGTGTAGCTTGGTTTCAGGCAAAGGGGAAATGGCAGAGTGGAGGAAGTGTTCCGACACCAGGGACTATCATCTTTTTTGATTGGGATCATGACGGAGCCAGTGACCATGTAGGAATCGTGGAAAGCTGCGATGGAACTACGGTACATACGATTGAGGGAAACAGCGGAGATGCAGTAAAGCAGAACAACTATACGGTGAATTCTCAGTCCATTTTGGGATATGGACTGGTTGCTTACTAAAAAATGAGAAAAAATCAAAGAACAGATTGCATTGTAGGAGCAAAGGAACAATGCTATAATAGGGAAGCAGGCAGGGCGCACGTCCTGCCTGGTGATAAATACGAAAAGTACAATCATGAGATTGATAAAATAGAGTCATTGGGGAGTGGAATATTTGAAACGGGAAGAAATTTTTGAATATGTAAAAAAACAATATGGAACAATTCCGGAATATCTTTGGAAGAGTTCTCCTAAGAGTGCAATACTCCGGCATAAAAATGGAAAGTGGTATGCAGCTATTCTGCGAGTTGAAAAATCAAAACTGGGTTTGAAGGAGGAAGGAACCGTAGATATCATCAATGTGAAGTGTGAACCGGATATGGTTGGACTTCTGACACAGACCTACGGTTTTCTGCCAGGGTATCACATGAATAAGAAGTATTGGATCACCATGTTGTTAGATGGAAGTGTAAGTGAGGCAAAAATCTTAGATTTTCTGGATATGAGTTATGATTTGATAGATGGGAAAAAGGATTGAGTTTAGAGGTTCTGTAACGAATTTTATATAGGAGGGATTCTATTATGGACAAGAGAGAACAGATGATCCGGTTATGGTTTTCTATGTGGCTGGAAAAGAAAGATTTGGGAATGGATGATATTTTTGCAGAGAACGTGAGTTATACAGAAAGCTGGGGACCATGTTATAGCAATCGTGAAACCGTAAAGCATTGGTTTCAGGAATGGAATATGAGGGGGAGTGTAATCGCTTGGGATATCAAACAGTTTTTTCATAAAGAAAATCAGACCATTGTTGAATGGTATTTTAAAAATGTGATGGATAATGGGGATATTGAAGAATTTGATGGAATTTCATTGATTGAATGGTCAGCAGAGGATCAAATTCAATCCTTGAAGGAATTCGGCTGTAATCTTCATAACTACGATCCGTATCAAAAGAGTGATACGCCCCAATTCAGAGAAGAAAAAATTCATTGGTTTTAAAGTCAGGCAAGAGGTATAAAGTGATTTTAGCAAGTGACGAGAAGGTGTGTGGTGACATGCATCTTCTTTTTGTGTTTCAAAAGATTTTTAAGATTTCAAAAAGAAAATCATAAATTTTTCAATCTGTAACATTTCTAGGACATTTCTGTTGTAAAATAAGAATGAAAATGCTAGCAAAATTGTTGCAAAGGATGAAAAGGAATGAAACAGATTTTAATCGTAGAAGATGATGAACTTTTGAATAAAATGTTAGTTTACAACCTACAGTCAGAATCCTATGGGATTGTTTCGGTGGAAACGGTAAAAGAAGCCATGGAAGTGCTGAAGAGCCAACCGTTTGATCTGGTACTATTGGATATCAATCTTCCAGATGGAGATGGATATGCGATTGCAAAAACAATCCGGAAAAAATATAGCGATACCATTGTAATCTTTTTGACTGCAAATGACAGGGAAAGTGATGAGATCCGGGGGTATGAACTTGGAGCAGTAGATTATATCACAAAACCTTTTTCCATTTATTCCCTGCAGAGAAAAGTGGAAAATGTACTGCGTATGATGGGGCATCATGTGTCCATGCAGGATGTCTTTGATGATGGCAGGTTGTTTTTAAATTTTGCAGAGCAGACAGCTATGCTGGGTGGGAAGCCATTGACCTTATCTACTTTGGAGTTTCGGATGCTGAACCTGTTCTGTCAGAACCGCAATCGTGTATTAACGAGAAAACAGTTGTTGGAAAAAATATGGGACTGTACAGAAAATTATGTGGACGAGCATACGTTAACGACAACGTTAAGCCGCATCCGGGGAAAGATTGAGACAGATGGAACGGTATATATCAAAACCGTATATGGCATGGGATATAAATGGACCGGAGGTGAAACAGCATGATAGGAAAGAAAACCTCTGTAAAAAAGATGTTTTTTTGGCTGACTGCCGGCATGGTACTCTCAATGACAGCAATCATATTGGTCTCCTTTTTTCTGACCAAAAATATCGCAGTGTTATGGGTTGGGCTGGCATTAACAGTCTGCGCTGCACTATGGATGCTTTTTATGGTACAACTGTTGGGAATGAGACTGTCAAATTTTACTTCTGAACTGTGCCAGATCCTGGATGACATGATGAACCGCAGTCAGGAACCTGAAAATGTATCCGACAGAGAGACGATTTTTGCCCGTATCCATCACCGCCTGGTGCGTCTGTATAATATTCTGCAGGAAAGCAACCGGAAGGTAGAAGCAGAGAGACAGGAATTACAGTCCCTGGTGTCAGATATTTCCCATCAGGTCAGGACTCCGGTGAGCAACATGAAAATGATTGTAGATACACTTTTGACAAAATCCCTGGAAGAACAGGAGCAAAATGAGTTTCTGAAAAGTGTAAGAGGACAGATCAATAAGCTGGATTTTTTAATACAGGCATTGGTGAAAACCTCCCGTTTGGAAACCGGGGTGATTCAATTAGAAAAAGAAGATCACTTTATATATGATACGTTAGCGCAGGCTATGAGCGGAATCGTATATTCCGCAGAGCAAAAAAAGATCCATGTATCTGTGGAATGTCCGGAGGATGTGCGTGTGTCCCATGACAGTAAGTGGACAGAAGAAGCGATTTTTAATCTGTTGGACAATGCGGTAAAATATACCCCGACAGGGGAAGTGTCCATGTGTCTGTAGCGCAATGGGAAATGTATGTGGAGATAAAAGTATCTGATACCGGAAAAGGAATTTCAGAGAGCAATCAGGCATCTATTTTCAAGAGGTTTTACCGGGAAGAAGAGATTCATAATCAGCCGGGTGTTGGAATCGGTCTTTATCTGACCAGGGAAATTGTGACACAGCAGGGCGGCTACGTTACGGTGGAATCACAGGTGGGAAAGGGAGTCTGCATTTTCTATTTTTTTGTCCGAGATAAAGAAATATATGGAGGATACTATGGCAGCTGTAAAATTAGTTTCACTTACAAAAGAATATCAAAATGGAGAAAATTATATAAGAGCCGTTGATGATGTATCCTTTTCTATAAAAGAAGGGGAGTTTATTGCAGTCATTGGTGCTTCCGGAAGCGGAAAGTCAACCCTGATAAATTTAATCAGCGGATTGGAAAAGCCAACCCATGGATGTGTTTATGTGCATGATGTAAATTTGACGCAATTATCTTTAGAAGAACAGATTTCTTTTCGCAGATGGCACATTGGTGTTGTTTTTCAAAAATATAATCTGATTCCTGCCATGAATGTGTTTGAGAATATCGTGCTTCCGGCAAAATTACTGGAGAGGACAGTAAATGAAAAAGAGGTTTTCCATTTGGCAAAAACTTTGGGGATCGAAGAGAAACTCTTTCAGATGCCGGATGAGTTATCGGGAGGACAGCAACAGAGAGCTGCCATTGCCAGAGCTGTCTACACCCATCCTACCATTCTGTTAGGGGATGAGTTGACGGGGAATCTGGATTCCAGAACCAGCGCCTCTGTTATGGAACTGTTAAAAAAGATCAGCAGGCAATATCAGCAGACCATGCTTGTGGTTACCCATGATGAAAAAATCGCTGCCATGGCAGATCGGATCATCCGCATGAAAGACGGAAGGGTGGTGGAAGATGAAAGACTATGATTATCACCGTCCGACAGAAAAAGTGCTTTTGGATTCTTATCGAAAGCAGAACCGGAACAAAACCGCCTTTTGTTTCTGGCAGTTGCACTTACCGTTGGAGTGATTTTCTGTATGATAAGTTTTGCCTATGGGAAGATCCAGGTGGACATCCAGAAACATATCCGGACAGATGGAATGACGGTGTCAACGTATCTTGAAAATGGTACAGAAGAAATGGCAGGACAGCTGCATACGCTTTCCTACATAGCAGAAACGGGAAAAGAAAAATTTGCCGGAAAACTATGCGATCAAACGATAAAATATTGCGACTGTGTTGTGGCAGATGAAACAGCATTTGAAACTATGCTCTGTCCGGCCTATACACAGATCATAGGAACGTATCCCAAACAGGAAAACGAAATCATGCTTTCCACCAAAACCTTAACGTATCTGGGAATTTCGGATCCAAAGGTGGGAATGGAATTAAAGCTGGATTTTTATGGAATGATCTTTTCCAAACAAAAGGAACCGGACAACAGACGTTTCAGCTTTCCGGATATTTTACAGAATATCAGAATCAGGGGGCAAGTTTTTCCATTGCATTTTTATCCGAGAAGAAACTGAAAGAAAGCGGAGCTGGATGGAATCCCTGCAGGATACTGCTGAAACCGGAAAAGGATTCTGTCAGTGGCATACAGATGGAACAACAGTTGCAGGAAGATATCCGGTTGAAAGAAGGGCAGCGGATCGTCAGCATGGATTCGGCTGCATACCGGGCAGTGGAAGGAATGCTGGGAAGCTATGGATTTGCAGCCTTGTTCTCTTTCCTGATTCTGCTGTGTATGTTTTTGTTCATCTATAATATTTTGAATTTATCATTAGGAAAAGATTTACAGCAATATGGTCTGATGGAAGTAGTCGGGGTACAGCAGCATCAGATTATACAAGTGATATTTCGGCAGATGATGGAAGTTGTCTTGAAGGGAAGCCTTGCAGGCGTTGCCATAGGCAGTCTGGTGGTACTTGGAATCCTGCCCTCTGTCATTGGAAAACTGTATCTTGGACAGGCAGAAGAACTGGAGGGGATTTCTTTCTATCAGCCTGTGTTCTTTCTGATAGCCATTCTGCCAGTGGCAATGACTTTGGGTGTTGTGATACTTCTGGTAAAGCAAAAAATCAAAATCCTGAGTCCTCTGGAATGTATGAACTATGGAACTGGGAATGTTGCAGAGAAGAAACAAACAAAGAAAAAGAAAGCAGTTTTCCAAAGTTTTGGAAACAAGCCGGAAGTTTATCTGGCCAGAAGATATCTGTTTTACAATAAAAAGGCTTTTTTCATCACCATGATTTCTCTGACCATAGGTTGCGGCTTAGCGCTTGGATCTTCGGTGATTGTAAAGGGAGTAGATCTGCAAAACCAGTTTATGAAAGAACCTGATTTTCAAATCCGTATCACACAGGAAGCCTGCAGCACACTGATGGAAACTTCCCCGGATACAGAAAATATGGTCTTTTTCCCGAAAGAATTCTTGGAGAACATCAAGCAGACTGCCGGAAACAGCCTGCAGGATGAAACAAAGATCCAGGGATTTTACCCTATTATCGGGAAACAAGGTCGGGATAGCATCAAGTTATTAAATGACGGGGAAACCGTTCCGACTGTAATCCAAAAAATTTCTTCTTCTGAAAAAGAAAAACTAGCAGGAATTTTTAGAAAGAGCAGGAGATAACAGCAGACTGGGAAACATTTACACACGAAAACGGAACGATTCTTCTCCATGATCACAGAGTATCAGAATATGCAGAAGAGCAGGCATTGGAGCAGCTTGGAAATACAATAGAAGTGTATGATCTGGTTCCGGTGGGAACCGATATGTCCGATCTGCTTCCAGAGACACTGGTAAATTGCGGGTATCTGGATATTACAAAGGAAGGATTTCCGGAATTAGAGTTGTGCTGGGATGGCAGAAATACCAATCTTCTTCTTGTAACAGAGGAAACCTTTGAAAACCTGTCAGAGAATCTGACCCCACAGACCTTTGAAATGAGCTTTTCTGTAGAAAAGGAACAGGAATCCGGCTGCAAAAACAGGTTAAAGGGAATGATCCAAACAGAAAATATGGAATTTCAGTCTGAAAACGGATATGCGGAGCAATTAAATTTATTCCAGATGGAGAGTCGGTCAGACCTTTTATTAAAAGAACAGGAGTATATTCAGACCAGCAGGCTGTTGCTTCTGGTAATCAGTGGATGCCTGATCTTTATCGGGATTATGAATTTTTTAAATGTAAGGGTAACGGATATGTTACTTCGAAAAAAAGAATGTGCCATTATGAATCGTGTGGGAATGACCAGAAAGCAGTTGCAGCGGATGTTCCTTGCGGAAGGAATGTTTACCTGGCTGTTGCTGAGTGCTCTTCTGGTAACAACGGGAACGCTGTTGACAGGCGGGATTGGATGGTATATGAAAACAAAGATTTCTTATTTTGTATTCTATTATCCGCTGAAAGAAATGGTTGCTCTACTGATGATTTTACTTGCAGGCAGTATTCTGGTACCAGGAATTTTCTTAAAAAGTTTTATGGAAAAGCGGATACTAAATAATTGGAGGGAATTGAATGATGTATCAAACCGTTTTAATAGAAAATATTACTACTGAAAATGTAACTGAAAAAATAAAATGCTAAACTTATAGAAATGGAAAAACAAAGCTACAAACTTGTAACTATGTCATTTTGGGGAGCTGAAAAAGCTGTCTTGGTTTTCAAAAAAGGATTAAAAGGCAGTTTGCTGTGATATTTTAAATAGAATTATAGTCACAGATAAAATCAAGAACAGCAGAATATCATATTTGGCATCTTTTGTAATTTTTTGAAATGTCCGAGATTTGTAACAATTCAGGCTGAAATTCCTTGAATTTTGTTCTTTTCTCGGACATTTCTGTGACATTTGTATTTTATAATAGAGTCATCACAAAGAAAGGCAGAAAGGAGCTTATAGAATATGAGTATTTTACAGACAATCGATTTAAAAAAATATTATGGCACAGAACCCAATATTACAAAGGCTTTAGACGGTGTGAATTTTTCGGTGGAAGAAGGTGAATTTGTAGCGGTAGTAGGCACTTCAGGTTCCGGAAAATCCACGATGCTTCATATGATGGGAGGTTTGGACACTCCTACCAGCGGAAGAGTTATTGTACGGGGAGAAGAACTGGCAAAGAAAAACGATGAAGAGCTGACGATTTTCAGGAGAAGAAATATTGGTTTCATTTTCCAAAATTATAATCTGGTTCCGATTTTGAATGTTTATGAGAATATTGTCCTTCCGGTAGAACTGGATGGAGATACGGTAGATCAGGGATTTATGGACGAGGTGGTTCATATGCTGGCGCTGGAAGATAAACTAAAGAATATGCCGAATAACCTCTCAGGAGGACAGCAGCAGAGAGTTGCGATTGCAAGGGCTTTAGTTGCAAAGCCTGCGATTGTGCTTGCCGATGAACCTACAGGGAACCTCGACTCGAAAACCAGTGCAGATGTTATGGGATTGATCAAACGGACCAGTTATGAGTTTCACCAGACGGTGGTAATGATTACACATAACAATGAGATCGCCCGGCTTGCAGATCGGATTGTCCGGATTGAGGATGGCAGGATCGTGGAATAAGGAGGTGGCAGGCTATGACTTGGCCTTTTGAAAATAATACAAACGGAATTGTCAAGAATCTGGCGAAGAGAAATCTAAAAAGCGAAAAACGAAGAAATGTTATGGTAATAGTATCGGTAGTTTTATCTGCTTTTTTAATCAGTCTTTCCGGTTTGACTGGAGTTTCATTGATGCAAACAGAAAAGAAGAAAGTGATCGATACTTACGAAGCAACTTATGTACAGGTTGATGAAACGCATATAGAAGAGTTAAGAGAAGTGCCGGAATTTGCACGTGTGGGAGAATACTATAGGTACGGGGAGGAAGTTTCCGCACAGGGATTTAAAGGATTCTTTGCTTATACGGATAAGGAAACCCTGTATATGGCACGTTCCCAAATGAATTTGGCAGATGGAGACTTACCGGAAGAGAAAAATGAGATTGCGGTAAGTAAAGAATGGCTTTCAAAATTCTTCCCTGACTGTCATATCGGTGATCCGGTTACCTTGGATACGGAAAGTTTTTCAGGTGAATATACTATTTCAGGCATCTTAGATACAACAGGGCAAGAGAAGCAAAATATGTACTCTTTTCTGATCTCCAAAGAAATGCTAAAGCAGTGTACGAAGTATGAACCTGACGGATACTTTGCCTATGTACATCTGAAGCATGTAGATCAGTTAGACGGAGAACTTATCAAAGCTGACGTTCAGAAGATTAAAGAGGAGTTGCAGATACCCGGAGTCGGATTTCATGATGCGTACTTCCGTTATATTGACGGAGACATTTCCATGGAGAACGTTTTGCTGCTTATGGCTTTTGCCGGTATTGTTTTGGTAGGTGGCTGTGTTGTAATTCAAAGTATTTTCCGTATTTCCATTATTGATAAAATAAAAAGCTATGGTCAGCTCCGGACTGTTGGTGCTACCTAAAAAGCAGATTATGCGTATTGTAAAAAAAGAGGGACACTCTTTGGGATGGAAAGGTATGTCTATCGGGATTTTACTTGGTTTAGGAGTGACACTTTTGTTATTTCCCAAAGGTTTTTCTTTTTCAGGATATCTTATCGTGATGGGATGTACAGTATTGATCTGCTGGATCATGATTTGTCTGTCTATCCGAAAACCTGTGAAATTAGCCGCAAATATCTCACCAGTTGAAGCAGTTCGTTTTACTTCCCTTCAAAAGAAGATAAAAAATCGGCGAAGAGAAAAAGAATTAGCCTTCGTTCTCTCGGAATGCTGAACTTTCGCAGGGATTGGAAGAAAACAGTCAGTATTGTGTTTTCGCTAAGTTTGGGCGGGATTCTGCTTTTGGCTGTTAGTTCTTTGCTGATTCTGCAATCGCCGGAAAAACTGGCAAGACAGTACTTTAAAAATGGGGAGTTATAAGATTTATATAGATTCGGATAAGGAACATATTGATATTCTCAAACAGGGAAATCCATTGAATGAAGAATTGAAACAGGAAATCCTGGATATTGATGGAGTGGAAGAGATTCTGGTCACAAGGAAATCAGCAAGTTTTGAAGCCACTTCCCATGAAATTACTGAGCATGGTACTTGTGATATGATCACCAAAGAAAATAGGGAACTTCTGGCACAAGCTGTTTTAGAGGGAAGTATGCCTGAGGACAATGGCATTTTATTGCCATACGATTATAGTGGTTTTGATGGGAAGGAAAAATTGGGGGAAACCATAGAACTTTCATTGGGAGAGAAAACAATTCCTGTAACCATATCAGGTTTTTTAATCCGGAAAAACTATTTTGTCCAGTGGACATGGTCCAATCGGAGTGGACGGACCAATGATGTTTTTGCCGGAAGAACTGTTTCAGGAATTAATACCGGATGTAACTAATTTTGATTACTCCTGGGACATTGTCTGCGATCCGGATAAATCGGAAAAAGTGGGAAAGGCTTTGGAGAATCTTGCTATTTCGCATACCGATATTGGTTTAGATACCTTTGAGGATCGAGTAGATAGTTTTGGGTATATGAATGTAGCATATGGCATAATGCAGGTGATTTCATGGTTCATCTTTTTGTTTGGTGTGATCAACCTTGTCAATACCACACTTTCCAATCAATATTCGCGCAGACAAGAAAATAGCGTGTTGCGTTCGATCGGGTTAGCGCCGAAACAATTAGCGCAAATGACGGTATGGGAAGGAATGGGGTATGTGGTTAGCAGTATTTTGCTTATGCTTGCCATTGGACTGCCAATTACGCTTCTGGTATGGAGAAAATTCAGTATCAGTGCTTACGCTGGACGAATCCTTCCTTACGACTTTCCTTGGTTGCAGATGGGAGTATATGTAGTAGTACTTGTGACAGTAGAGCTTATTTTATCCGTTTGGACAATCCGCAGACAGAAAAAGCAATCCCTGATTGAACAAATGCGGGCAATGGAATAAGACAACAG
>ENA-OQKB01000347-OQKB01000347.1-human-gut-metagenome-genome-assembly--contig:-NODE-347-length-10560-cov-2.164957_pt1 | contig 10560 bp, 12 predicted proteins | sample MGYA00242646_ERZ504793 | MGnify/ENA primary metagenome ERZ504793 (study PRJEB26092, sample SAMD00036409) | human gut metagenome | host: Homo sapiens | study: EMG produced TPA metagenomics assembly of...
GGACTTGCCGATGCACACAGCAGCTTGCAGCATACCAACAGGAGCAAATTGCGCTCGCCCACAGGCAGGGCCCTCATATCCGCCTTTTCAATCTCCATTGTGGGGATGATGGCGTGATGGTCGGATACATCCTTGTCCCGATACCATGAGCTCCACCAGGGGGAAGAAGCTGCTGCCCCCATCGAAGGGCGGCGCCTTCGCCGCCAGGTGGATCACACAGGAGGCCGTTTCCGCCATGTCAGCGGTGAGATACCGGCTATCCGTTCTCGGATAGGTCAGCAGCTTCTTTTCGTAGAGGCTCTGGGAGTAGTCGAGGGTCTGCTTCGCCGTGTACCCGAAAATGCGGTTTGCCTCCCGCTGCAAGGTGGTCAGGTCATAGAGCTTCGGGGGCTGTTCCTTTTTCTGCTCCCGTGTGACGGAAGTACACACGGCCTGTCCGTTCTGGCAAGCGACCTGTACCTGCTTTGCCTGCGCCGGATCGGTGAACTTCTCCGAAACCGCTTCGGCTCCATCCACCTGTAGGCGCACATGATGGTATTTCTCTTTCTTAAAGAGCATGATCTTCCCGTCACGCTCCGCCAGCATTGCCAGAGTAGGCGTCTGGACACGCCCCACATTCAGGGTGCGGTGGTAGAGGACAGAGAAAAGACGGGTGGCATTGATCCCCACCAGCCAATCCGCCTTTTGCCTGCAAAGGGCAGACTGATAGAGACTGTCATACTCCGCGCCGGGGCGCAGGTCACTCATGCCCTCACGGATCGCCATATCCTCCATAGAGGAAATCCAGAGGCGTTCCACAGGCTTGTTGCATCCGGCCATTTCATACACCAGCCGGAAGATCAGTTCCCCTTCGCGCCCCGCGTCACAGGCATTGACAACCGTATCCACATCCGGGCGGTTCATCAAAGCACGGAGATTTTCAAAAGCATCCTCCTTACCAGGCGCCAGCACATAGCGGAAAGGCTCCGGCAGGATGGGGAGGTCGTCATAGCGCCACTTCTTGAAACGCTCGTCATAACCCGCCGCATCCATGGGGGATACCAGATGCCCCACACACCAGGAAACGATCAGGCCGTTTCCCTGAAAACAGCCATCGGCCCCGGATTTAGCACCCAGGGCCGACGCGATAGATTTTGCTACACTCGGTTTTTCTGCGATAATTAGTTTCATTCGTACTCCTTTCATCTTGACAAATGCACATATTCTTGCTACAATGCGTTTGTAATAATTATTTAATGATTATCAAATAGATATTAAATAAAATTCGGAGGTGCTTTTTATGAAAAAGAAAATGAGCGACAAGCATAAGCTGATGGCGTATGTTCTTAGCACAGATGCGGATTTAAATCGTGACAAAAATATTACCCAAGGCGATATAGCCGATCTTTTTGGTGTTTCTCAACCCACAGTTGCGCAAGCAGTAAAAGAAGCCAAGCTGCGCCTGCGAATCAATGAACTGGAACAAGAACTTTCTCAGGTAAAGGGGGAGGTTATGCGATTGGAAGGGATTGATGCCTTACAGCTTCCTGAAAATATTGATTCTCAATACAAACGAAAGCCTTAACTCAGTTTTGACCGTCGCCCGTGCGACGGTCATTTTTCTGTTTGATTATCATTGAGACTCGTCCTCGGTGAGATATTCTTCTTCATCCTCTAGGTCGAAATCATCTAAATCAGAAGGGACTTTTTTGCTTTGCTTCGGTTTCAGCACAAAGAAATAGAAGGCCGCACCGCCGCCTGCCGCCAGGATCAGCAATACCACCACGATAATACTGGCTCCGCCTTTCTTTTCCGCAGCGGGTTTCTCCGGCTCAGAGGGCTCAACAGGTTCTGCTTTCTTTTCCCACACACTCGCTCATGTTGGTCATACACAGCTTACAGGAAGTATTTACTGCCCCTGCCTGGCATTTGTCGGTACAGGAGCAGACAATGGGTGTTTTCGCGCTTCGCCGTCCTCCGTAAGCGCCATAAGGTCGGCTTCATCCACCTGGTTCAAGAAATGTACCGTTTCCTCGCCCTCGTCGTCACGGTCTATGATAAGATAGAACACGTTGCCGTTTTTTGCTTTCCACCGTGATGAACTGCTTGCCGCTTGCGGTAGCGCTGCCGATATCGTCAATGAGCGACAGGTTCCCGTCCGGGGAGAGGGCGGCGCTGCTACCATCGGTCAGACCGCCGAACATCCCCAACAGGGCTTCCAGTTCTTCGGGGTCAAGGGAGAAGGAAATGCCGCCTCCTTCGGTATCTGTTTTCGTATCACTCACGGTCATGTAGTCCGAATAGACATAACCGATGCGCTCCGGCAGGATGATCTTCAGCCAGTCGCCATCCTCACCGATCACTTCCACGGTGGTCCCGTTGGGAAGCTGGGTAAAGGCGGTGTGGTCAAGCCCCGCCCCGGTACGGACATTCAGCCTGCCGCCATTGGTGGTGACTGTTCCGGTCTGGCCAGGTTCCGTATCCTCCGAATCGTTCGTGTCGATCTGGATACCGTCCTCGGTAACGGAGATTGTCACCTTTGCACCTGCCAGCCAGGAAAGCAGCTCAGCGATCTCGCCCTCGGTCGGCTCGGTGGTATCCTCGTCCGCCGCTTCGATGGTCTCCGCAGGGGGCTCATAGTATTCCTCCCCGCCGCTTGCAAAGGCGGTCACAGAAAAAGCGGTGGTACACAGCACCACCGCCAGCAAAGAGGTCAAAAATCGGGACACACCTTTATTCTTCATACGCGTATCCCTCCGTTTCCTCCATTTCCGTGCCGCTGTCTGCCGCCATCATATCCTCCGGCAGCGTGATAAGGCCGCTGGCATAGGCCTTCAGGAAGGCGGTCAGCTCCTGATTGTCCATCTTCACGGCCTTTACCATGCGCACGATCTCCAGGTTTTCTTCCTCCGCAAGCTGGGCCTCCAGGGTGCGGAGGCGCCTCTGCTGCTCGGCGATCTTCTCCTTCGTTTTTTCAATATCCTTGCGGATCTTCTCAACAGTTGCCATAGTTTGATTTACCTCCAATTCTTATTTTTTAGTTGTAGGGCGGTCTGCCAAATGCGTAAAAGTGGGATTGCCAGTAGCTCGTATTGATATCCGCATACTGGATCGGATCGCCGCAATGCAGCATTTTCCCGCCGCCCACATAGATACCCACATGGGATACGCCGGGTGTATCGTAAGTGCCCACAAAAAGAATCAGGTCGCCGGGCCTCGCGTTTGCGGAGGATACCGGGGTGGAAATGTTATAAAGCCCCTCGGGCTCCCAGCCTGCCCGTGTTGCAGACACCGCTTTCCGTCAGCACCCAGGATACGAACCCCGAACAGTCAAAAGAGGTGTTGGGGTTGCTGCCTCCCCACACATAGGGATACCCGATATATTTCTCCGCCTCGGTAATGAGCGCCGCAAAGGTTTCAGCTTCCAAAGCGGAGGCTGGGATATCGTAGGTGGCCGGAGGATTGGTGTACTTCCCCACATAGGAGGAAGAAGGGAACAAATCTTCCCGGTTTCCTAGGGTCGACATATAGGTGGCGTACAGTGACAGGGTTTCTTCGCCCATGATATACACCGGCACATGGGAAAGGTCAAAGTTCTCCAGCTTCACATTGCAGATGTAATAGGTGTAGGGCATCTGGACCTCATACTCATATTCCTCCGTGGACGTTTCGCCGGTCTCCGGGTCCGTCACCGTCCGGGTGCCGGTCCGTGTTTCCGTCCGATATCTGGTCTCGGTCTCCACCGTTTCGGTCAAAATGTACTGCTTTTCAAAGAGCATTTCCAACTCCGCCTGTACCTCGTCAATGGTGAACACTCCTTCATGGAAGGCTGTGAGAATGGAGATCAGCACATAGGGGTCATGCTTGATATCATCCAGATCACAGCGGTATTCATCATATCCAGGGTGCAGAGACTCATAATTGTCCAGCTCATAATGAAGCTCCGCCTCCATAGCAAGGTAGGCGTTTTCCGCTGCCAGCATATCCGTATCCTCGGAGAGATAGGAGGAAGTGAACACGCCGCCCACGCCAGAACCCGCCATCATGGAACAGGAGGATATCCCACCGAACAGCAGGGCGACGCAGGCGCCGATCCCCACCACCAGCAGGATCACCTTACTGTGTTTCTTGACAAAGAGAAATGTTTCCTTTGCCGCCTCCTTCGCTTTCTTTGCGGCGCTCTGGGCGGTGGCGGCGGTATTCTTCGCCGTTTTCTCCGCGCTGCGTATCTCTTTGGCATAATTTCTCTGGATACGCTTCTTTTGGAGATACCGGGATACGGGGTTGGAGGCCGCCAGCGCCGGATCATCATGGAGCGCCTTTTGGTAAAGGAACTCCGCATTGGCCCGGACCGCCGCCTGTTCCGCTTTTGCCGCATCCCGCCAGGGCTTCATGCGGTGGTGACGGATGGCGGCCCTGGTCTTACCCCCGGCATAGGCCGCGCCGCGCTCCGCCAGTTCCTCACCCTTATGGCCCGCCTCCACACCCACATTTTCCTGCTCCACCTTGTGGACCTCGTTGTGTGCAGCAAGGCCGATCTCCTGAACAGGACGGGAAAGAGGGTTCTGCCGCAGCTTGCCGTTTGGCCGCTTCTCCACTTCCTCAAAGGCAAGACGGGTTTTGCCACGGCCGGCCGCTTCATCAAAGACACGCTCGGTTTTCAGGACCTTCCTTGTGGGGATGGCCTCTTTCGCCGCGTCCAGCTTATTCGCCGCCTTATCGGAGTGCCGGATATATTTCTGAAATGCCGGATCAGCCCGTTCTTCATCGGTGAATTGCAGACGGTAGGGAGGGCGCTGCCTTACCTCCGATCCTTCCCGGATGGTTTCCTCCTCCGCCTTTGCCTGCTTCTTTGCGGATCGCCGGGCTTCTGTCTGGGCGATATGCCCCGCCGCAGCCTCAGCCGTGGCAACGGGTTCCTTGCCGCCGGAGAGGTCGGTTTCCGGGTCCCTGCCGCTGATACTTTCCGTTTCGCCCGTGGCAAGGTTCTCTGCCACAGCACCGTCGCGGGTCATTTTCTGCACCACCTTATCGGGTGCTTTCAGCTCCTTCATGTTTCATCACCTGCCTTTCCATAGGGACAGATATTTGCACAAGTGCCGTTCTCAATCATGGCGATATACCGAAAGATGGGATACGCCTGGGGAGGGACAGACCGCATTGCCCAGGGTTTTCAGCCGCAGGGTCCGTCCGTCCATGCGCTCGGTCATGCGGGGGACGTCCATCGGGTTCCCGTTCCCAGAGAATACGTCCGTCCATCCCTGGGGGAAGCCCATGAGCCATTCCACCCAATCCGGGTTCAGCGCCGCCGTGTCCGATACCGGCTGTTCCAGGGCGATCATCTGCGCCGACAGGTTCCCGTCCTTCTTCTTCGGATCGAAGGCCGAAGGCTTCAAAGTCGAGCGGAACCCGTCTGACGCTACAGGGGTCAGATAGAATACCGCAGCCGATAGCGGGAGGCTCCAGATCGTACCGTTTTTGTTCTTCTTTCGAAAAATCCCATTGTCGGACAGGAACACATCCAGGTTTCGCGCGTCCCTGCCGGTGTTGTTGTCGGAGGCAAGGGGTGTGGGAAACATCAGCCGCGACGATAAAAGTTCGCTGGCGCTCATGCCATGCGCCGACGCCGCAAGCCGGAAATACGAATGGGAGAACAGCGTATCCCGCTTTTGCCAGGTCAAAGATCGTTTTGTCGAGCCCCATATTGATGAAGCCAGCAACATTTTCCCCAAGCACCCAACGGGGCCGCAGCTCGGTAATAACTCTGCACATTTCCGGCCATAAGTAGCGTTCATCCTCAAATCCTTTTCGTTTTCCTGCGGTGGAGAATGGCTGGCATGGAAATCCGCCTGATATGACGGTGACTGTTTCAAGTCCTGTTTTCTCAAAAAACGCCTCCTTCGTAAAAGTAGTGATATCCCGGAACCTAGGAACATCCGGCCATCGTGCCTCCAGGACGGAGTGCGGAAAATCCGCCCACTCGCACTGGCAGACGGTTTTGAACCCGGCCGCCTCTGCCGCCAGGTCCAGACCGCCAATGCCGGAAAACAGGCTCACATGGGTCAATGTAGTGTTGATTTTGTTGGTCACCTCCTGATTTTAGGCATAAGAAAAGCGCCGCTTTATAGCGACGCTTTCCGGGTTGATATTAAACAATTAGCTCTTTGTCCAGATACTTAGTGTTAATAATACGATTCCATTGTTCTTCAAAATACGGATTGAATTTCATCTGAACAGACACGGCTTCTTCAAATGACATCCCCAGAGTCAACATCATCATGCGTAATCCGTGGAGCTGCGTTTCAAACCATTCGTATGTAGCATTTTCTGCCAACTCCCGAATTGTAGACCTTGAAACAAGGTAGTTATTCGGTGTTCCGCTTGAAAATGCACGAACCACATACAAGTAATTATTTTCGGAGGCATACTTTCGTGAAAACGTAATCTCCACCAATTTGTTTCCATGGTGGAATGTCTCCCACTGTTCGCCTATATGATTCAATCAACTGCCCTTCAGCCTGTCTAATATGTTCAAGCCCTTCCTCGCCAGCATAGTTTGGAATAGGCATCCCTTTGGGGGCTTCTAAGAACTTTCTATAAAGCGCTTCATTCCTATGGACGATTGGCTGAGACATGGGCGACTGAACCAATATAGAGTATCCAAGCCTTTCATGCCCTGAAAAGTAATCTTGAATTTGACGAACTTTACAAGCATTTTCTGCAATAGGCAGCATCCCATTATGTTGCTTAAACCGAATACACAAATCAGATGCCAAACCAATGTATAAAACATCTTTAGTGTAGTAGTCCCAAAATGAGTAGATGCCAGCAGATGCCCACCCAAGGGAATCCATAGGAGAACAGATTTCATCAATATTTTTTGCCATCAGTTCTGCTTCATCGGCCTTATAGGAATCCATTATAATTGTTCCAAACATTAAAATCACCTCCTACACAACCATAGTATATCACCTCAGCTTCCTAAAATATAGTGGCGATTTGTTAATCACCCTTATTGTGACGGAAAGGTTCAAAGGCGCTGTCCAGCTCCGCAAGCACCGCCTCCATATCCGCCGTGACCGCCTTGCTCTTTGCGATCAGGCCCTCCATCACTTCAAAGAAGGATACTCTTTCTTCGTCCTCCACGTCCTCGTCGGGATCGTCCCCGCCGTAGTCCAGAAGCTCCAGCTCCTTGATCCCGTCCAGGTCGCCGGGGTCGCCATAGACCACATAGCGGCCGGGGATATCCCAGGTCTCAAACAGTTCCTCCGCCTGGCTGCCGAAGATGGCGGCCGTCTCCTTCAGATGGAAGAAGTCCTCCATCGTCTCCGCACGCTTTGTCAGGAAGGCCATCTGACGGATCATGCCGTACAGAAGGATGCGCTCATTCACGGTGGCCTCGTAGGTTTCCTCGGTAATCATGTAGATATTTTCCTTATTCATTTTCAGGTTTCTCCTTTCATAGCCTCGCCAGGTTTTGTGGTCATAATGCTGTAAAGCTCGTTATCCTGCGGGAAGTGGTCCATGAAGGGCAGGATCACGTTGCCGAAAAAGATGAGCCCCTGTCCGGGGCCGGAATTGCTGATGTGTGCCGCCTGCTGGTTGGAGATGTTCAGGCGCTCGCAAAGTATTTTCCTGTCGCCGCTGGCCTGGTTCAGCAGATAGATAAAATCGCTGTTTTCAAAGATATTCTCGATCTCCGCGGAGGCCAGAAGGTCCTTAATGTTCTGGGTGATACCCGTGGGGATACCGCCCCATTTACGAAAGCGTTTCCAAATCTCCACGCTCCAGGAACCTACCTCGCCACGCAGCAGAAGGTGGAACTCGTCCACATAGTATCTTGTGGCCTTGCCTTCGCTCCGGTTGACGGTGACACGGTTCCATACCTGATCCTGGATGACCAGCATCCCCAGGTTTTTAAGCTGCTTGCCAAGTTCCTTGATATCAAAGCACACAAGGCGGTTATTGATATCCACATTCGTCCTATGGTTAAAGACATTCAGGCTGCCATGCACATACAGCTCCAGGGCGGCGGCGATCCGCTGTGCCTCCGGTTCCGGCTGCTGCTTGATCTCGTCGTAGAGGTCGCCCAGGATAGGGACATTCTCCGGTTTCGGATCGGCAAGGTACGGACGGTACACGGTCCGTACAGCACGGTCGATCAGCGTCTTTTCCACCGGCTCCAGGCCGTTGCGGCCGCCTGCCGCCAGTTCGCAGAAAGACAGGATAAAGTCAGATTTCAGGGCCAGGGGGTTATCGTCCTCGGAGTAGTTCAGGCTCATATCCATAGGGTTCACATACTGGCTGCTGGTAGGCGATATCTTAATGACCTGCCCGCCCAGGCGGTGGACCAGGGGGAAGTATTCCGCCTCCGGGTCGCAGATGATGATATCGTCCGTTGTCACCAGGAACACGTTGAGGATTTCTCTTTTTGCGGAGAAACTTTTGCCGCTGCCAGGCGTACCCAGGATCAGACCGTTAGGGGTCTTGAGCTGCTTGCGGTCGGCCAGGATCATATTGCCGGAAGTAGCGTTCAGGCCATAGTACAGCGCCTCGCCGCCCTGGAAAAGCTCCTGGGAGATGAAGGGCACAAAGATGGATACGGAAGAAGTGGTAAGCCCCCGCTGTATCTTGATCTGGTTGACGCCAAGCGGGAGCGCCGACACAAGGCCCTGCTCCTGCTGGAAGTCCAGGCGGGTGAGTTGGCAGTTATATTTCTGCGCCACACTGGAAGCCCGGAATACGTCGTTATCCAGCTTTTGCTTCGTATCCGCGATATTCACCACCAGGAAGGTCAGAAGGAACATTCTTTCATTCCTGCTCTGCAAATCACGGAGGATATTCTTTGCCTCGCCCGCGTAGGTCGCCAGGTCCGAAGGGATGATATCCATATCGAACCCTTCACGGGCGGCACGCTTCTGGGCGTCAATCTTCATACTGTCCAAATCCGTGATCTTTCGCTTGACCGTCTTGATCGCCTCATTCTGATCCATGCTGCGGATATGTAGGCTCACAAGGATGGTGCTGTCCGTATCCAGCAGGTCCGCCAAAAGGCGGTCATTCATTTCCGGGGCGGTTATCTGTAAGAAGGATACCGCACCGAACTTGCCTCCCATCTGGAAACGCCTTGCCTCCCCGAAGCGGAAGGAGGAAGGGCAGATAAAGTCTTTCACATGAAGGCCGGAAGGGGCAAGCCAGTCCCATTCAAAGCTGAAACGCTCCCCGTCCGGGTGGAGGACGCCATAGCAGCACCTCCAGCCATTCCTTACCGTTCAAATCTTTTGCCAGAGCGCCCATTGCCTTAAAGTGGTTCAGGGCATCCAGCACGATACGGGAAAACCTTGCCCTTGCTGTCTTGATATCCTTTGCCTCGATGGAGAGGACCAGGAACTTTGTTTTTACCATGCCGTTGTTGCCATGCTCCAACTGGCTGCGGAGCATATCCGTATAAAGGGAGCGTACCCCGTCGAACTTATCCCCCTGGGCTGCGATCTCAATACGCTTGCGGAAATCCTCCTTGTTCACCTTCCGGCACACAAGGGACAGTTCCATGCCGATTGAAGCGTCATGGGCGTTATACATATCGCAGAGAGCTTCAAAGATGGCGGTCTGGCCGTCCGGCTGGGCGAGCTGGTAATTTACATCCTCAAACTCGATGCACCGGCTCCAGGTCGTATCGTCCAGCTTGCAGAGCCCGTCCGGGTACATCTGCCGGAAGGGTAAGGTGTCCTGGGCCGAATGGGGTTTCCCGTCGCCCTTGGCTGCCTCCATGATCTTTCTGATCTCACGCTTTTCAGCGGGCTTCAGCTTTCGCTTTGCCTTTACCGGGGCCGCCTCTTTCCGCGGTTCTGCTCTTTTGAACAATCTTTCTCACCTCCTTCTCCACCTGATTCTGCCGCGCGATGGCGGCATAGAAATTGTTTGTCTGATATGGCCGTTCTTTCGGCCGGATGAACATGGCCTGGATCATTTGCCCGGCGATCACCTCCAAAGGCTGGCCGTGCCGTTCATACATGGCCAGCAGGAAAAAGGGCAGCATCACCACGATCATGCAGAGTGTCGCGGCGCTGGAACTGACTGCGGTTTTGAGCAAAAAGAAAAGCGGTACTCCAATGAGTGCCGCCGCGCCGAAACATATCAACTGCCGTTTGGTGAGACCAAACATGACTTTGGATTTCACTTTCGTCAAATCCTTTGGAATTGTTACATACGCCAATCTATCAAGCCTCCTTTAATGGGCGCCGAAAAGGGATTTAGAGAGACTTCCCGTTTTGAACAATGCGAAACACAGCAGGACCGTATAGCCCATGCAGCTCCAGATGGCCCCGGAGATATCGCCGCTTGTGGCAATGCTCTGGACAAGGACCGAATAGATACCCACGCACACCATGATTAGAAACGCCTGGAAAGCCAAGGCAAACAGGGACGTTCAAATAGTTCTGCCCGGTATGGCTCCAGTCGCGGTTGGTCATGGTGGCAAGGGGGATCGGCCCTATGGAGGTGGTCAGGTACACTTCGATCATGCGGCCGTAAATGACCAGCATGATACAGATGGAAAGGACGTTCATGGTCAGCCCCACG
>ENA-OQKB01000350-OQKB01000350.1-human-gut-metagenome-genome-assembly--contig:-NODE-350-length-10516-cov-2.347194_pt1 | contig 10516 bp, 12 predicted proteins | sample MGYA00242646_ERZ504793 | MGnify/ENA primary metagenome ERZ504793 (study PRJEB26092, sample SAMD00036409) | human gut metagenome | host: Homo sapiens | study: EMG produced TPA metagenomics assembly of...
GGTCGGCATTCCACGTTTCAAAGTTTTCTCTGTAAGTGCTCATGTCTACGCCACGTGGGAAACTGTACAAGCTGACCAGCGGATTCAGATAATAGCCGCCGGTAGCAGGGGAGTTCTTGACGGTTTGGGTCATTAGTGTTGCAATGCCGTCCAGTTTCAGCTTGTTGTTGAAGAGGCTGGCCGTTTCGTGTAGGTTCAGGTTATTCTTCTGTAGTTTGTTATTGTCCACAATTCCTTTAGCCGTGGTGTTGGCGTATGAGAAATAAGTTTGTACCTTTTCATTTCCGGTAGTGATGGCCAGCGAATTGAAAGTGGTGATGCCATTGCTGAAGAATTCGCCTATGTTGTCATAGTCCGTTACATTGCCTTTTGTTACCCCAGCTTGCCGTACCGCCATCTTCGTTCCGGCCGTATGTATTTTGGAATTCGGGGGTACTGATGGCGTGACTTACGGTCAGGTTGGAGGAGAATGTAACGCGCTGCAGTCCGGCCTTTCCCTTTTTAGTGGTGATCAGAATGACGCCATTAGCTGCCTGCGAACCATAAAGCGCGGCGGCAGAAGAACCTTTCAGGATGTTGATGCTTTCTATGTCGTCCGGATTCAGGTTGGAAATCCCGTCACCGGCATCACGGTTCAATCCATCGTAGTTACCGCCGATTACGGTGGAGGTGGATTCTGTTGAGCTGTTCAGCATAGGAACACCGTCAATTACGTACAAGGGCTGGTTGTTGCCGCTGGCAAATGCAGAGCGTGCACCGCGAATGACGACTTTGGCAGAACCTCCTAAATTGGCGGTTTTATTGATTTGTACTCCGGCCGTCTTTCCTGCCAGTGTATTAATCATGTTCGGCTCTTTGGCACGGGTCAGCTCACTGCTGCTTATTTGTTGGGTAGAATAGGTCAATGAGGACATTTTCTTCTGGATACCCATGGCGGTTACCACTACTTGCTCCAGGGCGAGGCTCTTTTCTTCCATCCGGATGTGGAGATTATTTCTACCGTTCAGGGCAATGGTTTGCGGTTCATAACTGATGTAGGATACGACAATAGTGGCATAAGGAGGGATATTCATACTAAATTCTCCTTCGGTATTGGTGATAACACCATTGGCGGTCCCTTTTTCTAAGAATGTTGGCACCGATAATCGGTTCGCCTTTGGAGTCCGTCACCTTTCCTCTTACAGTAGCCATTTCCTTGCAGAGTGTCTGTCTTATCCTCAGCACTCCTGCTGTTTTTGGTTTAAAACGAATGTTTTTGTCCTTCCATCACATACTTGATGTCTGTCCCTTTGAACATTTGGTCAAGTACTTCGGAAACAGTTTGGTTGTCTTGCATTGATGTCGACGGTACGGCGTACATCGACGTTCTGTTTGTTATATACAAATAAGTATTCTGTTTGCGATTCAATTTGCTCGAGAACTTGCCCTACTCTCAGCCGGGCATTTTGAATGCTGACCCTGGCATTCTGAGAGTAGCAGTTCCCGCTGTACACCTGAAATATAACAAGCAGGAGAAGGAATAATGTGATTTTCATAGGTTTGCAATAATTGCTTAAAATCTAATTTTTTTAGATAAAAAAGCCTCATCAACAAAATTTTTCTCATATCTTTGTCACTGTGTTAAGTTAATAAATTGATTAAGGTCGATTTTTGACTGTTTCGGATCGGAAAGTATGGGGGTACTTTCCGATCTTTTTTTCTTACTCATATATAACAATTGAATCCTTTTCTTCGTTGATGCGGAACTTGAAAGGATGGTCTTTCGAGATGGTCCGCAGTATATGTTCGATGCCGTCCTGCTCTCTGAACTTGCCGGTAAAGCTGCCGTAGTTCAGCAGTTGAGGACTGGCAACGGTTATCTTTACATTATAGTATTTCTCCAGTCTACCGAGGATACCGCTGAATGGAGCGTCGTCAAAACAGTATAGTCCCTCTTTCCAGCGTAGATATTCATAGGAAGGAAGGACGGCCTTTCTACATTTTCCGTTTTCATTGAGAAATACCTCGTCTTTCTGCAACCTGGTGATTATCTGGCTGCTGTTGGCCGGATAGATATCGACGATACCTTCCACCAATGTGGTTCCGAACTCATGGCTCCCACTGTAGGCACAGACGTTGAAACTCGTTCCTACTAACTTTTACCTTGTTCGTTTCTGTATGTACATAGAATGGGATATTCTTGTTTTTGGCTACTTCAAAGTAGGCCTCTCCGTCCAATTCCACATTTCGTTCGTTGCGTCCGAAGTTGGCGGCATATTTCATGGTGGACTTGGAGTTCAGCCATACGCGTGTTCCATCGGCAAGGATAATTTGGGCCCGTTGTCCGGCAGGCACAGTGACTGTTTGCAACTGCACCTCCTTGTTATATAAAAAGTCGGAGGTGATGAAATAACCGGCAATGGCGACAATGGTGACGGCGGCTATACGGGCCGCCCAGCGGAGCATCGGCATGATGTGCACCGTTTTCTTTTCATTGTTTCCCTGCTTGTCCGAGAACAAGGAAATGTCGTATATCATGCGCTCTTTCAGGAAGATGTCCCGGTTTTCATCCGAGGCGTCTATCCAGTCGAGTATCATCTTTTCTTCTTCAACGGAAGTAATACCTTTGAAATATTTATATAATAGCTCTTGGTTCATTGTCAATAATTTATTTCTTTTCTAAAACGTGCTCTTTTTACCTTTTGTATATATAACCGGAAAGTGGGCGGTAACCCTATTCCGTAGAAGCATTTTTTAGGATATTAATATTATGAGTATGGTAACAAGATAATCTTTCAGTCTCAGCCGGAGAATCCGCAGCACTTTGGTGATGTGTGCCTCTACGGTTTTAAGTGATATGTCCAGACTATCGGCAATCTGCTTGTTTGCCAGGTTCTGGTATCGGCTCAACATGAATATCTTCCGGCTTTGCTCGGGCATTTCCTGTAAGGTCTTATTTACGATATGCTGTATTTCCGTGTTGAATATCTGGTCCGGTTCGCAGGCTTTCAAGGTGGAGATGCGTAAGTCCAGTTCGCGCAGGTTGTGGCTGCTGATGGTTTCTTCCGCTCGCAGACGCACCTGCTTGTGCTCGAGTACGTGCAGGGCTTTGTTCTTTATGATGGTCAGCAGCAGGGCATGCAGGTTACTGTTTTCTTCCCAGCGGTCTCGGTTTTCCCATAAGGCAATCATGGATTCCATCACAACGTCTTCCGCTTCTGCTTTATCCCTGAGATAAGAATAAGCAAAAGCCAAAAACTTTTCTTGGTTTTCCTGGAAAAAGCGTGAGAAAAGATTCATAGTATGTAGGCTCCTTAAACCGGACATTAATTGAGGTTCTTTATGGAATATAAGGCTTTACATAGCAAAAAAACATAATCTTTTTGGAATATGCAAGCATTATGCCTGTTTTTTCAGAGCCATTTCTGGCAGTATTGACAAAAAGAAAGCCTGATGGGGTTCCACCAGGCTTTATATACTTAAAGAATAAGAAATTTCTTATTTCTTTTCCGGTCTTTCTTGTCTTTCCGGTCTCGGAAGCAATACTTTGCGTGACAGCTTAATTTTCCGGTCTTCGGGTCGATGTCGAGAAGTTTTACGTTCAATTTCATCACCTTCCTTGATACCGGCTTCTTCTACTGTTTCCAGACGTTTCCAGTCGATTTCGGAGATATGGAGCAAGCCGTCCTTACCCGGCAGGAATTCAACGAATGCACCGTAAGGCATAATGGAGCGTACCTTGCCTTTGTAGACTTCGCCTACTTCGGGGACAGCTACAATCCCTTTGATGATACGCATAGCATCATCGATGCTCTTCTTGTTGGTACCGGCGATTTCGATTCTACCGATGTTGTCCACTTCTTCAATAGTAATGGTAGCACCGGTTTCTTCCTGCATACCTTGGATAATCTTTCCACCAGGGCCGATGACAGCACCGATGAATTCCTTGGGAATGGTCATTGTCTCGATACGCGGAGCGTGAGGTTTCAGGTCTTCGCGAGGCTCGGCAATGCACTCGGTGATTTTGCCCAAGATATATTCACGGCCTTCTTTAGCCTGCAGCAATGCCTTTTCGAGGATTTCGTATGACAGACCGTCCACTTTGATGTCCATCTGAGTGGCGGTGATACCGTCTTTTGTTCCGGTCACCTTGAAGTCCATGTCGCCCAAGTGGTCCTCATCACCGAGGATATCGGACAATACGGCATATTTGTCTTCGCCTGCATTCTTAATCAATCCCATGGCGATACCTGATACCGGTTTCTTGATTTTCACACCTGCATCCATCAATGCCAGAGTTCCGGCACATACGGTAGCCATGGAAGAAGAACCGTTTGATTCGAGGATATCGGATACCACGCGTACTACATACGGATAGTTTGCAGGAATCTGACCCTTCAATGCACGCCATGCCAGATGGCCGTGGCCGATTTCACGACGGCCTACACCGCGCTGTGCCTTGGCTTCGCCCGTAGAGAACGGAGGGAAGTTGTAGTGCAGAAGGAAACGTTCTTTTCCGTGTTCCAATACGTCGTCGATAATCTTCTCGTCCAACTTGGTGCCTAAAGTCACAGTAGACAAAGACTGTGTTTCGCCACGTGTAAAGATAGCGGAACCGTGAGGGCCGGGCAGGTAGCTGGTCTCACACCAGATAGGACGGATTTCGGTCGTCTTACGTCCGTCAAGGCGCTTGCCTTCGTCCAGAATGGAACGGCGCATCGCCTCTTTTTCCACATCGTGATAGTAACGGTCGATGAGGGCTGCCTTTTCTTCCAGTTCTTCTTCGGAGAACTGTGCCTTGAATTCTTCGCGGATGGCATCGAAAGCATCCATGCGTTCGTGCTTGTTCTTGTTTCCGGAAGCGGCAATGGCATAAGCCTTGTCGTAGCAAGCGTCGTGAACGGCCTTACGGAGTTCTTCGTCGTTCACTTCGTGGCAATATTCGCGTTTCACGGTAGAGCCTACTTCTTCTGCCAGTTCCATCTGTGCCTTGCACTGAATCTTAATGGCTTCGTGTGCGGCCTTCATCGCTTCCAGCAAGTCCTGCTCGGAAACCTCGTCCATTTCGCCTTCCACCATCATGATGTTTTCGTAAGTGGCGCCCACCATCAAGTCCATATCGGCTTGTTCTAGTTGTTCGAAGGTAGGGTTGATGACGAATTGTCCGTTGATGCGTGCTACGCGTACTTCGGAAATAGGTCCGTTGAAGGGGATATCTGAAACTGCAAGTGCGGCAGAAGCTGCGAGTCCGGCCAGAGCGTCGGGCATATCTACGCCGTCTGCTGAGAAAAGAATGATGTTTACGTATACCTCTGCATGGAAATTATCAGGGAATAAGGGGCGGAGAGCACGGTCAACGAGGCGGCAAGTGAGGATTTCGTAGTCAGAAGCGCGTCCTTCGCGCTTTGTGAAACCGCCGGGGAAACGTCCGAATGCGGAGAATTTTTCTTTGTACTCTACCTGTAATGGCATGAAATCTGTTCCGGGAACTGCGTCCTTGGCGGCACAAACAGTAGCTAAAAGCATGGTGTTGCCCATACGAAGCATTACAGAACCGTCTGCCTGTTTTGCCAGCTTTCCCGTTTCGAGCGTGATGGTTCTGCCATCAGGAAGCTCGATCGTCTTAACAATTGGGTTAATCATAAAAAATGTTTTATATCTAATTTTCTTTCAAAATTCGTGCAAAGATACATAATTTATTCATGTAAAATGGTGGGAATGAGATAAAAAGTTTGTATTTAGTTGTTTTTTGTCAGTTTTCTATATGGAAGAACGAGGGAAAATGCTTTGACTGAACTTGAAAAGAAGTATATTTGCAGGCACGTTTGCAAAAACAAAACTGAAGATACGATATGAAGAAAATCTTTTTTATGGCACTTGCTGCAATAGCATTGGGTGCATGTAATTCCGAACCGAAATTCAAAGTAGAGGGTGAAGTGTCTGGTGCCGACGGCAAGATGCTTTATTTGGAAGCCTCGGCATTGGAAGGTATTGTTCCTTTGGATTCTGTAAAACTGGAAGGGGATGGCTCTTTCCACTTCAAGCAGGTACGTCCGGTGTCTCCGGAATTTTACCGTCTGCGGGTAGACGACAAGGTTATTAATTTCTCGGTAGATTCGACGGAAACGGTTTTGGTAAAGGCACCTTATACCGATTTCGCCACTGCCTATACAGTGGAAGGTTCTCCGAATAGCTCGAAGATAAAGGACTTGACGCTGAAGCAGATGAAGCTTCAGGATAATGTGAATGCATTGCTGCAGTCGGTGCAGGCACATAAGATAGGTGCCGATGTTTTTGAGGACAGTCTTGCCTCTTTATTGAAGAACTATAAGGATGAAGTGAAAATCAGCTATATTTTTGCCGCTCCCAATACGGCTGCTGCCTATTTCGCCTTGTTCCAGAAGTTGAATAATTATTTGATTTTCGACCCTCTGAACAATAAGGAAGACATTAAGTGTTTTGCAGCCGTGGCAACCAGCCTGAACAATTATTATCCGGATGCCGACCGCTCCAAGAACCTCTACAATATTGTGATAAAGGGAATGAAGAATACCCGTACTCCGCAGCAGAAGGTGGTGGAAATCCCCGAAGAGGCAATTTCCGAAACCGGCATCATCGACATTAACCTGCGTGACATGAAGGGCAATACACGTAAGTTGAGCGAACTGAAGGGCAAGGCTGTTATTGTGGACTTCACTGTTTATCAGAGTGCCGTTTCTGCTACACATAATTATATGTTGCGCGACTTGTACGACAAGTATGCCGCCCAGGGATTGGAAATCTATCAGGTTTCTCTGGATGCAGACGAGCACTATTGGAAAACAACTGCCGACAATCTGCCTTGGATTTGTGTGCGCGACGGCAATGGAATTTATTCGTCTATAGCGGCTTCTTATAATGTGAAGAATGTGCCTTCTGTGTTCCTGGTCAACAAGAACAATGAGTTGAGTGCCCGTGGAGAGAGCATTAAAGACCTGGAGGCGGCAGTGAAAGCATTGCTGTAACATGTTATAAATAAGAAGTTTTCGTTTAAATATGTTACAAAGCAGCCTTTTATGCTTGACACGCATTGTATAAAAGGCTATCTTTGCAAAGGAAAATCGGAAAGAGGGTTCCAGCATGCTGACCATGTTGGAATTCTTTTTTGTTTATAGTACCATTAAAAACTAACATAACATTTAAGGAGGAAAAAGTATGGCTTATATGTCAGAAGACGGCTACAAGAAATTGATGGCCGAATTGAAACACCTGGAGACGGTGGAACGTCCCAAAATATCGGCTGCCATTGCCGAAGCGCGTGACAAAGGTGATTTGTCGGAAAATGCAGAGTATGACGCTGCCAAGGAAGCTCAAGGTATGCTTGAGATGAAAATTAACAACTTGAAGCTGACCATTGCCGACGCTAAGATTATTGATGAGTCGAAGTTGAAAACCGATTCTGTACAGATTCTCAATAAGGTAGAGCTTAAGAACGTGAAGAATGGCATGAAGATGGTTTATACTATCGTTTCCGAAAGTGAAGCCAATCTGAAGGAAGGAAAGATTTCCGTCAATACTCCGATTGCACAAGGTCTGCTTGGCAAGAAAGTAGGTGACATCGCAGAAATTAAAGTTCCGCAGGGCATGATTAACCTGGAAGTAGTGAACATATCCTTTTAAAGGAAGGCAGGTCCGCATACGGGCTTGCCTTATTTTATAATTTATAGCTATGGCAACAATATTCAGTAGAATTATCGCAGGTGAAATACCTTGCTACAAGGTGGCGGAGGATGACAGATTCTTTGCGTTCCTTGACATCAATCCGTTGGTAAAAGGTCATACATTGGTCATTCCCAAGCAGGAAGTGGATTATATCTTCGATTTGAACGATGAGGATTTGGCGGCGATGCATGTTTTCGCCAAGAGAGTGGCACTTGCCATCGGCAAGGCCTTTCCGTGTAGAAAGGTAGGAGAAGCGGTATTGGGGCTGGAAGTGCCTCATGCGCACATACATTTGATTCCTATGCAGAACGAAAAAGATATGCTTTTCTCCAATCCCAAACTGAAACTGACGGACGAAGAATTCAAGGCTGTGGCAGAAGCTATCCGTGCAGTGCTTTAATCGGTTTATTTTCCTCCCCTAAATAAACGGAAGCGGGAGTTGGACTTCATCCAGCTCCCGCTATTTTTTTGCCTTCGGCACCTATCCTTTAATTTTTAATTTAAATGTATTCCTCTCCCAGTTTTATCTGGGCATCATTCACATATTTGCGGATGGTATGTTCTTCATCTTTCTTGCAAATCAGTAATACATTGTCCGACTCGGCTATGAGATAACCTTCCAAACCGTCGATAACTGCAAGTTTGTTGTCGGGCAGCACCACGATATTGTCTTTGCTATTATAGATGAGGGATTTACATTTTAAGGCTACATTGCCTGCTTCATCTTTGGGAGACAAATCATACAAAGACCCCCAGGTTCCTAAATCAGACCAGCCGAAATCGCCTAATGACACATATACATTGTCTGCCTTTTCCATGATGCCGAAGTCTATGGAGACATTGGGGCAAGCAGGGAAGTTCTCATCAATGAATTGTTTCTCTTGGACTGTTCCATACACATCTTTGCCGGGGGCCAGTTTGGAAGTCAGCTCGGGCAGCAGGGCTTCGTTTGCCTTGATGATGGTATTTACGTTCCACATGAACAGACCAGAGTTCCAATAGAATTCTCCACTTTCCACGAATACTTTTGCCAGTTCCAGTTCGGGCTTTTCAGTGAAGGTTTTTACCTTGTAGAAATTATCACCGGCGGCTTCGGCTATTTGTATATAGCCATATCCGGTTTCCGGACGGTTGGGCTTGATGCCGAGTGTCAGCAGATTGTCCGATTGGGAAACGAAGTCCAGCCCTTTTTCGATAGCTGCCAGAAATTCGCCTTCCTTCAGGATTAAGTGGTCCGAAGGAGCTACCACTATATTGGCGTTCGGATTCAAGGCGCGGATATGATAGGAAGCCCACGCAATGCAGGGGGCTGTATTCCTGCGTGTCGGCTCCAGTAGAATCTGTTCGGGTTTAAGTTCGGGAAGCTGTTCTTTTACAAGGTCGGCATACAAGTCATTTGTTACGATAAGTATATTTTCCATGGGGATTACCTGCTTGAAGCGGTCGAAGGTTTGCTGCAGCAAGGAACGTCCTGTACCGAAGAAATCCAGAAACTGTTTTGGAAGTGTCTTGCGGCTGAATGGCCAGAAACGGCTGCCGATTCCTCCGCCCATAATTACACAGAAATTATCCTTATTGGTTACCATGCTATTGATTTTAAAAGTTTCTGCTAATGTACTGCATATTTTACAAACAAGGAATGATTCAAGCAGGTTTTATCGTTTTTTTCGCCTTTTTTAGGAAAAGTATTGCAGGTTTAGAAAAAAGCTGTATCTTTGCACCGCATTTGAGAAGTCAAACATGCCCAGATGGCGGAATCGGTAGACGCGCTGGTCTCAAACACCAGTGGATTCACTTCCATCCCGGTTCGACCCCGGGTCTGGGTACGAAATAAAGAAGCGGGGAAAGTTTTAATGCTTTTCCCGCTTTCTTTTTATACTTATCTTTTATGCCCTTTGCTCATGGGAACAGATATCTGGCAAGAGATAGAAGTACTGAATCAAGAATTTGTGAGGCTTGGTATCAGTCAGTCGGTAGACTATGAAAAGTACTACCTCTATTCGCTTATTACCCATTCTACTGCTATTGAGGGCTCTACACTTACCGAATTGGATACCCAGTTGCTTTTTGATGAGGGGGTAACAGCCAAAGGAAAGCCGTTGGTCTATCATCTGATGAATGAGGATTTGAAGAAGGCATACGAACTCGCCAAAGAAGAAAGTGCACAAAATGCGGAAATTACGCCTGTTTTCTTACAAAAATTGAATGCTGCTCTAATGCGTACTACTGGGAGTGTATATAATGTAATGGGCGGTTCTTTTGATTCTTCTAAAGGTGAATTTCGTTTGTGCGGCGTTACTGCTGGGGTGGGCGGGTGTTCTTATATGAGCTATCCTAAAGTTCCCGCTAAAGTAGAAGAACTTTGTTCTATATTGAGAGAAAAGCAAAAGAATATGGAAACATTTCGGGAACGATATGAATTGAGTTTCAATGCTCATCTCAATTTGGTAACCGTTCATCCGTGGGTAGATGGCAATGGGAGAACGGCTCGTTTGTTGATGAACTATATCCAGTTCTGCCATCATCTTTTTCCGACGAAAATCTTTAAAGAAGATAGGGGCGACTATATTCTTTCTTTGCGGCAGTCGCAAGAAGATGAGAACAGTCAGCCTTTCTTGGACTTTATGGCAGCGCAGCTGAAAAAATCATTTGCGTCAGAGATTGAGAAATACAATACTGGACGTAAAAAAGGTTTTAAATTACTCATGTTTTGTAAAAGACGACGATTCCTTCCTGATAAGACTCATATAGGCATTAGCTGATTGTTGCTGTTATACACTCCTTTTTGTTATTTAGGGGTTTAGTTTACTTCCTAAAAATAAATTTCTTCCTTTTC
>ENA-OQKB01000351-OQKB01000351.1-human-gut-metagenome-genome-assembly--contig:-NODE-351-length-10504-cov-2.919726_pt1 | contig 10504 bp, 12 predicted proteins | sample MGYA00242646_ERZ504793 | MGnify/ENA primary metagenome ERZ504793 (study PRJEB26092, sample SAMD00036409) | human gut metagenome | host: Homo sapiens | study: EMG produced TPA metagenomics assembly of...
AGAAGATATCTAATCCATTTCGGAATAAATATCTTCTGCTTTTAAGTTAATGACATTGTGTATTTATGCGGGTTTCCGGCATTTGTTTTATCAAATGGCTCTAGTTTGGCTCTATTTGTGAGAGCAATAATGGCAAGAAAATAGATGAAATCTAATAAGGAGCATTATATGACGAAAGTGAATTTTTATGATAGTATTAATGATTCAATGCTGAAGTTTGCAGTTATTATTGCCAGACATAATGGTAAATGGGTATTTTGCAAGCACAAGGAAAGAAATACATGGGAGGCACCGGGGGGACATAGAGAAGATGGTGAGGATATTCTTGAAACAGCCAAACGAGAACTATATGAAGAAACAGGAGCAATAACTTTTGATATTACTCCAATTTGTATATATTCTGTGACTGCACCAGATAATTTCGATGGAATGGAGACTTTTGGAAAATTATTCTTCTCAGATATACATACATTTGAAAAAGAGCTTCACAGTGAAATTGAAAAAATAGCAATTATGGATGAACTACCGACTAATTGGACTTACCCAGAAATTCAACCCAAACTGCTAGAAGAAGCAAGAAAAAGAGGATTTTGCCCCAAAAAGGACGAAATAAAATGGCTATTTTTTGTATGTTGGGTCGACATTGGTTGATGAAAGCAAAGTTTATGAAGACAGGATGAAAAGGATAGCGGATTTATCAGGTTTAACTTACGAGCAAATTTATAAATATGCCATGTCGTTTTATAAAGAAAACAAAAAAGGAGATTTAGAGGTAGCAAGGCAATTGGGGGTGAAATTACCTAAATGGGAATCGCAATACGAGAGGCTGTATACAGATACTAAAGATTGTTTGAAAAAGTTAAGTAGAATTTATAAAATTGGTGTAATTGCAAACCAATCATTAGGAACTTCTGAGAGATTAGAAAATCTTGGAGTACGAAAATATATTGATTTGATTATCGCATCAGCAGAAGAAGGCGTTTCAAAACCTGATAGGCGCATATTTGAAATTGCATTGGAAAGAAGCTGTTGTAAGCCAGAGAATGCAGTCATGATTGGTGACCGTATTGATAATGATATTGTACCAGCAAAACAGTTGGGTATGAAAACTATATGGGTAAAACAGGGATTAGGAAGTTTGTGGAATATAACAGATGAGAGTGAAAAAGCTGATATGGAAATTAATAACTTATCTGATGTATTAAAATATTTATAGGGGATAGGTCTATAAAATAAGATTCAAATTACAATTGTTCTTGCAGAACATATGATATATGTTAGGGTGAAGTATCGCACAATATCTAATAAATATGACAGATTGGAAATCTCTTATAATCAAGAATTGTCAGTGAAAGAGCGGATTCGTAATCGACTTGATGATGTGCTGAGTGAGAATGAACAACTTCGTAGTGTAGAAATGGATTATCAGAGAACAAAAGCGGTACTTGGTTCAGATGTGGTGCAGTCGGCAGTGAGGACAGCGAGACAGAGGGAACAGGCGATTGAGGAACAGAGATATGCTGTAAGAAGAAAACATGATAGAGGCGCAAGGTAATTTGATACAAAAGTATGGGTGGTCGTTCTAAGAGTAGGAACGACTGCCTTTTTGTATAGATAAGAATTGCCAGAATAAGAGCAGAGGGATATAATTGAAACAATTAAACTGGAATTTCTGGAGGAACTTGAAATATGAAGGCAAGAAAATTAAAAGATGATATTACAATAGGCGTATTCTCTTCATCATCACCAATTTCTGCAACTGTCCCTGTTCGTTATGAACGAGGAGTCAAATATTTAGAATCTAAAGGTTATAAAATAATAAATGGGCAGTTATACCGAAAAAAGGATAACTACCGTTCTGGAACAATTCAGGAAAGAGCACAGGAGTTTAATCAACTCTTATACAATGAGGATGTTCAGATTCTAATGGCATCCATTGGCGGAAACAATACAAACTCAATTTTACCATATATTGATTATGAATATTTAAAGAAGCATCCCAAAATAATTATTGGATATTCAGATGTTACCGCCTTATTGCTTGCTATTTACGCAAAGACAGGGCTAATTACTTTTTATGGACCGGCTGTTGCATCTTCGTTTGGGGAGTTGCCTCCTTTTGTTGATTGGACATTTGAGAGTTTTAACTCTATGATAAAAGGGACAATATCTTTTCCTTATTGTTATGAAAAGCCAGAGGTTTGGACAGAAGAGTTTATCAATTGGGCTGAACAAGACAGATCAAAAGAGCAACTTGGAAATGATTGGATATGCGTGAATCCAGGGATTTGTCAGGGGAGAATGATAGGCGGAAATCTTAACACAATGGAGGGTCTTTTTTGGAACTGAATATATGCCGGAGATTAAAAAGGGAGATATTCTGTTTATTGAGGATTCGTTAAAAGATGCGTGTACAATAGAACGTTCTTTCTCATTGTTGAAACTTGCTGGTGTATTTGAAAAAGTAAGTGGAATAATCTTGGGAAAACATGAAAAATTCGATGATAATGGAACTGGAAAATGTCCTTATGAAATTCTATTAGAAGTTTTAGGAGATACTAAAATTCCTATATTAGCTGATTTTGATTGTTGCCATACACACCCTATGCTTACTATGCCTATCGGATGTGAAGTGATGATGGATGCAGCAAATAAGAAAGTTGTATTGATGGAATCTCCATTGAATTAAGTAACAACTTTTGACTTAGAAAATCGATAAATCGGAATTTTGAGGTGAAAATGTGATGGAAATTAAAATTGAAAAAGCATTACCGGAAGATGCTGAAAACATATTAGAATGCTATAAAAACATGAGAATTAAATTGCTGTGAGACGAGTTTGAATAATCCACACAATTTGACAAAGCCAGTATTTATGCGAGTTTCAAACAAATTTGCTTAGTATCTGGAAACAAAATGGCAACATTTTGTGGTTATTCGGCGAATAAAAATTTTATTTCATAACGTATATAAAGAAACCTTACTGATTTTCTAGAAGTAAAAAACTAGAATATCGGTAAGGTTTTCTTTTTCCTTATTTTACTTTTTTAGTTCAATTCTTTTACGTAGGTAATCACTCAATTCCTGAGATGGTATCTTGGCACGTTTCTGGTAAGTATCCAGTTCCGGATACTTATATCTCCATTCATCATATTCTTCCTTGCTGATTAGAAGAAGTTGCAGCGGAACTGGGAGTTTCCAAGTCTTATGCTTATAAGATTGTCAAACAGCTAAATGAAGAATTACAGAAACTGGGTTATCTTACGGTAGCTGGCAGAGTAAACACTAATTATTTCCGCAAAAAAGTATGTTACAGCGAAATGTAAGAGAAAGAGAGGAGAATTTGTATGAGTATTTACAAAGATAATGTCACTGGGAAGTGGCGAGTGGTCTATCGTTATACTGATTGGACAGGAGAAACGCACCAGCCATCCGAAAGAGGACGAACGGATTTTCACAATTTCCAAATCTTATCTGCATCATGAAATGAATAGAGGCTCAAAAATATCTGGGGTGAAGCGAATCCGTGTGTATGATTTGAGACATTCCCATGTATCGTTATTGATTAATATGGGATTTATGGGATTAGCAATCGCAGACCGAATGGGACATGCATCAATCTGGCGGTGCTGATTCACGTCGATCACGATTTAGTATGGATATGCCATTTTTTCTTTGCATGGCATTAACCGGTTTCTCCAATATGTTTGTAAATATTAATGCATCCAAGATTACTGCAAGTTGGTTTGAGCAGGAAAAGCTAGGAATTTTGATGGGCATATTTGGATTTTGCGGACAACTTCCGGGAGCCTTTGCGACAGCAACGACGGCAGTTTTGTTTGATAGCAGGACATCTGCTTTTATTGTATCAGCAATATTCTGTATTAGTGTATTTGTTTTATGGTTGCTTTTTGTGAAAGATAAGCCAGAGGATACAATGGAAGAAAGGGAGAAGATAGATCAGGAAAATCAACCTTCCATTGGGGATTCTCTTAAGGTAGTACTTTCTAATAAAGGTGTATGGCTGGTTTCTATTTGCATTATGATGGCTCTTGGCAGTACGGTAACTTTATCCACTTTTATGCCGATGGCATTGCAGACCATGTATGGAATAGATATGAAAGTATGTGGTACGATTGCATCTATGTTGACATTGGGAAATTGTATTGGCTCTATTACAGGTCCCATTGTATTCTCTAAAATCAAAAATGTTAAAGTGTTTGTATCAGGAGCTGCCGTGTTGAGTTTTGCCGGAATTATTATGTGTTGGAGATTTCCGTCCATATTCGTTTTACACATACTGGTTCTTTATACTGGAATTATGCTTGGAGCGTCAATGCCTATTTTCTTTCCGCACCGGTTTTGTTAGAAGGAATTGGAACTAAATATGCAGGAAGTGCGGCGGGTGTCATCTCTACATTACAGCTTCTTGGAGCCGTTTTGATTCCAACTTATATCTTAACACCGATTGCGGGAGATAATTATAGTTTGTTGTTTATGCTTGCATCCATATGTATGGTAATTATGTTCCTCTGTGGGCTGTTACTCCCTCAGTTCGGAAACAATCAAAAGTAAGAATCACAAAATAAATGAAAATCTTCCTATGTTGCAATGAAATTGCTGTCGCAAGCCAAATTTCAAGCATAGGAGGATGTCCAAATTAGAGTGTTTCGCAGATGAAGCAGGATATTAATAAATAGAGAAGCATATTTTCATCCAGGTAATCCAGTGAAATATGGAGCAGGTCTTCGATTTTTCGTAGCCGGTAGATCAAGGTGTTTCTATGAAGATGAAGCGTCCGGGCAGTCTCCGCTATATTTCTTCCGTTGATAAGATAGCATTTTAAATTATGAATGAGTGTGAGATCCTGCTCCATATGGCTTTGCCACAGGGATAAAACAGCTGGGTGGCAGAAGCCCGGCAAGGAGTTTTTTTCCTTAAGGACACCATATAAAACATGTAGAAAGGCTTCATCAAACCTTTGAATATGTTTTTGAGGCTCCAAAGGGTAAGATTTCATAAGCCTGCATTGTCCATATGCCATGGAAAGCTCCGTGAATCTAAAAAAACGGGTGCTTATATAGACCTTAAGGGAAAGCCGTTTTAGCAAATCCTCCAGTGCGGCGTATGATTTTTCATAATCAGGATCAAAATCCCGCCTGCGGCAAACCGCAACAATAGAATGTTCAAAATAGAGGACAACTCCATGAGGCAGAATATTTTTTATCTGATGAATATAGGCAGACTGACGGGTATCCGAGACGTCAGATTCCGGAAGGGAAAATTGATAAAGATACCAAATATCCTCGTTCGTATAATTTCTGGCTTGGAGATAATAAGAGGTAGAAAGCTCATCTGCCGGATATCCCTGTAAAAGCCGTATAACATAATAGTTTTCTTCATCCTGCAAAAGAAAAGCCTGAATCTGGTGATTCATAGCAAGCTCTGTAAAATGAACGACTTCTAATAACAAAGCCTTTTGTGCTTCCGTAAAGGGACCGTTCATATCTGTCGTACCGAATGCTCCAAAGTTTTTTCCCTCAAAATAAAGCGGAGCGGTCAGAGAGTGATGGGATGGATCCTGACGAAAGACGCTGGAGATTAAGCGGTTTCCGCTGTGAATTTCCTGCATAACTCTCTGGTGTTCGTCAGGATATATGGATTCTGTCGGTGTAAAGCCGAAATTGATAACCTCGTCCCAGAGAGTTCCCTCGATTTTTTCCTGAAATTTCCCGGTATAATGCAGCAGCTTTCCGGTTGGAGAAAAAAGGGCAATCGGGTTGCAAAGAAAGGTGGCCGCATAATCAAGCAGATCTGAAACGTCTTTGTTTTCGATAATTATCTTTAGGCATTGCTCATACCAGGCATAGTACTTATCAAAAATATCCAGAAACTCATGGAATACCTTATGAAAAGGCTCGTCCGTATATAAGATGGCGGCATGCTCCATCCAGGAAGGGTTTATCTGTCCCTCCTTTGATCCGGTTTTGGTACAGAAAATCAGGAACCGGGGCTTACGTATATCCCATTCCCTATCAAGGAAAGAGCTCTCTTGTGTTAAATACAGAAAATCATTATCGATTATTTCCATGGAATCATCAAGCATGCGGGCATGCCGGAATAATTGATCTAAGCCCGTAGATTTATAAAAAATCCTGTATTTATCAGGAATCCAGTCAAGGATGACAGAAATGCTCATAGATTTCATTGCAAAAAACTCCTTTGGTTATTTTTGACGAAAAAAGACAGTATAAATGAATTATATAACTGATGACGGGAGATGGCAACTGCTTTACTATGAATATATAGGAAACACTGTTCAGGCGCCGACAGTTAGAGAGGAGATAATATAATTCAGACAAAAGGAAGGAGGCAATAAAAAGAGCTGAGGGAGCATCCTATAAAGGGGTATCGATTTTTTAATATTATAACTATATAGTGAAAGGATTATTTTTATGAAAAAGATATTGTTAAATGGAGTAGACGGAAATTTTGGAAGCAGATCAGCCCGTGTATTGCTGGAAAAATATCCTCATGAAGCTTTGATTTTTTACGGCTCCAACAAAAAATGGTCTTGAAAAATACCAGGAAATGGGCATTGAAACCAGAATTGCCGATTTTAACAATGCGGAAAAACTGACGGAAGCATTTAAAGATGCGGATACAGTTATTCTGATCTCCATGCCATTCGTTGGACCGAAAAGAAGAGCGGCACATAAAATTGCAATTGATGCGGCTGTGGCGGCAGGTGTAAACAAACTGGTTTATACATCGATTGTAGGAGCCGGACATGAGGATATCAATGCTTACGAAGTAAACGATCATGTATGGACCGAAAGGTATATCAAAAAACAGCCCATCCATTATTTGATTCTTCGGGATTCCCAATATGCGGAAGCAATGGTCTCCACATTTGTGGAAGCAGTTGAAAATACAAACGGCATCATCCGCAATAACATGGGAGATGGGAAAATGGCATTTGTTTCGAGGGATGACTGTGCGCTTGCGGCGGCCTGTGCGGCAATGTCTGATTGGGAAGATCGAATTGTTGATATAAATGGAGCCGAGCTTCTGACAATTGCACAGTACATGGCAATCGCCTCGGAGGTTACGGGTAAAAAGACGGAATATCAATATATCAACGATGATGAGATGTATGAGTTCTTTGACTCCATCGGCGTTCCAAGGACAACGGAGGAAATGTGGGCGGACACGGCGAAGAACTTTCCATTTTGCTCAGATGGAATGGTGTCCTTTGGCAGGGCAATCCGTCTGAATCAAATGAGTACATTTACAGATGATTTTGAAAAGCTGACAGGGCAAAAGCCCATCACGGTAAGAGAAATGTTTGAAGATATGGAAAATCATTTAATCGGAACAAGAACATCTACAGATAATTAAAAACAGTAGGAGGACGAAAAATGGCAGAAATGATGAATCCGGCGCTGGAAGGCGCCACCTTATTGTTCCCACAGGGATCTTTTATTACGGCATATGCTTATACGGGTGTGGAGGATGAGATCAAGGCATATCAGACCAGCGCATGGATTGGAACGGCGCTTATGACATCCCCCATTTATGATGTATACGGACCGGATGCCGTTAAATTAATGGGACAGGTTTGTACAAATGATTTTACCACGCTGGGAATGAACGGCATACGCCATGCCGTAATGTGCAATGAGAAAGGTCAGATTCTGACAGACGGCGTTGTAATCCGTATCGGAGAAGATCGTTACAGAACCTACTGGCTTGATCCGGTGATCTCTTATTATGTCAATACATCAGATCTGGATGTGCATGGCGAAAACATGAGCGGAAAGGAATATTTTATCCAGATTGACGGTGAAAAGTCCTTAGAGATTCTGGAAAATGCATTCCAGGCCAATCTTCACGACATCAAATTCGGCAGACATAGAATCCAGGAGGTAAACGGAAAACAGGTACGCATCATCCGGCTTGGCATGTCCGGCAACCTTGCTTATGAAATTCACGGAGATATGGCGGATTATGCGGAGATCTATAATCTGGTATGGGCGGCAGGTGAAAAGCTGGGAGCAAGAAAGCTTGGGCTCCAGGCTTATAACCTGTTTAACCATACGGAGGCTGGATTCCCGAATATCAATCTTCACTATCCGCTTCCGTGGCTGGAAACCAGCGAGAAAATGACAGAATATATGCGCACAGTGCCTCAGTTATCCATGTTCAATCTCAATCGAAGGCTTCTCGGAAGTGTGGGGGATGATCTTCAGGCTCGCTTTGTTACTCCCTATGATGTGGGATGGGATTTCCTGATTAAATATAATCATGACTTCATTGGAAAAGAAGCCCTTCTTGAAATGTCGGAAAAGCCACAAAAAAAATGCGTAACCCTGGAATGGAACGCCAAGGATGTGGCAGAAGTCTTTGCAACCATGCTCAGCCCTGGGGAGGAACCCTGCGAGGATATTACCAAACCATCCGCTCTTGAATACTATTTCTGTGTCAGAGAGTTTGGTTTTGAGTACCGGGCAGATAAGGTGCTGGCTGCAGATAAGGAGATCGGGATCACAAGCGGAAAAATCATCTCTTATACCTATAACAGCATGATTTCTCTGGCCTTCATTTCCGCAGAATATGCCAAAGAAGGGACGGAGCTTGAAATACTCTGGGGAACGCCGGGAACCCGCCAGATGAAGGTTCGCGCAAAGGTTGCCAGATTCCCGTATAATCAGGATTATATCCGTAATGAAAAGCGGGATGTTTCGGATATACCTGTTTTTGAAAGATGAAACCGGAGATGATTACATAGGGAAAATAAAATTTATGTGTTCCCCTGCAGAGTTTTCAAGCTTTGCAGGGGATCTGCGAGACTGTGAGAAAAAGTCTGTAAATAAGATTCTTCTATGATATGCAAGGGTGGCAAGCCTGAAAATCAGGCTTCTCACCCTTGTTTTATATATAACAGTTGTTGAATGGCATGTCAAGAGCAGGCGGTTTTCCGCCCGTCTTATTCGCCTGTTTATTCGTTACTCTGGGAGGCGTCCTTCGTACATAATACTCAGTTCACCATACACCTGTGCCCAGTTGCGGATCGTACTGGTCCATTTCTTCGTAGCTTCAAATGTGGCAAGATACAGTGCCTTTAATAGAGCTGTATCGCTTGGAAATACGCTTCTCTGGCGATTCAGTTTCCGGTAGGTAGAATTCAGGGATTCAATAGCATTTGTAGTATAAATCACCGTTCTGACCGTCGTTGAAAATTTAAAGATCGGCGAGATTGCGTCCCTGTTATCCTTCCAGCGCTTCATGGAATTCGGATATTTCGGTGTCCATTTTTCTGTTACACGCTCTAAGGCTGCCAGAGCTTTCTTTTCATCTGTGGCCTGATAAATGGTTTTCAGATCCGTAGCGAAGGCTTTTATGTCTTTATCCGGGACATATTTCAACGTGTTTCTTACCTGGTGTACAATACAGCGCTGGTATTCCGTCTTTGGAAAAGCTGCTGCGATCGCTTCTTTGATTCCGGTTAAACCATCGGCACAGATGATTAATACATCTTTGACACCACGATTTTTTCAGTTCATTCATAATGGAAAGCCAGTATTTTGCGCTTTCGTTATCGCCAACACTGATGGTTAAAACTTCTTTTTTTCCTTCCGTGTTGATTCCCAGAATCACGTAAGCAGCAAGCTTTCGGATCACGCCATTATCCCTTACAGAATAATGGATTGCATCGATGTAGAGAATAGGATAGACCTCGTCCAGTGGCCGGTTCTGCCAGTCTTCGATCTGTGGCAGGATCTTATCAGTCACATCAGAAATAAAGCTTTCAGAAGTTTCAAAGCCATAAATATCTTCGATGGTTTCGGAAATCTGCCGGGTAGTCATTCCTTTGGCATACATGGAAATGATCTTCTGATCAATATCAGAAATATCTTTCTGACGTTTTTTCACAATCTGTGGTTCAAACGTTGATTTGCGATCCTGTGGCACTTCGATTTCCATCGAGCCATACCGGCTGTTGACCTGTTTCCGCTTATAACCATTGCGATAATCATCATTATCTGAGCGTTCGGATTTTTCGTAACCAAGATGATCATCCATTTCAGCTTCCATCATTTCCTTAATGGTACCGCCTAAAAGATCCTTGAGCGCATCCTGAATGTCTTCTGCAGACTGGATATCGTACTCTTCCAGGAGCTGATGGATGATGTTTCGTTTTCCTTCTGTCATTTGTACTCGATGTACAGGTTTCTTTTGTCTTGCCATAATAAAAGGCCCTCCTAATGATATTTATTGTATCATAGAAGAACCTTATAAACATTATTTTACAGAAAAAGTTTCATCCTCTCAAAAAGAATGGAAGTACTGTTTAGTTAGCTTCCTATTCCTTTTTTGTTAGAGAGAAGGGTAAAGTTTCTTTCTTGATTAAAAAGGTTAGTTTACATTCTATCTATAATTAAGCTTCAACTAGTGCGTACCTGTGAAGGCGTGAGTCGGCGGAGGCTTATCTGAAAGAATAC
>ENA-OQKB01000352-OQKB01000352.1-human-gut-metagenome-genome-assembly--contig:-NODE-352-length-10480-cov-2.013040_pt1 | contig 10480 bp, 12 predicted proteins | sample MGYA00242646_ERZ504793 | MGnify/ENA primary metagenome ERZ504793 (study PRJEB26092, sample SAMD00036409) | human gut metagenome | host: Homo sapiens | study: EMG produced TPA metagenomics assembly of...
TTGGTTTAATGTTTCTTTTTCCTGCTTCATCGATTCAAGCAGCTTATTTAATGCATTTTTCTGCTTTAGATAATCCTGCTCTCTTTGCTGAAACAGTTTCTCTCGTTCTTGATAGATCTCGTTCAGATTCCGGTAAAGCGGATCCTGATTTGTTTCATTTGTCATAATGTTCCATTCTCTCCTTTCTTCCTTCTTCGTGCAGAAATCGTCCCTCCGATCACAGCCACAGACATACCTAACAAAACAGAAGAAGCAAAAATCTTGTTTTCTTCCCCTGTTTTTGGTTGCAGGACCACTCGGAATTTCTTCTCCTGTGTTCTTTTCCTCTTGCGTACCGAAATTCGGTACATCTTTTTCTTCGCCCTCATTTGTACCGGAATTCGGTACATTTTCTTTTTCGACCTCTTGAGCTTCCAGCTTCTGTACACTTTTTAGTTCTTCCCGTTTCATGTCTCCACCAGTTTTGAGCATAAAAAAATGCACCGAAGCCGCAGCCGATGCCAAATAAAAAGATCAGGATGGTAATGATTACTCTCTTCATCCCACTTTTTTCCTCCCTCTAAAGGATCAGTTTTTCTTTTGTTACTTTGCAATTGACAACCAAACGATACGGAGTCCTTGAATATCCGGTACAGGTTGCTAAAGTAAAGGTCTGCACATCCTCTTGATCCATTTTCCAGTCATCCTGAAATACCGCATCTTTTTTATGACAGGAATATACAGACACGATCGTAAGTCCCTTGGTTCTCTCCGGCGTATAGATATAAATACTTTGTGCTCCATTCTCATCCACTGTAAGTTCATCTAATCTTCCAAAGATCTGCCCGGACATCATGTTATGTCCAAAAAGACAGGTATGTGGATCTGACAGCTTTTCGTTTGCATGGGCAAAAGTAAATACCGAACCCAAGATACTGTACTTTCCATCAAATCCTTTGCTTAAGTATTCCCTATCGGTTTTGCCATGTAAAATTGGCTCATCCACTCCGATCTGCGGGATATAGAGCCATCCGATGATATCTGGATTCACTTCTTTTAATAGTGCAAAATCAATTCTCCGGTTCATTGGATTGGATGCATCCTCATCACTCTCCGGTACTACAGCAGTCTTTTTGATTGCTTCATGACTGATCTTTGCTTCCAGAAATGGTTTATGTTCCCGATATGCAAGGATACCAAAGAATACCGCCATTCCAAGTAAGATCACGATAAGAACTCTGTATACTCTGTCTCTCATTTAATATTTCCTCTTACGCATTCTGATGATGCATACCACTGCTCCAACCACGCAGATTCCGGCAAGGCCTGCATATCTCCATGTATTTTCTTCCAGATTTGTCTGTGGAGCTGTATTTTCTTCCTTGTCCGGCTTTTCTGTATGTTTCGGTTCGATCACAACATCATACTGCATCTCTCCCTCGGAATCACTCCAAGTTGGAACTGCAATCAAGGACGGTTCAACCGTATCATACCTTTCCGTATCTTCTGCAGAGATCAGATACACACCTACTTCCAGATTTTTAAATGTAACTGTTCCGTTTGCATCTGTCACATTTGTATTCGTGCTTTCTTCTGCTTTGGAAAGTAGCTGCTCCGCTGCATTTTTAAGATCATTGGAGTTTTCAATCGCATTGAGATCTACCCCTGCGTCTTTATAGGACTTGAGCAGCACGTATTCTCCCTGCACAATCTCTGACACTTTCTGACATCGGATTTTTACATTGCTTTTGTCCGTCCCTGCTTTTCCATCGGTAAGGACTACCTCGATACTTCCGGTTCTGGCCTGTTCTACCTCTTCTAAGTTCTTTTTTTCCGGCAGGACTTGTTCCCCTGCTTCGGTTGTTGTTTTATCGATCACCAGATCTTTCTCGTTTAATGTTGCTGTATCTGCCGCACTTACGGTTGACACGCTAAGAGCTGCAAATACACACGCAGCGACCAAAAGCCGCTTATATCTTACCATCTTCATATGTCTCCCTTCTGTTCCATAAATACAATCCGATTGCTACTGCAGCAAACAAAAATGGCAGACAAAAGAAAATCAGTTCCCTTGCAGACGGAAGTTCCTGCTTGATTGCATCATGCTGTGCTTTCTTATATTCCACCCGCTTTCCAGTCACCAGTAATCTGTGGGTATTGATTCCATAAGGTGTACAAGTAACCAGTGTCACAAGATCCTGCCCGGCTTCGATCTGCAGGGCAGAAACATCCTCCGGTTCTACCACCTGAATCTTACATACTTTATAAGCAAGCGTGTCATTTCCAATCCGTAGAAAGAAGAGATCTCCTTCCTTCATTTCATCCAACCGGATCAAAAGCTTCGAACTTGGAAGCCCTCTGTGTCCGGTCAGCACACAATGGGTATTCTCTCCTCCGGTTGGAAGGCTTGTTCCCTGCAGATGACCGATTCCATTAGACAGTGCGGTATCATCCGTTCCATGATAGATTGGCAGTTCCACATTGATCTTTGGGATATCCAGACTTCCCATCGTCCCATTGCCTGAGATGTTCAGCTGTTCCTCATAGCTTTCATCACTTAAGATCTCGGTATCGGAATCATCTACGATTGCTCCTCCTGTCTGGTAAAGCATGTCATTATAAGCGATCGCCTGGTTCTTGATTTCCTCGAGTTTTGTATCATCTTTTTTGCTTACTGCACTTTGGTAAGTAGCAACGGCATCTGACTGATGCCGCTGCTCGATCACATTCCAGATAATTGGAAGACAACAGAGTGCAAATCCAAGAATGAATAGAACTGCTGTGCTCCATTTTTTTCTCATGCAATCTCCTTTCCTTTTGGCTTAGATCTCTTCGTCTTTCTTACGTCCTTTTGCAATTGCAACACTCATAAGAACAACACCTGCACCAAGCAGGATTACTACGCTTGATGTACCAGTGATTGGAAGTTTCTTTCCGACCTGATTCACGATCGTAATATTTGCGGAACCCTCTTCAACATCGGTTGTCAGTGTCTTGTCTTCTGACTTACTCAGTCCGTTATAGAACGTCTTAATATTTGCCTTTGCGTCAAATGCTGTAAGAGTTTTATCTGTTGCTCCATCCCCTTTGACATAGCTGTCACGCTCTGTTGTAAATGTTGCTTTGAGTTCCAGCTTGATCGGATCCTTTAATAAACGGTATCCGTCCGGAGCGTCTGTTTCTTTGAGATAGTAAGTACCACTGTCAAGTCCGTAAATATGGAATGTACCATTTGCATCGGAAACCATTTCTACTGCTGTGTCTGGTTTTGTACCGCCGGTATGGTCTGTGCCACCAAGGGAATCACGGTTGATTACAATATATCCGTCCTGCCCGGTTTTCACATAGACTTCATTTTTACATTCTGCATCACTGTACAGGCGGAATTTTGCTCCATCCAAAACTTTATCATGGTCATTGGTCTTGATTGGATTTAAGCGGTAAGTGAAGCAGACTACCGTATCCCATGGAGTATAGCCAGTTTTTCCTTCTCCTTCAGAATCTGCATCATTGGAGAACTCAAGACGTACATCATTTTCAAATCCCGGACGTCCTGTGTTCTCTGCCGCTTTGTCATTGAGTGTTGCGTTGTATGTAAGTGTAACGGTCTGACCATACGTATTCTCTTTGCGGTTATCCACTGCATCAAACTCACGGTCTACGATTGCCTTCAGATCTGCAATTGCAATCATAAAAGTATCTCCATTTCCCGGATTTTCTGTTACTACAAACTCACTGTTATTCAGTGTATAAGTCTTATCTTTTCCGTCTACTGTTCCGGAGATTTCAATCTTAACGCTCTTCTTATTGAAGGTCAGTGCATCATTCATCACATCATGCCATGCATAGTAATAGGTATCATATCCATTGATATCCGGCACATTGGATGTATACATATACGGTACAGTCTGACCAATCTCATAGTCACCAATGTCATTCCATCTGTCTGCATTTGTAATATTTTCATTGGCATCATCTTCCTGAATCTTCTTTGTTACACTTGGATAATCAGACTTGATCACAACCTGTGCTGCCGGATTCGCTGTGTTTACCATACAAAGAGAGCTTGCAGAATGTGTTCCCTCTACGTTGGATACTTCATCAATGACATAGAAGCCATACTGTAGTCCATCCAAACGAATAGAATTATCGGAACGAACATTTTTTACTTTGACCACTTCCGGTGATTCATTTAATTTCACCATCTCATCTCTTAATTCCTCGATGAAGTAACGGAATGCACTGTAACGGCTTTCTAAGGTCTGATCTGCAGTTGCTCCTTCCACCGGATAGTTATTTAAGGACTGAATGTAATCAATGACCTGATATTCTGTCACATCTGCAGCTGAAATTGTTGTACCTGCCTTTGTCAGTGCTTTTGCTACGACATTCTTTAAGGCCTGCTCATAAGCCGGATTGAAGGTATAATTGATGGATTCCCCACCTTTTGCATTCTCTGCGTCAAACAGTTTATAAACATTGAACTGCTTTCCAACCAATGTCTGTTCATCATTTCCGGCAATATCAATGTGGGCCTGTCCACTTCCCATCGTGGCAACACCCTTCACGGTACTGTACTCTGCTCCATCTGCCGCATAAACAATCGCAGACATTCCATGTTCAAACATTGGTACTGGAATGGAACTGATCGCACCTGCTAAAGCAAGGGTTCCTGTTAACATGAAAGTTACTCGTTTCTTATTAAATTTTGTCATTTTTTTCATTCTCTTTCTCCTTCGTATTTCCTTTTTTCATCTGTCGGATTATCGCTACAGCCATACAAGCAAGGCCTAACACAATAAGAATTAAAGTTGCATGATTTCCAGTCTCTGGCATCTGTAATCCGGTGTGGTTTTCTACCTTCAGATTCACAATTCGCTCATGTGGGGTTCCTTCAATTGCGTAATCTTCGGAATCTTTTGTATGAAGTTCGCCATTTACATAGTATTCATACTCTCTCTTATCATTGAACTTGGTATAGATCTCATAGACATAATCATTTCCCTTTGCATCTTTTGGGATTCGGTATCCCTGCGGTGCTTTTGTTTCCTTGATGTAATACTTTTTCTCTACTTCTAATGGACTGGTTGTAGCAACACCAGTGCTATCTGTAACAATCTTGGATACCTCTTTCGTACAGTCAGCATCTTCGTAGATCGTAAACTCTGCACCTTCCAGTAATTTTCCTTTTTCATTAACTTTCGTTACTTTCAGCTGATACGGAGCCAAGGTATCTTCCACACCTAAACGTGCGGTTCCTTCTTTTTCAACCTCAAACCGCATGGAATTATCCTTTGCTGTATTGGAATTCAAGGTAATTGTATTGTCTTTTGCAACCGTAAATGTTACAACTCCGCTGTTTACAGTGTACTCATCTGGTACGGATACTTCTCGTACTTTATGCTGTCCATAGCCTAATGATTTGAATTTACATGCTCCGTTTGCATCCGTTGTCACGGTCTCTGTGCTTCCGTCTGGTTTTGTATGCTCAAAAACAGCCCCTTTAATCGCATAGTCTTTTCCTTTTTCTTTTTTGACAATGTTCAAATCCAAAGACTGCTCTGCGATTGTTGGTTCATTGTAGGTATAGACAAACTCGGAACCATTATTTCCACTTGTGATTTTGACCGTATATACAGTTGGATTGATTAAATATCCTTCCGGAGCCTGGGTTTCTTTGATTGTAATAGTACCGAGTGGTAATTGCTTACTTCCAGTTGGTCCGGTATATAATTCATCTCCTGAAACTAAATATTGGGAATCATAGTATGCAAATCCATCTGCATCTGTTCTGAACACCCATTTTTTAGTAACAGTCTTTCCACTTGCTGCCGGGTCAGAATCCATTTGTACTCCTGCATAGAATTTCACTGTAAACAGTGCTCCTTTTAGCGGCAGGGAACCTTCCGGTTTGTTCAGATTCGTTTCCTTATCCACTTTTCCAAGCAATACACCGACCGGATCCATCGTTGGTTTATCTGATACTTTTAATACACTTGTTTCTCCTGACTTAACAGTTATCGTATAAGTGGTTTTATCAAGTGCATAACCTTTCGGTGCTGTTACTTCTTTTACATAATAAGTCCCTGCAGTTAATGTCAGTGTATTGGAGTCACCATTGGCATCCGTTGTAAGAGTTCCAACTTTGGAAGCTCCGGAAAGTGATTTCTCACTATATACACCATAAGTTGCATCCTTCAGCGAATAACAGTCATTTCCATTTGTTATGGATGTATCTGAACTTGATTTTTTCAGCTTTGCATAACCGGATGGATTGTATGTACCGGACCAGGAAGATAACGGCTGTCCGTTTCCCTGATAGATCACACCTTTCGCATCCAAAAAATACTTATAATTTTCCCATGCCCACACTAAACCATTTGCATAATAATCCCCTTTATGGGTAGACAGCCAGGTACCACACGCACACTTCACACCATTTCCTGTTTCAATCTGTACTCCATCTGCAAACCATCCATGCACTGAATTAAGTACCCACCAGACTGCACATTGCTTCATAAGATACTCGTAATCACTATTGATTGATTTACACATGTAGTGATCATAGTAATACATCATTGCTGCTACTGTCTGAATCGTTTCTTTATTATAGATGGTAGATGCATCCACGCCTTGTTTTTTTTACCTACTTTGAAACTATCCATAGGATCCGCACAAAAAGTGGTTCCTTTGTATCTGTATTTCCAAGCTTTCCTTCTTTCCAACTTAACACCTGCGGTCAGGATGGATCATTATAGTTGATTACATCGATTCGTCCGATATTCTTTTTAATTGCTCCTGTTGTGATCGTATCACCAGCAGCTCTTGCTCTTCTTGGTGTATTTGATGAATCTGATTGTGCATCTGGTTCAGCAAACCCAACTCCAATTTCTTTTAAGAGCTGCTTCATTTGACGTTCAATCTCTAAATCCTTCTCAACATCTTTCTCTGGTTCTTTATCTCCATCGGTAACATCTTGCTGTTCTGCCACATCACTTGATGGATCTGCAATCGTCTCGCTTTGAACCTTATCTGCTTTAGGATTCTCTTCGGCAGATACCATGTTAAAAGAGAAGGACGTTATCAATACCATTACTGCCAGTAGAACTGCCAAGACTCGGCCTCTCTTTTTCCTTTTTTGTTTCATCTGATCTTTCTTTCCCTCCTAATTTCTAGTTAAGCTGTTATTGTTCCTCCTTCCATAAAAGTTAAAATCAAGCTTTTTCTTTCCATGGTGGAGCCCTGGAACGTCTTCGAATTCTCATTTTTCTTCCTCTTTCTCTTAAAATTGCGTACAAAAAAGAACCACGTTTTTGTGATTCTTTTTGTGTTCCGAATTTCGGTACATTTTTATTTTCTTGCTCCGCAGGAACAAACATATCCATCAACAACCGTTTCATCATATGCTGCACTGTCCTGTACCCAGCGTGTTCCATAGACTGCCTCATGATGTACCGTTGTTGTAACTGGACGTGTACCATACTCTATATGATGTCCACCACCCTCATACGCTAATGCATGTGCTTTTTCATGTTCAATTACATTATTTGTAATATCAGCTCCACACACATTGCAGCAATCCCATGCATAATCCTCATAGATAGTCACTTGCTCGTCCCATGCTTCCTGCTCAACATACTGCTCATTGTGTCCGGTAGCTTCATGGTGTACAACATGTGTCTGTGCCACATAATTATGCTGATGTACTGATTCTGTCTTATTAGAATTCTCTTTATTACTTCCACTGTTTGTTGAAGGTTTTGTAGGAGTAGACGCTGATGGGGAATGCTTTGTTGTTTCCTGGTTTTTATTAGAAGTAGATGGATTTGTTTTATTTGATGTCTCATTCTTCTTCGAGTCACTTTTTGAGTCATTCTTCTTGGAATCGTTTTTTGCTTGTTATTTTCCTGTCTTAGAAGTATCTTTCTTTGTATCGTTCTTCTTAGCTATCTTCCTTCTTGGATTCAGCCTTATTTGACTCTTTCAATTTTGATGTCTCTTCTGTTTTCTTTTCCTCTTCCTTCACATCATTGGAAGCATTCTTCTCATCTTCTTTTACTTCTACTTTACTGTCATCACCAATAACAGTTGATCCTTTATTCAGAAGATTCTCTGCATCCTTCTTTTCAGCTACAATTACATCTACGGTATCTTTCACCGTATCCTTGGCTGCATCTTTGGAAATATCTTTATCTGCTTCTGTATCAGACTCTTTTTCAGACGTTGATGTATCCTTGCTTTCTGCGCTGTTCTCTGTTTTCACTGTATCCGGCTCTTTCTCCGTTGTTGAACCATCCTGACTATCGGTGCTGCTTCCTGTTGTTGAGGATGCTATATTCTGATCTGTAGTTTCAGCTTTCAATTTCACTGTGATTGTAAGAGGATAGGTTCCTGCCTTTGTAGAGTCCACCTTGCTATCGTCTACAGTGACAGATTCTACCTTTGCTTTCTGTTCCTCGGAAACCATTCACAGCCTTTTCCATATCCAGGTTCTTAGCATCTTTTACAATTACGATTTCATCTGCATTTTTTAATATATTTCTTGATTTTTGTCATGATCTGATGTTTCTGCTGATGTTTGTACTTTTTTGCTTTCTGTCTCAGTTGTTTTATTATCTCCACAACCAATTACTGCTGTAGAAACTGTCATTACTGCTAACAGAATTGCTACTATTTTTCTTCTCATACCTTTTCTCTCCTTTTCATGTTGTACCAAATTTCGGTACATTGTTTACTAATAATTGATTTTTCTCATATTGTACTGCTCTAATATGAACCGTGTACTCTCATTATCTCCACCTTCACTGTCTGGATGGAAAATATTAAGCAACAACTTTTTTCGTTTAGACAAGCTGTCCAATGAATCGCAATTTTTATATATATCAAAGCCTTGCTTTGCATTTCTCGCTTGTTTCAACTCCCATTCCTTTCGTTCATACAAGACACGATAATGTTCTCTTTCTTCCTCTAATTCCTGAATTTGCTTTTTTAATCCAGGCACTTCCGTAGCATCAAGACGTTGTAGTAAATCTTTGATATCATCCTCAGCAATTTTCTGCTCAAATTTAAGTTGTCCTACTTTCATCTTCCAATACGCAGCAGATGATTCTAATTCTTTATAGTCATTTTCCCTGATTTTCAAATTTTTTCTCCAACAAGTTATTACAAATTCTCAAATCTTCGATATTTTTTTCTAAAGTCTCACATTTACATCGGTACATAAATTCACTTTGAGTAAGTCTTTTAAGATCATCTTTTTTAGCCCGATGCATGTATAAATATCTTCTGTTATAAGAATTCCCCATGACATGATCAGCCACATCATCCAGTAGAGCCATTGAAATGAAATTAACGCAATTACACTAAACACAATCATGCAGAGAGCAAAAATTACTGGAATGATTTTTGAAAAAATTATGGAGGATGTGAATCTTAAGAAGCAACAAACAAACCATAATCCAATAAATACTAAGAGAATATATTGCACCTCTTTGTCCATGATGTACTTATACAAAAATATTAATTTTATGAATATTTGTTTCATGCTTCATCCCTTCTTTTTCTAAAAAACATAAGTTTTTACCACTTAATTGTTTACTTTATGTAGGAAGTACCTAGCACGTCTCACCCGGAGCATATGCGACCGGATATGGTAGGGCGGCAGCTACTTTAATTTCATTTCTTAAAGGGACAATCATTGAAAAATGGATTTCCCTTTTTTAATTGAAAATAATCTCACTTTTTACTATATTCCTCTGCCTGATGTCTGATCTGATTCATATGTCTCGTCCATGCCATACCATCTTTGGCTTTATCCGGTGCCGGATCACGTTCCAGCAATTGTTTTTCCTAACACATCCATTCTTTCATCTGCTGTCTTCTGAATATCAATCAGATGTTGATTTAATTCATCCATCAAAAGCATCGAAGAATAGACAGCTGGTTTGTGTTTTTGTAGGTACTCTTTTCTCATGACTCCCCCATCTTCCTATATATCCATCCTACCTTTTCCAGTGACAGATTCGGCAGTAGGAATTTGCCTACTTGAATATATTCCAATTTTGGAATTCCATCCTCGTCCAAATCTAATTCTGTATTATTCTTTTTTTCTCCATCCCGCTCTCCTTCCACTTGCTTCTCTAAATCTCGTTTATAATTCTCCACCAGTTCACTTGTTTTTATGACATATGCCAGTAATCGTTTTGAAAAATCTGACATTTCTCTCTCTCCAAGTTCCCAGGACTGTAAGGTGCGATACGGAATTTCAAAACTATTGCAGAAATCCTTACGGCTCATCCCCGCTTGTTTTCGTAAGTCTTTTACCGTTACTTCATCCAAATTTCCAACGACACTATCTATGTCAATATATTTCTTTTTTTCATTCATCATTACCACCAACTTTTATACACTTTGTACGTGTTTCTAGTTTTAATACAACACACAATGTGCATGTTTTCAATTCTTTTTTACGCACATTGTGCATCTTTTTTTTCCACTCAAT
>ENA-OQKB01000353-OQKB01000353.1-human-gut-metagenome-genome-assembly--contig:-NODE-353-length-10471-cov-5.037123_pt1 | contig 10471 bp, 11 predicted proteins | sample MGYA00242646_ERZ504793 | MGnify/ENA primary metagenome ERZ504793 (study PRJEB26092, sample SAMD00036409) | human gut metagenome | host: Homo sapiens | study: EMG produced TPA metagenomics assembly of...
TTTTTTTGCTTGTTTTGACTAAACGTCTTTTCTTTGTTTTTTCTTTTCTAGATCTCGTTTGGTAAATGAAATTAGGTTTCGCCTATTTGATTCTTTTTAAATTAGTAATATACAGTTCGGCCTGCTACGGGGAAGTGTATGGAATTAATAGTGAGGTAATAAGAAAACGGGGGAGAAGTCGTTATGAAATACTAACTCGAAATTTTATTACTCTATAAAGATACGGTTTTATTACGGATATCCCATAGAATATTTTCCTTTTTAAGAAATAATGGCATAAAAAAAGGATGCATTTTAATAAATGCATCCTTTTGGCTTATCTTAAAGTAAACTGATTACTTCTTTTTGTTTTCCAACTGTTCTTTCAAAGCAGCCAAAGCATCGATATCGCCTAAAGTGGTAGAGGCTGCCTGATTTTGGATAGCAGGAGCTTCTTCTCTCTTAGTTGTTTTCTTTGCATTAGAAGCTGCTTTCTTTTCAGCTCTTTCTTCTGCCTTGGCAGCATCTTCGAAAATGCGGCTGTGAGACAGGATGATTCTCTTGGCATCCTTGTTGAATTCAATTACTTTGAATGACAGTTTTTCATCCAATTGGGCTTGAGAGCCATCTTCTTTTACCAAGTGTTTCGGAGTTGCAAAACCTTCTACACCATAAGGAAGAGCTACAACAGCACCCTTATCCAACATTTCGATGATAGTACCTTCGTGTACAGAACCTACAGTAAATACAGTTTCGAATACATCCCAAGGATTTTCTTCCAACTGTTTGTGACCAAGGCTCAAGCGACGGTTTTCTTTGTCGATTTCCAATACTTGAACTTCGATATCTGCACCGATCTGAGTGAATTCAGAAGGATGTTTTACTTTCTTAGTCCAAGACAGGTCAGAGATGTGGATCAATCCGTCTACACCTTCTTCGATTTCTACGAATACACCGAAGTTAGTGAAGTTACGAACTTTTGCAGTGTGCTTGGAACCTACAGGATACTTTTCTTCGATAGTTTCCCATGGATCTTGTTTCAGCTGTTTGATACCCAAAGACATCTTACGTTCGTCACGGTCAAGTGTCAGGATAACAGCTTCTACTTCGTCACCTACCTTCATGAAGTCCTGAGCAGAACGCAAGTGCTGTGACCAAGACATTTCAGATACGTGGATCAAACCTTCTACGCCCGGAGCGATTTCGATGAATGCACCGTAGTCAGCCATAACGACTACTTTACCTTTCACCTTGTCACCTACCTGCAGGTTAGCATCCAAAGCATCCCATGGGTGCGGAGTCAGTTGTTTCAAACCAAGAGCGATACGTTTCTTTTCGTCATCGAAGTCAAGGATAACAACGTTCAACTTCTGGTCGAGTTCTACAACTTCTTTCGGATCGCTTACACGGCCCCAAGACAGGTCAGTGATGTGAATCAAACCGTCTACGCCACCAAGGTCGATGAATACACCGTATGATGTGATATTTTTAACAGTACCTTCCAGTACTTGTCCTTTTTCAAGTTTACCGATGATTTCTTTCTTCTGCTGTTCAAGTTCAGCTTCGATAAGAGCTTTGTGAGAAACAACAACGTTTTTGAATTCCTGGTTGATTTTAACCACTTTGAATTCCATTGTCTTACCTACAAATACATCGTAGTCGCGGATAGGTTTCACATCAATTTGAGAACCCGGCAAGAATGCTTCGATACCGAATACGTCCACAATCATACCACCCTTAGTGCGGCACTTGATGTAACCCTTAATAATTTCTTCATTTTCAAGAGCAGCGTTTACGCGGTCCCAAGAACGAGTAGCACGTGCTTTTTTGTGTGACAGAATTAACTGTCCTTTTTTGTCTTCCTGATTTTCAATGTATACTTCTACAGTATCACCTATTTTCAAATCTGGATTGTAACGGAATTCATTTAAAGGAATGATACCGTCTGATTTGTAGCCGATATTGACAACTACTTCGCGTTTGTTCATTGCAATAACAGTACCGTCTACAACCTCGCGGTCGTTTACTTTGTTCAGCGTACCGTCATAAGCTTTTTCAAGATCTTCGTGGCTCATGCTGGTTACAGCTTCGCCATTTTCATAAGCATCCCAGTTGAAATCTTCAACAGGAGTGATGTTTTTTAAATTTTCCATTAATAAAATTGTTAAAATTCTCAGTTAATTACGTTAGACATTATATTGTTTATCTAATTTCGGGCGCAAAGATACAACAAAATACTGAAACACAAACAAGTTTACTGAAATTTCTTGCTGATTAAAATTTAAATGGGATATAATCGTTGTTTTTAATTTATGTTTGTACATTTGTAGAAATTTAACCTATTAAAATATGGTAGCGTTCATTTTAGTTTGTTTGGTTCTACTTTTAGGTCTTTTATGGGGATGGGAAACAAGAAAGAGGAAAAGTTGGGAACAGGAGTTCGTTAAGAAGAAAAATGGGGTGTGTTTTGTGAAAAAAAAATTCGGATACCATATTGTATAATGTGGGTGCATATATAATTTGGGTTGATCGGAATTTTTTGGTTGAAAAGACCAATTACTATAATTTGAATAATACTTCTGAAAGATAAGCGGAAAGTAATGTCCAGAGGCTTTAACGGTTATTTGTCCAAGCCTCTGAACAAAGAGCTTTGTTTGATATGCTCCGCCAAATGGGAATTTAATCTTCCAAAGAGTAATCAATGGTGGTTACAACGCGGATGCGTTTGATGTAAGGAGTGTTGGCGTCACGATCCTCAATGCTGAATTGTCCCTGATAGGCTCTTTTTATCTTACCAAGTTCGCTGTCCGAGTCCTTGGCGAATTTAACGGCTGCCGCCCGTGCGTTTTTAGTTGCTTCCTCTATCATTTGAGGCTTGATGTCGTTTAAACCGGTGTAGTCATATTGCACATTGTAACGATAATCTCCACCCGTAATAGCGATACCTTGCTTTAAGAGTTCGCTTTGTTCGCTGATCATCTTTCTCACCAGATCTACTTTAGTTGAAGTAACCGTGATGACAGAGGTCACATTATAGCGGAAGGGAACTGAATTATTATTATAACGTTCGGCTTGCATGTCTATAATTTCCGGTGCATTGATACTGATTTCGTTTTCAGTGATTCCTTTCTGTTTCAAAAAACCGACAATTGCTTGGTTGGTTGCATTTATCTTGTTATATAAGGTCGGGAGGTCATTTCCCAGGTCTTTATACATCAAAGGCCAAGTTACTTTATTAGCCGGCACCTCCATTTCTGCCAGACCTTTCACATTCACTACTCTGTCTTTACCAGAGAAAGTATCCAATCCCTGTTTGATAAAATACCCCATCACCAACATGCCTATAGCAAGGATGACGGCTTCCAGTTTCCAACTTTTCATACTTCAGTTGTTTTTAGTGATACAATTATTTGTTTTGTAAGCGTCCAATGCCTTTTTAACAGAACCCTGTTCTTGCAGTAATTGTTTTGCTTCTGCTTTATTAATATGTAATTCGTCAATCAGCATTTGCACTCCTCGGTCTATTAGTTTTCGATTGCTGAGTTGCATGTTTACCATCCGGTTTCCTTTTACTCTGCCCAGTTTTATCATGACGGTGGTACTTATCATATTCAGTATCATTTTTTGCCCTGTGCCGCTCTTCATGCGCGAGCTGCCTGTGATAAATTCCGGACCTACTATCATTTCGATGGGTATATCTGCCACACTCGAGAGTGGAGAGCCCGGATTGCTGCTGATGCTTGCTGTTAATATTCCGTGTTCTCTTGCTTTTTGCAGTGCTCCTATTACATAAGGAGTTGTTCCCGATGCCGCTATGCCTATCAGAATGTCTTTATTTGTGATGTGATGGTCTTGCAGTTCCATCCAGCCTTTTTGACTATCATCTTCAGCATTTTCTACGGGACGTCTCAAAGCCTGTTCGCCACCGGCTATAATACCTATGACACAGGTATCAGGCATACCGAAAGTGGGTGGAATTTCAGAAGCGTCCAATACTCCTAGGCGTCCACTGGTTCCGGCTCCCAAATAGAATATGCGTCCTCCTTGATGCATACGTTCTACTATTTCATTTACTAGTTTTTCAATTTGTGGTATGCAGGCATGAACGGCTGAGGCTACTTTCCGGTCTTCTTCGTTGATACCTTCCAGTAACTCTCTGACGGATTTTTGTTCCAAATCCTCATATATGGACGGTTGTTCGGTTATTTTTATAAAATTCATACTTCGAAATGATAATCCTTTAATCCTTCCAGTGGACTTTTTAAAACTTTTCCGATGGACACATTCAGTCTTAGAGCTGCTTCTTTTACTTCTTCTTGAAAGAAAAATGCAATAGAACCTGTGAAATGTACAAGAATATCATGATATTCGTATTGCATAACATTACGGGTGAAGAAATCAGTGAAGCAGGAAATTAATAGATTCCGTATCTCTGGTCTGTGCTTGTGGGCGAAAAGAAAAGGAGTCAGACCCGCCAGAAAGCGGTTGGCTAAAGGCTGTCGGTATACTTTATCTAAAATCAGTGCCGGGGTCAAATCGTATTCTTTAAGGAAATCTTGGCAAAGGTCATCGGGAAGTTGGTGTTTCAGTAAATCACCTACCAGACGTTTCCCTAATACGGCTCCGCTACCTTCATCTCCTAAAATATACCCTAACGGAGAAATATTAGCTGTTATTTTTTCCCCGTCATAAAAGCAAGAGTTGGATCCGGTTCCTAAAATACATGCAATTCCTGCCGTTTTACCACATAGGGCGTGGGCGGCACCTAACAAGTCACTTTCGACAAGGATATTCGCTTTGGGGAAGTTCTGCGCCAAAGCTGTTTTCACTATATTCGTCTTTTCGGGAATACATCCTGCACCATAGAAATAAATAGTTGTAAATTCAGTGGTGTCTCCCAACTGGGGAATTAGTGTGGAGGCAATCACTTCTTTTATTTCATCAACTGATTGGTGGAAGGGGTTGATACCTCCTGTTCGAACTGTCCTGCTGTTTGTCTTGGTGTTACCCAGACACCAGTCTGTTTTGGTGGAACCACTGTCTGCTATTACTATCATATCGGATAATAAGATGATTGTTAGTCTTACAAAAATAGTATAAATTTATCCGATATCCATTGTTTTCCGTATTTATTTGTCGGGCTCTTATATTATTTTAGTAACTCTGTTCCTATTACTTATAAGTTAGTGCTTTTTCATATAAACAGACTTTTTTAATAATTGAGCCACAGCTTCATTGCAGCTATCTTTTCTCTGCTTACAGTAATTTTATCTTTAAATGGCGGTTTTACCTGTACTATTATTTTTCCTAAAAAATAGTTTTCTATTTTCTGTATGGCATGTACACTGACCAATGTTTGCCGGTTGGTGCGGAAAAAAATATCGGGGTTTAGTTGTTCGGACAGTTTGTCGAGCGATAAATCTATGATATGCTCTTTTCCTTCTTTTGTGACGGCAAAGGTAATTTTGTTTTCAGAATAGAAATAAGCTATATCTTCTACTTGCAAGGTATACAGCTTTTCGTCTCCTGATATCAGGAAGCGGGTACGGTATTTTTTTTCCGGATTACTTATATTTTTCAGTAGGTTCAGTAATTCATTGGATGAGTTCGATAGGGTGGTATTGCCATATCTGGCAGTTAATCTTTCAAACTTTTCGATGGCTTCGGCCAATCTTTCCCTGTTTATTGGTTTCAGCAGATAGTCTATGCTGTTTACAGTAAAAGCACGTATGGCATATTCGTCGTAAGCGGTGGTAAAAATAATCATACTTTCGGGTTGGGCCTGTTCTATGAAAGCGAAAGAAATGCCATCGGTCAGTTGGATATCCAGAAAGATTATATCCGGGTGTGGATGCTCCTGAAACCATTTTACAGATCCCTCTATGCTGCCGGGCAATACAACTATATCCCAGTCTGGCCTTAATCCTGACAACATTTTATGTAGCAGGCGTCCTGCAGGAATTTCATCTTCTATAATAGCGGCTTTTATCTTATTCATTCAGTAAAGGTATTTTTACGGTGAAATATTCAGAATCGTCAATAATTGTGATATGCAAGTTGCAAATCAGCAGATAGCGGGCAGATAAGTTCTTCAGTCCCATTCCTGATTTTGCAACATCCTTTTTTAATTTGATCTTGTTTCTTACGGAAAGAGTTTGATCTTTGTCAGAATAATCCAAATGGATGACCATTGGATTTTCCATATTGATGATGTTATGTTTTATCACGTTTTCGATAAGTAACTGTAGGGTTAATGAAGGGATTTTCTTGTTCAATAACGTGGGGGGCATTTTGTTTTCCAGTTGAATGCATTTTCCCAGACGCACTTGATGCAGATAGATATATGAATCCAGAAATTCCAGTTCATCACGTAAAGTGACAAGTCCTTGTTCCTGACTTTTTAGGATATAACGGTAAACATCTGATAGCTTTTGTGTAAAAACTACTGCGTTTTCCGGATTATATTCTATTTCGGATATTAAAGTATTCAAACTATTGAACAGGAAATGTGGATTTAATTGATTTTGTAAAGCCGTGTATTGCGCTTTGATGGAACTTTCTTCCAGCTTGGTTGTTTTTTCATGCAGAATAACCAGCTGCCTGTAAAAAGCGCTCGTGATACTTAAACTCACAATCACAATTTCTACCAACCATATAATCATGATCAAGCGCAGACCCGGACTGCTCAGTACAAATGGGAAAGGCAGTTCCAGCAATACTTTACAGATGGTCAGAGTAGCGTAATTCATGAAGAAAAGAATAGCTGCAATCAAAATGCAGTTGATAATCAGCTTGTTTCTCTTCTTGATAAAGAATAGAGAGCTTTTTTTCAGCCACCGGTTGATGACTATCAGACTGAAGCCTACCAGATTGAATATGAACACCACAGAAATAAATCCCAGAGAGGAGATTAATATTTTCTGATGTTGAGGCGTAAGGTCGGTATATAGTACCAGCGAAAGGTATGAGAAACATGCCAGCCCTGAAAACAGGAAAAAGTTGAAGAATTGATTGTATTTATTTTGCATAGCCATTCCGCTGTTGAAAATGATTTGGGTTATTTTACAAAAATATGAAAAAAAGAGGAAATTCAGAAAAGAATAGAATACTTTCCAAATCTCCTCTTTTATGAGCAAACGCTTAGTATGGATTAAAAACAAACTCCTACACGTACACCCATGCTATTCCTTCCATCTTCAGAATAAGTCAGGATATCGGTTTTATTGGTTGCGTAGCTATAATATACGGCTACATGAAATCCCAGACGTTGATAAGGCACCGGATGAATATCCATTCCCAGTTCGGGTGAAACATAGAATCCCCACGGGCGTTCATACCATTGTACCAGATTGTTGTAAATGGAGTTTTGGGAATACATGGCACCCGATTTGACTCCGAAGTAAGGTTTTACATACCTGTTATCCGGTAACTTGTAGGATACAGATATTCCGAAGGGTAGTTGGAACGCTGATTGTTGCTGGTCTGTTGTCAATGAAGCCGTTGGGGTGAGGGGGATGGTCCGGCGGTCCACATATCGGTGATTGGTATGAAAATTAAGGAAAGCTCCTATAGACCAATAGGGCGTCAGATCATATTTTCCTTCAAAGTTCATTCCCCACCCGCTGAATTTATCGGCAAAGTTGCTGTTCAACGGCACATTCATCTGCCAGTCTACGTTAAAATGTACATTTTCCTAGGTCTGTGCTTTACTTGTGAAACAAAAGAGAACTAGTAACATTCCGATGAGGATACGTTTGGGAACTCTGTGTTTTAATATTTTCGTTTTCATGATTTTCCGGTTTTATTGTTTGTTTGACAGATAAGGAGATTGTGCAAATGCCTAATTGACGGCATTTAATGTCAACTGCATATTGAAATGGGAGTTTCCGTATAGCAGTCCTGACGCATAGGCATGCCAGATGACAGGCAGTTTGTTCTGGTTGGACTTATCGGCAGGTTGTCTTAAATCAACTATCTCCATAATCAGGGTTCCTGTGTCATAGCTGTAAGTTACCGGATAAGGATAATACCATCCTCCTCCCCAGTAGGGCCCCCAGAATCCGGCATCCCACCAGCCGCCATACCATCCTCCTGTGGTCATTTGTATTCTTTGTTGGGCGTATGACAACTGAATGCCTACATTGGCTTTTTCTTTATCTTCCGTCCGTACATAGCCTTTCTGTTCCATTTCATGGGCCACTGCACTGATAATGTTTTGGGCATTTTCATCTTTCCAATAATTGGCTTTCAGGCTGTTGTCCGGAACCAGAATGCTATCTGGCAGGTAATAGGTGGAAAACTCATTGAAATGTACACTGTTGTCATAATCAGTGTAAACGCTGTAGTCACTATCCAGTTTATTCATATCCGGATCTTTCTCGCACGAAGTAACTATCATGGCAAGCATGAATAGTGGAAATAGTAGCTTCTTCATATTCCTATAATTTTAGTTAAGTAGTTTATAGTGAGCGTCCTTTAAACACATTGGCTTTCTTTAATGGCAATATTTGACCGGATAAAGTCATGTGGCTGGAATTAAAGTTCGGAAGAATATCTACAGTCGCATTGTTGCTTCCATAAGGTATGTCAATGTTTACTTGGGCTGAGATTCCGATTCCCATCACGTTCATACTGACATGAATATTACCTTTTTTGTCGGTTTTTACTTTATAGTTCGAAGCATTACCGTCTACGGTAATACCTCCTAGTCCGTTCGGACCGCTGAAAGGTACATTGAATGCTACTTGCACCACGGCCTTGTCACCGTCCAGTCCTACAAAGTTGGTGTTGGATGAAACGAAAGCGGAGGTTCCGTATTTAAAGTAAACTCTGTCCGCTTCCAGTACAAAGGTTTGGTTGTCTATTGCCTCTTTGGCTTCCTGAAATAACATTTTGTCCAAAGCTTCCTGAGCCGCTTTTTTTCCTGACGTGTCATTTCCTTTTCTGTTGTTTGTGCCTGTGAGTATTCTACGCAGGTAAACAAGGTTACTAATGTTAATATTACAACTTTTCTCATAATACCTACTTTTTTATTTTATGTTGTTTTCCTATTGAAATCCGGTATAAACATAATAAGCTTTGTCATAAACAGGTAGTAATTTGTTACTGAAACGGAAAAACCGGTTGCTGAAGTGTGTTTTGGAGGAGCTGAAATTAAAGGTGTGAAGAGGAATGAATGAGAAATGAACAGCCCTGGAAATCTGCTTTAACAAAATTTCCGGGGCTTATTTTCTATGAACTATAAAGTGATTAGAAAGACCTTCCTTTAAATATATTTGACTTGTCAAGCGGTAGTATTTCACCGGATAAAGTCAGACGGTTGGAATTGAAGTTGGGGCGTATATCTACGGTGGCATTGTTGCTTCCATAAGGTAATGTTATACTTACCTGAGCAGATATACCTACACCCATTACGCTCATTGTCAGATATATGCTTCCTTTCTTGTCGGTTTTGATCTTGTAACCGGAAACATTGCCGTCTACAGTGACACCTCCTAATCCGTTAGGACCGCTGGCAGGAATGTTGAATGCTACCTGCACGGATGATTTATCACCGTCTACCATTACAAAATTGGTATTAGAAGAAACAAAGGCATTTCTTCCTCTTTTAAATATAACCCGGTCAGCTTCCAGTGTGAACGCTTTATTTTCTATAGCTTGTCTGGCTTCTTCGAACAAGGCTTGTTCCATAGCTTTTTGCGCCTCTTTCTTTTCCTGACGAGTCATTTTTTTTTGTGTTTGTGCTTGTGAGTAGCCTACGCAGCAAAACAAGGTGACGAATACTAATAAAATAATCTTTTTCATATATGTATCTTTTATGTTATTGTTTGGATATGAAACAAATATAATAATTATTTTGTTGAAAGGACTTTATCTTATTTTTTAATTAAAAGCTTCTATGACTTTATATTTTGTACAATGTGTCAAAAAGGGGGAGGACAGTATGGCGAATCCTGGCGCAAAAAAACAATGGAACTTGATGCAAGATTGGGTAAACCTTGTAACAAGATATTGCGGAACTTGATACACGTACATAAGTACGTGTTGGCTTATGCTTGCGTACATGTAGCCCGATGCCAACGTATGTTGCAAGCTTACGTTACTGATGTTGTTGAATATGTCTTCATGTTTTTAGAAAACATCAGCACCTTTTTAAAAAAGGTCAGCATGTTTTAAAAAAAGGTCAGCATGTTTCAGCGTACATTACTCCCTCACTAAGCCGATGTCCTTCCTTCTCCATTCATCCTTTCATCTTATTTAAAACACACAGTCAATCAAGCGGTTAAAAATGGAACCGCTTCCCCTCACTCCCGTTTCAACGGTAAGCGTCTCGTAAGCGTCTCCGCGATTCTATCTTGTCGCCCTATTTTTCATTCTTATATTTTTGCCATGTATAAAAATGAATCATTATGGATTTAGCAGAAAATCGATTTGGAAAAACCTGGAAACATTTCCTTGAAGTATTGAAAGTAGACTACAATTGTTCTTTAGC
>ENA-OQKB01000354-OQKB01000354.1-human-gut-metagenome-genome-assembly--contig:-NODE-354-length-10412-cov-2.238017_pt1 | contig 10412 bp, 10 predicted proteins | sample MGYA00242646_ERZ504793 | MGnify/ENA primary metagenome ERZ504793 (study PRJEB26092, sample SAMD00036409) | human gut metagenome | host: Homo sapiens | study: EMG produced TPA metagenomics assembly of...
CTATGCAGTGGGATATGCATTGTCTACAGATTTTCCGGGAAGTAATATGAAAGACCTGTTCCGATATGCGGATAAGAACATGTATGTAGACAAGAATCGGGCGAAGATGAAAGAAGCAGCTGACAAGCGGAGACTTAGGAGTCGGCTGTTACAATCTGTAAAAGAAAAAGGATTTCATTTTACAGATTGTCTGTACTGTGATGCGATTGTGGATCAGTATGTTGTTCTTCGTGCAAGCTCAGAATTTTTCCTTGCAGATGATGGTAGTTATTCTGGTGCAGTAGAGCAGATTATACAGGAGCTGGCGGAGGAAGAGAAACGCAGGGAACTTTGGGAGAAACTTCAGCTGTCGGAAATCCGGGAAACACTGACAGAGGAACATCAGGTAGAGGAATATTTTTATTGTCACAAAGATGGTGACAGAGTTTTGCGTGGCCGGATCACACTTTTACTGCCTGACTTTGCTGAAAATGGAAATCTGCATCATTTTCTTGTTGGGTTTGATGTTTATCAGGACAGGGACAGATTGATCGTAAATGAGAAAAAGCAACTGACACAGTTCTATGAACAGCTGACGCAGTCCATTTTGGAAAACGGAAACTATATAGAAGCATTGATGGATACAGCAGAAATAATCCAAAGTGTTAATCTGACACAGAATTTATTAGAAAAGATATTTTGGCAAAACAGGGAAAACAGGCAGATTCCAGACATAAAACTTCCATGTCCTTATGATACGTATTGTAAGACCTATCAGCGGTTCGTGACAAAAGAGACGAGAGAAAATTATCGTATCACAGAAAATCCGGCACAGCTGATCGAACGTTTTAAAGCAGGTGAAAAGCAGGTGACTGTGGAATATCAGGTAGAGCAAAGTAATGGAAGCAGATGCTGGTGGCAGGAGACAGTCCTGATGTCACAGGAGATGGTTTATGAAAGTAAGACGAAGCAGACAAGTACTGTGATCGGTGCAATTATTTTGTTCAAGGATATTTCAGAGTTCCATGAGCAGGAAGACAGAGAAAGAGAACGTCTGCAGGTTGCATACGAAAAAGCGGATCTCGAGAGCCGTGCGAAGACAGAATTCATGAATCGGATGAGTCATGATATCCGTACACCGATCAATGGTATTCTCGGAATGATCCAGATGATCCGTAAGAACTATAAGGATCAGGAAAAGATAGAAGAGTGTGTTGATAAAATTGATCTGTCTGTCCAACATCTGAGTGAACTGGTCAATGATGTACTTGATATGAGTAAAATAGAGTCAGGATATTTAGAGTTGCAGAATGATACGTTTGATCTGAATACGTTGATAGATCAGGTAGAAGTTGTGGTCAGTGCACAGGTAGAGGCAATGGAAATCCGCTATGAGAGCCATCGGGAAAAGGTGAATCATACGATGCTGAGCGGAGATACGCTGCAGATCAGAAGAATTATGCTGAATCTGTTCAGTAATGCAATCAAATATAATAAGCGTGGAGGAAGGATAGACACTTATGTAAAAGAACTTTCTTTTGATGGAATGCGTGCGGCATTCGAATTTCGTATTACGGATACAGGTGTCGGGATGAGCAGGGAATATATAAAAGAAGAATTGTTTAAGCCTTTTACACAGGAAATAAATGATGCAAGAACGCAGTATAAAGGAACGGGGCTGGGAATGTCAATTGTAAAAGGACTGATCGAAAAGATGGGTGGAACAATTCGGGTGAGCAGTACGCCCGGCGTTGGAACGGAGTTCCGTTTTTATTTGAGTTTTCCAGTAGTTCAGCCGGAAAAGGAAAGCCAGAATGAAGAATGTATGCAGAGAACAAAACAGGATCTGAAAGAGGATAAACCGCTCAGAGGATATCATATTCTTCTTGCTGAAGATAATGAGATCAATATGGAGATTGCAGAGTTTTATCTGGAAGAAGCTGGTGCACAGGTGACAAAGGCATGGAATGGACAGGAAGCTGCGGAACTATTTAAACAGTCGGGGTTAAGAAAATATGATGCTGTTCTTATGGATATCATGATGCCGGAGTTGGATGGGAAAGAGGCATCACGAAAGATCCGCTCTATGGCAGACCAAAGGGAAGATGCAGCCGAGATTCCGATTTTGGCAATGACAGCACAGGCGTCTACCGAAAGTATACATCAGTGTAAGTCAGCCGGAATGAATGAGTGTATCTTTAAACCTGTGAACGCAAAAGAACTGATCGGATTACTTCAGGATATGGTTGCAAAAATATAAATTGAGAGGGAAGGAAAATGCACGAATTAGGTGTTGTCTTTTATGTTGTAAAAGATGTAAAGAAGGTTGCGGAAGAAAATCATGTGGAGAAGGTTTCTTCCGTGACACTGGAGATTGGGGAAGTGTCAGGAATACTACATGATTATCTGACTGATTGCTGGAATTGGGCGAAGAAGAAAGAACCGCTTATGGAAGAAGCCAAACTGAAAATCGAGCAGATAGAAGCAGTAACATTTTGTGAAGAATGCCAGAAAGAATATCCAACAGTGGAACACGGGAAAATCTGTCCGTACTGTGGAAGTGAAAATACCTATCTGCTTCGTGGGAATGAATTTTTAATAAAAGAGATAGAAGTATCGGACTGAAAAATCAGCGTCTTACCTATTGTCAACCGCTTTGATAGATGATACAATACGAGAGACTTAAAAGAATCACAGGTGTTGCTGCTCACAGCAGCCCGTAAACATTTCTTACAGTTTCTAGTAATACACGAGTTAAGCGAGGAAAAGAATTATGCGTCAGATTATCTATGATAAAGTGAAACACATTGCAGACAAATACAAAGGTTATATTGATACAGAAGATTTGATGAAGGAAGGACTTACAAATCGTCAGATTGGTCTGTTGACAGCAGAAGGAAAGCTTGAAAAGGTAGCACATGGACATTATTGGATCATTAGTCCAGAGTTTTCCAAACCGGAAGATTATAAGGCAGTGGAAGTGGCACGAGTAAATAGAAAAGCGGTGATCTGCGCAGACAGTGCATGTTATTACATGGGTCTGATCGATAAAGAGCCGGAGATCCTTTCGATTGCAACAAGAAGAAGTGACCGTCACAAGATGAAGATGAATTTTGAAGTCAGCAGACATTACTTCTCAGAGCAGGCTTTTGAGGATGAGAAGCGTGTGTTTGATACAAAGTACGGTTCTTACAATGTATATGGAATTGACAGAAGCGTATGCGACTGCATCCGTTTCCGTGAAGACATTGATAAAGATATCTTTGAACTTGTTATTGAGAACTACAGAAAGTACGATAAGAAGAATGAAGAACGTCTCATGGCATATGCAAAAGCAATGCGTATTGGAAGACAGGTAGAAAGAATCGGATTGGATAGATAGTCTATAATAATGATATAAGAGAGTCTGTCATTTTGACAGACTCTCTTTAATTAAAATAACAGAAAGGAAAGAGCGTATTATGAAGACATTGCTTGCATATCTGAAAGGATATAAGAAAGAATCAATACTTGCTCCGCTGTTCAAGATGCTGGAAGCATCTTTTGAGCTGTTTGTTCCGTTGGTAATGGCGGCAATTATTGATGTGGGAATTGCAAATCAGGATAAGCCATATATTGTGAAAATGTGTTTTGTACTGATCGCGCTGGGAATCATCGGACTTGTCTGTTCCATTACAGCACAGTATTTTGCAGCGAAGGCAGCAACAGGAGTCGGAACGGGAATAAGACATGGATTATTTGAACATATCCAGAAATTTACATTTACGGAAATGGACCAATTAGGAACATCTACATTGATCACACGAATGACAAGTGATATCAATCAGATCCAGTCAGGTGTGAATCTTGTTTTACGATTGTTCCTGCGTTCGCCGTTCATTGTATTTGGTGCAATGATCATGGCATTTACAGTAGATGTGAAAGCAGCACTTGTATTTGTTGTGACGATTCCGCTTCTTTCACTTATTGTGTTTGGAATCATGCTTGTGACGATGCCGATGTATAAGAAAGTGCAGGCAGATCTTGATCAGGTACTTCTTGCAACGAGGGAAAATCTGACAGGAGCAAGAGTTATCCGTGCATTCAATAAGGAAGAGGATGAGACGAAGCGGTTTGAAAATGCGAATCAAATTCTTACAGATGCGCAGAAATATGTGGGACGCATTTCCGGAATGATGAATCCGCTGACATATATTATTGTAAACGGAGCAATCATAGCATTGATCTATGTCGGTGCAGTCCGTGTTGATATCGGAGATCTGACCCAGGGACAGGTTGTGGCACTTATTAATTATATGTCACAGATTCTTGTTGAACTTGTGAAGTTAGCGAACTTGATCATTTCCGTGACGAAGGCAGCAGCATGTCTGAACCGTGTGGAGAGTGTGCTTGCTGTGAAACCAGATATGAATGAGGGAGATGTAAGATGGAAGAGCAATTCTTCCGAAACAGATTGGGATTTGAAAAATAAAATTCCGGTCGTAGAATTCTCTCACGTATCTTTGACCTATAAAGGAACTTCAGATACATCCTTATCTGATATAAATTTCTGTGCCAAGAAAGGACAGACGATAGGAATCATCGGGGGAACAGGTTCAGGAAAATCGTCTCTTGTGAATCTGATTCCGAGATTTTATGATGCAACAGACGGTACAGTGAAGATCAATGGACGTGATATCAAAGAATATCAGACAGAGAATCTGAGAGAACATATCGGTGTCGTTCTTCAGAAAGCAGTGCTTTTCAAAGGGAGTATTGCGGACAATCTCCGTTGGGGAAAGGAAGATGCAACAGAGCAGGAAATGTATGAAGCATTGGACATTTCTCAGGCGAGAGAATTTGTTGATACGAAACAAGGTGGATTAGAATTTCAGATTGAACAGGGGGGAAGAAACCTTTCCGGAGGTCAGAAACAGAGGATGACGATTGCGCGCGCACTGGTTCGGAAACCGGAGATCCTGATTCTTGATGACAGTGCATCAGCGTTGGATTTTGCTACAGATGCGGCACTTCGCAAGTCAATCAAAGAGATGAAAAACCAGCCGACCGTATTTATCGTATCTCAGAGAGCAGCATCTATTCAGCATGCAGACCAGATCATTGTGTTGGATGATGGAGCAATGGCAGGAATCGGAACACATGAAGAACTGTTGAAGGATTGTCCAATCTATCAGGAAATCTATTATTCACAGTTCCCGGAAGAACGTCCGGTTGTAATGAAGACTTCTGAGAAGACAGAGAAAGGAGCGGCAGAGTAATGAAGAAATTATTAAAGCTCATAGGGAAATATAAGATTTTCCTTGGATTCAGTGTCATCTTTGCTGCGATCTCTGTAGTATTGCAGTTGTATGTGCCGGTCTTATTCGGAGATGCGATCGATGAAGTGGTAGCAGCACATCAGGTGAACTTTGATATGATGTGGTATTATCTGAGACAGATTCTGGTATTCATCGTGATATCGGCACTTGCTACCTGGTTCATGAATCTGTTGAACAACCGTATGACTTACCGGATCGTACAGGATATCCGTTCACAGGCGATCCGCCACATCCAGGTATTGCCGTTATCTTATCTGGATCAGCATAGTACCGGAGATATCGTAAGCCGTGTCATTGCAGATACAGATATCTTATCCGATGGTTTGCTGCTTGGATTTACACAGCTGTTTTCCGGTGTCATCACCATCATCGGAACCCTGCTCTTCATGTTCTCCAAAAATGTGTGGATCACTCTGATGATCATTGTCCTGACACCTGTAAGCTTTTTTGTGGCGAAATTCATCTCCTCCCATTCCTTCCAGATGTTCCGTGCGCAGAGTGATGCCCGTGGACGTCAGACTGCACTGATCGAGGAAATGATCGGAAATCAAAAAGTGGTTCAGGCCTTTGGTTACGAAAATCGTTCTTCCGAACGTTTTGTCTGCGATCAATGAAGAACTCCGTGATGCCAGCCAGAAGGCTTGTTTTTACTAGCAGCCTCACCAACCCGTCCACACGATGTGTCAACAACATCATTTACGCAGGTGTAGCTCTTGCAGGTGCCTTTCTGATCCCGGGCGGTCATCTGACTGTCGGTGGACTTTCCGTACTGCTGGCTTATGCAAACCAGTATATGAAGCCCTTCAACGATATCAGCTCCGTGATCACAGAGCTTCAGAACGCTCTGGCCTGCGCTACCAGGATCTTTGATCTTCTGGAGGAAGAGCCGGAAAGCCCGGATCCGTCCGGAACTCTTGTCGATGTAAAAGGTGCAGTGGATATCCGGAATGTTTCCTTCCGCTACGAAGCGGACAAACCTCTCATTAAAAACTTTAATCTTCATACAGAACCAGGCAGACGTATTGCCATCGTAGGTCCTACCGGTTGTGGCAGACAACTTTTATTCAACCTGCTGATGCGGTTCTATGACGTGACCGGTGGAAGTATTTCCGTGGACGGAACCCCCACTCACCGATGTTTCCAGACATGCCCTCCGCGGAAGCTATGGCATGGTTCTCCAGGATACCTGGATCAAGCATGGAACTGTCCGTGATAACATCTGCATCGGAAAGCCGGATGCATCCGATGAGGAAGTGAAGAAGGCATATCGTAAGATGAGCAGAAAGTATCATCCGGATGCCAATATTGACAATCCGAATAAAGAACAGGCTGAGGAGAAATTCAAGCAGGTTCAGCAGGCTTATGAGCAGATTATGAAGGAAAGAGAGCAGGGAGCCGGTTACGGGAATTATGGCAGCAATAATTACGGTGGTTTTGGCGGATTTTCCGGACAGGCAGACTCTGGCTATCAGGATGAAGAGTCTATGCGCAGGCAGGCGGCAGCCAATTATATCCAGAGCGGTCATTATCGTGAGGCTATGAATGTTCTGCAGTCACTTTCACAGAGGAACGGACAGTGGTATTATCTGTCTTCCATGGCAAACATGGGACTTGGAAATAACGTAAATGCATTGAATGATATTAAGCAGGCTATCCGTCTGGAACCGGATAATGTACAGTATCAGATGGTTTTGCAGCAGATGGAAGGCGGAGGAAACTGGTATCAGGAGATGCAGAATCCTTTTGGAGGTATGCCGACAGGCGGTGATGATTATTGTATGAAGCTGTGCCTGGCAAATATGGCATGCAGTCTGTGTTGCCCGGGAAGCGGCATATTTTGCTGCTAAAACGTTATTGTTCACTCCGTTCTCAGTAACGTAGCCAAAATTCATTCCAGATTGCCTGCGGCAATGGAATTTTGGTAATAATTGGATTGACAATTAAAAGTGAAAATATTACTATAGTAAAGTGATAATGTGCAACTGTAATGATATGCAACAGTTGCAAACATATAATTAAGGTTACAGGAGGAAATCATAATGAGTATTCGTATTGGTATTTTAGGCTACGGCAATCTTGGCCGCGGTGTAGAGTGCGCAATCAAACATAATCCGGATCTGGAGCTTGTTGCTGTATTTACACGTCGTGCTCCGGAAGCTGTTAAAATCCTTACAGAGACAGCAGCGGTATATTCTGTCAATGATGCCGAAAAAATGAAAGATAAGATCGATGTACTTATCATCTGTGGCGGAAGTGCAACAGATCTCCCGAAACAGACACCGGAATATGCGAAGATGTTTAATGTAATTGATAGCTTTGATACACATGCAAGAATTCCTGAGCATTTTGTATTCAGTAGATGCAGCTGCAAAAGAAAGCGGTCATATCGGAATTATTTCAGTGGGCTGGGATCCGGGAATGTTCTCCCTGAACAGACTGTATGCGAATGCGATTCTTCCGGATGGAAATGATTACACATTCTGGGGCAAAGGTGTAAGCCAGGGACATTCTGACGCAATCCGCAGAGTTGAAGGTGTCAAAGACGGAAAGCAGTACACAATTCCGGTAGAGGCTGCACTGGAGGCAGTAAGAAACGGAGAGAATCCGGAACTTACAACAAGACAGAAACATACAAGAGAATGCTTTGTAGTTGCAGAGGAAGGTGCGGATCTGGCACAGATTGAGAATGATATCAAGACTATGCCTAACTATTTCTCTGACTATGACACAACTGTACATTTTATTTCTGAAGAAGAACTGAAGCGAGATCACAGTGGAATCCCACATGGCGGTTTCGTGATCCGATCCGGAAAAACGGGCTGGAATGATGAGAACAATCATGTGATCGAATATAAGTCTGAAGCTGGATTCCAATCCGGAGTTTACATCTTCTGTACTTGTTGCATATGCAAGAGCTGCATATCGTATGAATAAAGAAGGACAGAGTGGTGCGAAGACCGTATTTGATGTGGCACCTGCTTATTTATGTGCTGCTGATGGTGCTGAATTAAGAAAGCATCTGTTGTGATCAGGGATATAAGATAATATTCTGTCTGTTGAAAAATAAAGAGAAAACAGGTATACAGGTTATATTTCACAGTGTAATCTTGTGAAAAGAGACAAAGTATTTGTGTACTTTGTCTCTTTTTTTATTGGAACAGACTGTGGAAAATTAGTGAATGTTTAACTAGAATTTTACTTGTCTGTTGACGGGATATTTAAAGTGTAATATAATAGAGTCATAGAAACGTAACAACATTGTAAAAAACTTTGTTAAACCTTAGAGCGTATCTGAGAAGTATGTGAGATATCAGAGCGATACCCACGATTCATACTTTTCAGACACGCTCTGATAATGAAAAAAGAAAAGGAAGGTATGTATGCAAAACGTAAACAGGAAGTTTAAAATCTGGGGGGCACTTCTGTTTCTGCTGTTTTTTGCTGTGGGAGTTTCCATGTATTTTACTGCGGCAAATGTACAGGCTGCAACGAAAACAGGTTTTGTAACTATTAACGGAGATTCATACTACATAAATGAAGATGGCTCTAAACAGAAGGGTTGGCTGGAACTTGAAGGAAAGAAATATTACTTTAACACAAAGACCGGTGTTCAGGTAAAGGGCTGGGTTACTGACAGTAAAGGACGAAAGAGATATTTCAGTAAACAGGCTGGTATCATGATGACAGGCTGGGTCACTGATTCAAAGGATCAGAAAAGATATTTTAATCCATCTACCGGATTCATGCAGACGAAATGGCTGACATTGAAGGGAAAGAGATATTATTTCTACAGTAACAGTGGAGTGGCTGCCTGCAAGACATTCCTTACAGACAGTAAGAAAAATACCAGATATTTTACAAGTGCATGTTATATGCTTACCGGCTGGACAAAGAATTCCAGCAATGAATACAGATATTTTGAAACTGAAGACGGAATTATGGCAAAAGGTTTCCAGACACTCGACGGAAAAAAATATTATTTTAATACAGGCAGCGGCAAGATGGCTGTAGGCTGGACGACAATTGACGGAAATAAGTATTATTTTGATAAGGAAACCGGTGTGATGGCTACCGGAGATGTAACAATTGATGGACAGAAATACCATTTTAATTCCAATGGTATATTGAGCAATACTACAAGTCCGACCGGTTCCAGAACAATCAAGAATTATCTGGCAGGTGCATTACAGCCTGTTGGTCAGGCTCTGTACGTATGGGGTGGCGGATGGAATGATTCCACCAGAAAAGGAACAAGTCAGACAATGACTGATTTCTATAATAGTCAGAGCAGCAGTTATGATTACAATAACTACAGAGATCTCAGCACAGCCAACAGAGCAAAAGGTTTTGACTGTTCCGGTTTCGTAGGATGGTCAGCTTATCAGGTAATGCAGAGTAAGTCCGGTGTAGGAAGCGGATATACGGTAGTTTCCGGTGAGATTGGTTCTTATTATAAGTCTATGGGCTGGGGAAGTATTCTCACTCAGGCGAATCTGGCAAGTGATGACTGGACAGTATATCCCGGAGATGTGGGATATGACAGTGGACATACATGGATCATTCTCGGACAGTGTGCTGATAAGAGTGCAGTGATCGTGCATTCTACCCCGAATGCAGGTGTTCAGATTGCAGGTACACCTACTCCGTCCGGTGGTTATTCCAGTCAGGCGATTGCACTGGCACAGAAGTATATGTCAAGATATCCGGGATATACCAAGTATGATTATCATACTTCATCTGGTAACTATATCAGAAGAGGTAATTATCTGAGATGGAACAGAAGTACGCTTTCTGATCCGGATGGATATATGAATATGACCGCAGACCAGATCCTTGCAGATCTGTTTAGCTGAGAAGTGAATAGTTAAGAAAATGGAAGCAGCTTTCGAATGAGGAGGCTGCTTCTTTTTTTTGCGTTCTGTAGTAATTCCATAAATAATGCAAACAATCCAGTCCACTATAGCGTGAAGTCCTGCTACGTTACTGTCCACTCCGTTCACAGTAACGTAGCCAAAATTCATTCCAGATTGCCTGCGGCAATGGAATTTTGGCTTGTATGTCTCGGGATTTTGGCATATTCATGCCAAAACACCTCGCGGGATAGTGGTGTGTGAA
>ENA-OQKB01000355-OQKB01000355.1-human-gut-metagenome-genome-assembly--contig:-NODE-355-length-10406-cov-2.261115_pt1 | contig 10406 bp, 8 predicted proteins | sample MGYA00242646_ERZ504793 | MGnify/ENA primary metagenome ERZ504793 (study PRJEB26092, sample SAMD00036409) | human gut metagenome | host: Homo sapiens | study: EMG produced TPA metagenomics assembly of...
AATCGAGACAAACAAAAGAATAACGCCCAAAGAGATAATTGGGAACTGCCACACAGCAGATGGAAAATGCCCTGCAATAAGGAAATCATACAGCGATTTGCTAAGCGGCAAGCCAATAGCACAACCAACAACGCACCCTAAAACAGCATAGGTGAATGCTTCACAAGCAATCATTTTCGTCATTTGCCGTTCATCCATTCCTACTGCCCGCATAGCTCCATATTGCTTCATTCTGGCAGACACACTCATGGAAATGCTATTGACAATGTTCATTACCGTTACCAGTGCAATAATTGCCAAAAACGCATAAACACAGAAAACAAAAGCCATATAAGTTCCCGTAGTGCGCTCGTCGCGTTTGTCTCGAAAGCTATATGTTTGATCTACGAAATTCTGGATTGCCTGAACATTTTCGTCCGTAACATCTCCCGTTGTTTGTATCAGCACAAGAGAATAACCTTCCTCTCCTGTCAAACGGACAAATGTTTCATCAGAGGTAATCAATGTGAGCTTTCCATTTGTCAATCCATTCTCACTAAATGGGTCGTTTTTTAACAGTCCGGCTATGGTAAGGGTTTCATCCCCAATCTGAACAGTGTCACCGATTTTCCATGTGCTGTCCTGATCGGATGTTGCCAAAACAAAATTGCTGTCCCCAAAAACTTTGGACAGATCACTCCCCCTTTTCAAAGCACTGTCTTTTTTCAGACATTGTAAATCAAAATCGTCATAAGAAATCAAATCGACTGTGCCAGAAAAGTTGGTGTCGTCGTTTAGTTTGGCAGAAACATCAAACACACTACGACGCCCGTAAACTTCCTTCACTCCATCCATTTCGCGGATGGTTGTAAGCAGTTCCCAAGGAATCGTATTACCGTCAGCACTTGCAATATCTATATCTGATGTGGCAGCCGACTGAGGTATCAAATAATCCACAAAATCGATCATAACGGAAAAACTCAAAAATAAGATGATGCTTAGTGCAAAAGAACCTGTCATCAGGAATAAATTTTTCTTCCCGGAGACCGCATGGTCGATACCGAGAAGCGCTTCAATCTTTCCGAATCCTGTATACTGGCAATGACGCATTGTTTTTCCATGGTCTGCATTTCCAGACACCGCTGTGATAGGAGATACCTTCGCGGCATGTTTCGCCGGAGCATTTGCGGCGATCAGTACAGTAATCAGTCCAACAAAGATACCGCAGACAATACCAAAAATACTGATACCAAAGAGGGGAATCTCAGAAAATTCTTCTCTGACTACAAAACGCAGTACCGCACACAGCCCCCATGTTGTAACAACCCCTAAAACTAAGACCGATGGGTACAGCCGTTTTGCACCAGTTCAATGCCTCCAGACGAACAAACCGAATAATCTGCTGCTTACTCATACCAATGCAACGCATCATTCCAAAAAATTTAGTTCTCTGGGCAACGCTACTGTTCATACTGCTGGAAATCATCAAAACGCCTGCAACCAAAATCAACAGGAACAGAACAACCGCGACAGAAAGAAGGGTTTGTCCCATTGAACTGCCGAGCAAGTCTCCAATAGAGAAACCTCCATGTTTACCAACCAATCGAGCCTGTTCCATCCGAAAACCCATTTCTGCCATACTGAATACTGCTGTTACCATAAACACAGCAAATACAATGCAAAGCAGCGTCATACGATTTTGTCGGCGGTGAACTTTAGCGGAGATGGGAATAAGACTAAGATAGCTTTTCATTCACGGCACCTCCCAAAATCAGTCAAAGTGCCATCCGATACCTGTAATACCCGGTCTGCCGTTTGCGCAATACCGCGGTTGTGGGTAATCATAATGATGGTCTGCTCGTATTTTTTCGATGTTTCTTTGAGCAATGCTATGACCTCACTGCTGTTTTGTGAATCCAAATTTCCTGTTGGCTCGTCTGCCAGAATCAGAGAAGGACGGGTAATCAATGCGCGGCCAATCGCCACTCTCTGCTGCTGGCCGCCGGATAACTGGCTCGGCAAATGGTTACGGCGTTCTTTCAGATTAAGAACAGTAAGCAGTTCTTCCAGATATTTTTTGTCCGGCTTCTGATAGTCAAGCAGTACAGGAAAAATAATATTTTGCTCTACCGTAAGCTCTGGCACAAGGTTGAACGCCTGAAAAATAAATCCGATATTTCTGCGACGGAAGACGGTCAACTTCTTGTCGTTCATAGAAAAAATATCCTTGCCGTCAATCAATACCTTACCCGACGTAGGCGTGTCCAATGCGCCGATCATATTCAGCAACGTACTTTTACCAGAACCGGATTCTCCAACGATTGCCACATATTCTCCTTTGGGAACAAGAAAAACTAACATCTTTCAAAGCCTTGACTGTGGTTTCTCCGCTGCCATAGGTTTACAAATATTTTTGACTTCTAATAAGTTCATCGTGCAAACACCTCTTTCTCAATGATTTTGCTGTCGTAAACGGGTAAACTTTCGTTCCTGTCTACGATGGAAAGAATAGCACCCTAATATTACTGTAGCCCTACAACCAGCCTACAATTTTGTAGGAATTGGGAAGTTCATTATAAAACTCGTTCCAATTCCTAATTCACTTTCCACTTCTATTAGGCCTCCATGAGCTTCGATAATCGCTTTTGCCAACGGCAGGCCAAGCCCGATCCCCTGTGTATCCTTTGAAAAACGGCTGCGATAAAACCTTTTGAAGATATGGTGTAAATCTTCTGGATGAATTCCGCACCCGTTATCCTTTATTGTGATTTGAACAGCGGAGGGTAGTGCCGTCCATTTGATGTAAATGGTATCGCCCTTTTCTGTATGGTCAAGTGCATTTTTTACAATATTGCCAATCGCTTCGCCCAACCAATCACGGTCACAGAAAAGAGAAATATCATCTGCACCAGATAATACGATTTCTTTCTGTTCCTGCTTGGCACGATATGCAAAGTGTAGCTCCAAATCCTGCATCATATCCGCTACATTTTCTATTTCCTTTTCAAATGCAATAGAACCAGCGTCCAACTTTGTGATTTTGAGAAGGTTTTGCACCAGCACTTCAATACGGTCCAACTCCTGCTCGGACAGATTAGCAAATTCTTTCACAGAGGACACTTCTATATCCTCGTCCTGAAGCAGTCCGTTATAAATGTTCAGAGCTGCCAGTGGTGTTTTCAGTTGGTGTGAAATGTCGGAGATTGTATTTTTCAAAAACTCTTTCTCTCGCAACTCGTTATCTGCATGGGCATTTAACACTGCCGCTAAAGAATTGATGGAATGAAACAGTCGGTACAATTCGCCCTCATTGTCACATTCAATACGGGCATTGCGATCACCATCAAGATACGCATTGATTTGTAATATCGCCTGCTCCATGATCTGATTTTGCCGATTAAAATATACAAAGCAGACTGCCCATACAGCACCGCCAGCCAATAGAAAAAGGATTAGCAATAACAGAGAAAGCCGGCGATATGACAGCCATAGAAAAACCTCGGCTAAGAGAAATGTAACCCCAAAAACCAGTGAAAGCGAAAGAAATAGATTTTTGATTTCTTTATTTGCCAGTATCTTCATTCTGCACCTCACCCGATAATATTCCATTTATATCCCATACCTCGAACAGTCAGGAGCATTTGTGGTTCGCTTGGATTATCCTCGATCTTCATACGAAGCCGACGCATATAGACCGTAAGGGTACTACTGTCGATATAATTCCCGTCGCAATCCCATAGCTTATCTAAAATTTGTCCCTTTGTCAGCACCATGCTTGGGTTTCGCATCGTCTGGTGTTAGTATGGTATTGCATAGTCACAACCCTAACAGCTTTGCTCAAATTCGTGAAGAAATGGTGGCAGCCGAAAAGGGATATAAGGACGCAGGTATACGAAGCATTCTCTGTCCTTTGTATTTGGATCAGAATAAGCGCATTTATTATGACCGTGATAAATTCATTTCAGATTTGCCAGAGCCACTGCGCACAAACTTTGTGGCCGGCATTCATGACAAGATTATGAGCATGAATGAGTATTTCCAACTTGTCGAGGGTATCTGCGAAGATCTTGCAGATGATATCAAAGCAGGATGGACTGAGGTACAACTTCATCCGAACGGTGGTCAGTGGTGCAGTGATAAAGCCCTGCTTCAGATGAAGGAATATGCACTTAAACATGGTATGTACATTCATCTGCATCTACTGGAGACTCAGTATCAAGCAGAGTATGCAAAGCGTACATGGGGCAAGAGCTTTATTAAACATTATAAAGAAATCGGGTTTCTGGGCCCATGGGTATCCTTTGCACATGCCGTATGGCTGGATGAAGAAGATTTGCAGCTGATTGCTGAGAGCGGAGCGCATTTAATTACGAATCCATCTTCCAATTTACGTTTGCGCAGCGGAATTTTCAACATGCAGAGGGCGAATGAACTTGGTATTGACTGCGGTATTGGGTTAGATGGATGTGCATTTGATGACGATCAGGACTACCTAAGAGAGATTCGTGTTGCATGGCTCAACAATCTGCACAATGGTGTGGATGGCGAAGTAGATTACAAAGACGCTTTGAAAATGGCTACTTCGCGTGGAGCAAAGATTTCTGCTTGTGGTCTGTCCAGCGGCATCCTAGAACCAGGCGCTACGGCGGATTTTACAATGATCAGTGTCGATAGCATAGAAAAGCCTTACGCGGATCCTGGTATTGATCCGCTGGCACTGCTTGTACAGCGTGGTACTAGGCAGAGTGTAATCATGACCTGTGTTAACGGTAAAATCGCATGGCAGCAGAACGATGAGAGTAGAAAGAAGAAAAAGATGCTGAAATCCAGATTTGCACCGCAATCAAAGAACTGCGCGCCAAGGATGATGGGAAGCGAGACAACAGCATCATTTTGCAGCATGTCCATGACTTTTATACGAAACGAAAGTGAGGAGACCCATGAAAGGAAAGGCAATCCGCAAAGGAGTGTTTATCCCAGCCTTTTCATGTGTATTGATAGCAGGGGCTGTAGGGCTGATCAACAATCAGCTTTTGATTTCGCTCTTTAAGGGAGCGTTTGAACTTGCTTATCAGAATTTGAGCTGGTTGTATCAGTGGATCGTATTGGCAATCGTAATCATTTGCGTGATTCTTACATTTAGCAAGGTTGGTAATATTCGTATAGGAGGACCTGATGCGAAGCCGAAATATGGCTTCTGGTCTTGGTTTGCAATGTCACTAACGGGAGGAATTGGAGCGAGCATTGTCTCGTCAAGCATTTCCCAACCCATTACTTTTTTACAAAGTATTTGGGGGGAACTGGATGGTTATGGCATTGAACCTGGCTCATCTGAAGCCGTACTGTTTGCATTGGGGCGATCTTTTCACGAATGGTCAGTCTTTCCTTATGCGTTCTATGGAATATGCAGCATTTCTATTGCGTATTTGTGCTTTAACAAAAAACAGCCTGTTTCGCTCTCTACATTGCTTGTACCGTTGTTTGGAGACAAGGTTAAAAAGCGCAGAATTTCTTCTCTAATCGATGCAGTCAATATTTTGGCTCTGGCATTGGCTCTTGTAGGTACACTGGGCACATTTATCGGTCTTACCAGTGCTTGCGCAAAGTATGTGTACAATATTCAGCCGACGCACATATTGATGTTAACTGTTATGGGTGTGACCACAATTTTATATCTTTTGTCTTCTCTGAGCGGTGTTAGAAAAGGCATTTAAGTTTTTGACAAATCTTAAATTTTCGTTTTTATATGGTGCTGGCTGCTATTGTCTTGGTTCTGGGGGGTTCCGCTGCTTTTATTTTTAATACTTCTACTTCTGCGATTGGTTATTGGTTGCAGAACCTCCCACTGTGGAGTCTTGACACAGGAACATCTGGTGGTAGTGCTCTGTTGCAATGGTGGACAATCTACAACTGGACATTTTGGATGGCATTCGCCCCAGTGACAGGAGTTTTTCTTGCTCAACTGACTTATGGACATACCATTCGGGAATCGTTGATAGTAAACTGGTTGATGCCAAGCGTTTTCGCTATCATTTGGTTTTCGGTATTTGGTGGATGTGCGATTAACTGGCAGGTAAACGGAGTTTTGGATATAGCTTCTGTAATCAACGAAAATGGCACATATGCTGGCATATGGGCATTCATTGGAAAGTTACCTTTTGCGCAAATACTGATCCCAATCACGCTTTTTATCATGCTGATTTCTTTCTCTACCAGTGCGGACAATAGTGTGTCTGCGATTTCCGCTCTTTGCACTCAAAACAGCAAAATTGGCGATGAGGCCCCCTCGATCCTAAAGATTCTGTGGGGTGTAGCAATCGGCGTATTAGCATATCTCTTGATGGCTTATGCTGCAGGCGCCAAAGGGAATGATGGTGTACGCTATATGGTAGTAGCAATTGGTTCTGTGCTGTCAATCTTCATCATTCTAGTGATTGCATCTACGGTAAATATGTTTTTTGTGGATAAAAAAATATCTCAGGAGCAGGAATAACAAATTATATACGTTATATCGTACGGCGCTTGCGATGAGCCAAAAGGTCACCACCCGTAATTGGGCAGTGGCCTTTTGGCTTTATTCCATACTTTACTATACCGATTTTCTCCGTAGAAACTCAATTTGTCCTTTGAAAAAGCGAGTTTGTCCAGGAAACCACTGCCCTGGCTCTTTGTGTTCCTTATCACAACAATTTATCTTTCCTGTTTTCCGGATGCCGTTCCCATAAAATACCGATCCGGATGTTCTTCATGACTACACATATTCAATGTCACGTGATTTGTCCCCAGATGCAGTTGCAGACTAAGACTTCCTAATCGTTCACCCAAAAGATGGATTCTAAACAATATCGTGTCGGGTGTTCGCCAACCTGCAGCAATTACACACGGAATCGCAGAATCATTCCACAGGCAACTCTGTACCAGATTGCCGGCCTGATACGGCAGTAAGCATACCCGTTCGCCATAATACAGAGTTAGACACTCTTCATCCAGCTGCAACGCAGTCATTCCGGGCGCATTGGGTCCCAAATTCACCTTCACGCAATTATTTACAACAGGTCTAGCTAAGTTTTCTACACGTGGTAATTCCATATCAGATACTCTATGAAAAAGTTCCGTATATGCAACCGTGTCCGATGACAAGCTCGTATCCGTTACCCCGGGTAGTAAGCAATTCCAAAAAGCATCTAAAATTGTTTGTACTCCACCTGCTAATGGTTGCGTATCCGCTGTCGTTACAATCAGCATATCCTGCTCTGGCAGGCAGATAGCCAATTGACCTCCCATGCCAAACATGCACCATGCATTGTGAGTTAATCGCCAAAACTGATATCCATACCCTTGCGCAAAATCCCAACCATTCGCGCCACCGTTTTCAAGTGTGTCAATTTGAAAGGAGGTAGCTTCCGCCAAGTATTCTCTGGGAAGGAGTTGATGCCCCTGCCATATGCCCCCCTTCGCGATCAAATCCAACACTGACAGCATATCTCTGGATGTTGCCATCAAGCCCGATCCGCCTTGACTAACCCCCATGGGATCCTTAATGCAATAGCTTTCCTTCGAAAAACCAATAGCAGTCAACGCTTCACTCCGCAACATTCCCAGTAACGGCATCCCCATACATTTTTCCACAAGAGCACAAAGCGTATGGCTGCTGCTTGTGTCATAACAAAAATAGCTTCCCGGAGCATGATCAGCTCTTGCGGTAAAGAATGAGCCAACCCAATCCTTTGTTGGCCGATGTTTATAGGTTGTCATACTGTAAGGGGTAGTCATCCGTAGCATATCTCTGATGGTAAGTTGTGCCAATTCCGATTTTGGCCCACCATGAGGCAACTTCTCAGGGAAATAGTCTACGATGTGATCGTTTGGCTCCAGATATCCCTTGGACAAACATACACCCGATTGCCAGTGATACATAACTCTTCGTCTCACTGTACATACGATGAAGGGTGTTTTTTGTAAACGGTCTTGCATATGCTTCGCAAATCAGCGCATCATGACGCAAAATCAGCAAAACTATGCAATGCAACTTTTCTCTGTTCTAGGTAGTCCAGTGTGCGATGTATCGCCAAGGAAGATACACCCACCTCCTCTGGCATTACTTCAGGAAATATCATCGCTGTCACCTGGTTTTGTTTGCAGCATTTTCTGCACGATCCTTTTCAAAGGCAATGAACGCAGGATCTCCCGGCATAATAGGATCATATGAAGATTTATTGCAATGGTTAACACAATTTGGAAAGAAAACTTTCTGATTATGTGTAGTAAATTATGCTTAAACGCCCGGGATTCTGGGCATTTTGCTCAATTACTACTCATTTGTAGTAATTACTCATTACAGATCAGAGCCACCGGGTCCTCATACGGATAGACCGCCTGAATATCTCCGCCCACTGCCGCCTGCAAGGATTTCAGACCACTTTCGATCTCCGCAGCATAAGGGGACTTGCCCGGCTCTACCATTAACACTTTCATAATTGTATATCCTCCTTCTTTTTCATTGCCGTACCGGGAGTGGTTGGCGTTTTTTCCTGAGTTTTTGCCACAGAGAGCTTCCCCAGGACGGAAGGCTTCTCCTGGTTTTCGGGTGTAAAAATACCGCCCTCCGAAACCTCGGCGGCGGCATGTTCCGTTTTGGCCTGTTCCAGTCCTTCAACCGTATAGCCAGGTAAAAGAGTACCGTGAACCATAAAATGGTGCTCATATTCTTTCGGGATCGGCGGGGAAATTTCCGTGAATAAATGGGAATAGGCTTTCTTCCGCCCGTCCAGGTATTTTATGGCTGCATTCTTATCTGTATATCGTTTCTGGTTTTGTCCGGCAATCTTTTCTCCATATCCCTGCTTCGGGGAATGAATACGGACTTCCCATGTCACATACCAGGCAACCGGAATACTCTGTTTTGTTTCCCTGTCATATTTCGTATCTTCCCAAATACTGCAGGTCATCTGATAGACCCGGTTGCTGATTTTCTGATCCGCCCTCCAGTTATCGGTGTCTTTCCACTGATTGCCGGTATGTTCAATCTCAGGTGTACGAAGATATTCCAAAGCCCGGTTGATCGTCTGTGTTGCCGCTGCCTGCTGTTCCCACTGTTTTGCGGCAGCCACCACGATTTCATAGGCTTTCTGCTCCCCGTCGATACTTCCCTGGCGCATGGCTTCCAGGCTATCTGTTCCCATTGTGATCAGTGTAGAAATATCCACATTTTCACAAACTACGCTGTGCTCAATTTTAAGCTCCGATCCCGGCGTCAAGTGGTCGCCATACCGGTAGGCATGGTAATCCCTGTTTTCTTCCAAAATGCTGTTCACCTCCTGCTATATTTCCGGCTCATGGTTTTTTCTGAAAATCGTCTGTGCCGGTGATTTTTTATCTGCCGGTCTGTTTGCCGCAAGCTGATCCATCACGGAAGGACGGCCGACGCCGAACATGGATAGCTGACCGTCCGCCGCCTCACGAAGTTCAGAAACAGAGAGGGGAAGCGTTACATCGGCATGGGTCAATAGCTGTTCCCGTTTCAAATCCTGAATGATCTCGTCAAAAACAGCGTTGATTGCACGGCGTTCTTCCCCCACAGGGAAGGCTTTCAATACCTCCATTTCTCCGTCTTTACCGGAAACCAGGGTAAGGGCACAGTCGGCATGGCCTGCCAGATAATCCGATGTGTAGGGCAGTTTGTCCTTGATATAACAGGCAAAGGCTCTGGCTGTCATTTCCACATTGCTGTCCCAATAACCGCCGTCTTTTTCACATTCTTTTCCCATGCGTACCGAATTACGGTAAAAATCAGTTTCCGTCCGTCCAATCTGCGGAGCTTCCTGCGCCTGCATCCCGGAAAGCATACGCTCAAAAATTTCCAGCCGTTCCCGTTCACTTTTGGGAATTACCCGGCCGGTAACATTCTTCTTAAATGCGCTGATCTGTTCCACAGAGCCGGGTTCGCCGGACAAAAATGCTTCCCGCAAGACTGCGTAGGTTTCCATCTGTTCCTCATTGCCATACCGTTTCAGGGAGGCAAGAACCGAGGAATCCAGCCAGCTTGCCGCATTTTTCCGGGTGCGTTCTGTTTGTGCTTCCGTGCGCTTTGCTGCCTGTTCCGGTGTTTCCGGTTTATACTTCATGGTGTCAATGAGTTTTTGGAACGGCGCATAGAGGTGGGGCTGTTCTGACAGCATCCCTTTTGCTCTCATCTTTGTACCAAGATAATCGTCAAGTCCATGCCACCATTCATGTGCCAGGGAACCGGCCCCGTGCATTTTTGTAAGATTGATGACTGTACGCAAAGGTTCATAATGAGCTGCAGCATTGCCGCTGCCTCTTGCACCAAAAGCGATACACTACGCCTACGAGTACAGCGTCCGTGAGGACATTATTCTGGCAACGGAAGAAATGAACCTCACCCTTGCGCAGGTGCGGGCGCTGCT
>ENA-OQKB01000356-OQKB01000356.1-human-gut-metagenome-genome-assembly--contig:-NODE-356-length-10405-cov-2.588636_pt1 | contig 10405 bp, 10 predicted proteins | sample MGYA00242646_ERZ504793 | MGnify/ENA primary metagenome ERZ504793 (study PRJEB26092, sample SAMD00036409) | human gut metagenome | host: Homo sapiens | study: EMG produced TPA metagenomics assembly of...
ACAGCGCGTGATCAATAATTTCCGGCAGGCCGGAATCTCCAAAGTAGTAGTGGTAACCGGATATCATGCAGATGTTCTGGAATGCCACCTGGCTTCCAATAATGTAGTCTTTCTTCGAAATGAGAACTATGCAAACACTCATATGTTTGATTCTGTCCGAATCGGACTTGAGTATCTGAAAGACAAAGTGGATACGGTGCTCTTTACACCTGTTGATGTTCCGCTGTTCACAGCCCAGACAGTCACTCAAATGCTCTCTCTGGGGCGTCCCCTTGTAACTCCGGTCTGTAATGGCAATCCCGGTCATCCCATTCTGATCCGTTCCACACTGATTGATTCCATCCTAAGTGATGACGGAAAATCAGGACTTAAAGGTGCTGTGGATAACTGCGGGGAACCCATGTATTATCTTAATGTAAAGGATCCCGGTATTATTCATGATGCTGATACACCAGAGGATTATGCTGAACTTCTCCGCATACACAACCAGAGTCTGATCCGTTCTGAAATCCATATTCAGCTAGCCCGGGTAAAAAGTTTTTTTTGATGAAAAACTCTATTCGCTGCTTACACTGATCCATGAAACAGGATCTGTCCGCGATGCCTGTGAGCGCATGCACATTTCCTATTCTACCAGCTGGAACCTGATCCATACCCTGGAATCACAGCTTCATGAACCTCTGATCATCAGAAGCCAAGGCGGTACAAGGGGAAGCCATAGCGAACTGACACCATACGGCGAAGAATTTCTGAAACGATATGCCCGTTTTTCAGAAGAAACACGTTCCTGTTCAAAAAAAATATTTGAAGAATGTTTCGGAGGGTTTTAAATGCGTAACCTTTATCTGGTCCGGCATGGAAAACCACAGTATCCGGATGAACATTCTTACTGTGTAGGACAGACAGATTTCTCTCTATCCATGCTTGGACATCTGCAGGCAGTCCTTCTTAATGAAGAATTGTCCGATAAAATATCAGGGGTATACTGCAGTCCTTTGTTAAGAACTGTTGAGACAGCAGGCCATATGGCACCTGAGCTTCCACATATCATTGTTTCTGATCTGTCAGAACGAAATCTGGGAGAATGGGATGGCCTTTCTTTTGATGAAATACGCCAGAGATGGCCGGACATTTATAAAGCGCGTGGGAATAACCCTGATCATCCGATCCCGGGAGCAGAAACTCCTGCTGCATCTGGTTTTCGCTTTTCGCAGGCAGTTCATAAGATTCTTTGCGCTTCTGAAGGTGATATTGCAGTGGTAACTCATACAGATGTAATCTCTTCTTATTTACATGCATTACATTCTGTATATGTACAGCAGGCAGCGGTTTCGTCTGCCCTGCGGCTCTTACTATCATCTGGAAGTGAATGAAAAAAATAATATTTCTTTCTCTGATCCCAGTTATATACTGCCTCATCCTGAATTAAATAGACGGACTATGTCTCAGGCTTCGCAATGCTGTTTCTCTGCCCCGTCATGTACAAGCTCACAGTGATGCTGTTACTGAACTTGCCTGTTGTTTATGCAATATGCTGGAATCCAATGGTTATATCTTTGACCAGAAGCTTGTTCGCTCCGGTGCACTTCTGCATGATATTGCCAGACTTCAGAGGCATCACGCGAAAACAGGCGGTGAACTTTTCTTACAGTTAGGTTATCCTGAGATCAGCCAGATCATTTCACAGCACCATGGTCTGTTGGAAGCCACGCTGGATGAAGCAGCTATTGTATTTCTGGCTGATAAACTGATTCAGGAAACACAGCGTGTAACCATAGAAAAAAGATTTGCCGACAGCATGAGTAAATGCAAAAGTCCGGAAGCTCGCAAAGCTCATGAGCAGCAGTTAGAACAAGCCCGCAAACTGCAGGACATGATACAATCACTCTGCCATATCACGCTTTAGTTCAGGCGGGCAGACGTACACAACTGGAGCAAGAAAAATCTACTTAATTTAGTTAGGAGGTATTTTATTATATGAGAACATTATTTCAGACAATAAAACAACAATTCCTGGAGGGAAACGATCTTGTACTTGTTTCCGTTACAGCATCCTCAGGGTCTACACCAAGAGGTGCCGGTTCCCGCATGCTGGTCGGAAAAAACGGCAGAATTTCCGGAACCATCGGAGGTGGAGCTGTAGAATATCGTGCTGAATGTATGGCATTGGATATTCTTGAAAAAAAGGAATCCTGCGAGCATGAATTCCGGCTGAATCATAAAGATGTTGAAAATATTGGTATGATCTGTGGTGGTGATGTTACGGCCTTTTTCCAGTATCTTGATCATAACGATCCGATTATTATGGAAATCACGGAAACTGCTGAAAAATTCTATGAAGAGCGAAAAGATTTCTGGCTGATTTGCGATCTTCTCACCACCTCCGGTGTGAGCCTTTACAGTCCTGCATGCGGTCTCATCGGAACTGCCAATGTTCCTTCTTCTGTATTATCTTCTTTGTCTCTAAAGCCACACCGATATCACAGTGAAGATTATGATCTGTTTTCTGAACAGATTGGAACCTCAGGAACTGTCTATGTATTCGGCGGCGGACATGTCTCACAAAAGCTTGTCCCAATCCTTGCAAGCGTTGATTTTCGCTGTGTTGTCCTGGATGACCGGCCGGAATTTACAAATCCTGCTCTTTTCCCAGGAGCAGTTGAAACAATACTTTGTGATTTCAACCATCTGGACCAGTATGTTTCTATTACAGCTGCTGATTATTGCTGCGTCATGACACGTGGACATTCCTATGATACCATTGTACAGGCACAGCTTCTCGCTACACCTGCATGTTATATAGGCGTCATTGGAAGCCGTGCAAAAAAAGCTGCTGTATTTCGCCGTCTGATTGAAGAATACAACATTAATGAACAAGATTTAAACCGTATCATCTCACCTATAGGACTGGAGATCAAAGCAGAAACACCGGCTGAAATCGCCATCTCCATCACAGGACAGATGATCCAGGTTCGCGCTGACAGAAAGGATACATCAAAATGATGGCAAAATCAGTATATAAAACTGTAATATTTGGTGCCGGACAAATTGGACAAATGACCGCAAGACTTCTCAGCAGTCCCTGTCAGCTCCTGTGCTTTGCTGATAATGACCCCCATAAACACGGATCATATATTGGAAATATTCCAGTCTGTTCTCCGGATACTGCAGCAGCACTTCTCCCGGATCTGGTCATCCTGGGAGTTCTGGATGAAGAACGGCGCAATTCTATGATAAAGCAGATGGAAAACTTAGGTTATCACGGACCTTTTCGTGATCCCTCCGTCCTTCGCATGTTTGACGCACGGGTTGCTGTTATGCGTCTTTTATCTGAGCAGATCTATCAATTGGATATTCCGGGAAATGTTGCAGAACTAGGTGTTTTTCGAGGTGAATTTTCTTCCCTGATCAGTGCAGCCTTTCCAGACCGAAAAATCCATCTTTTTGATACTTTTGAGGGATTTTCAGAAAAGGATATCACAATAGAAGCCTCCGGTAATCTGTCCCGTGCCAAAACAGGTGATTTTTCTTCTACTGATATTGACTCTGTTCTTCATGTTATGCCTAATCCTACACGTACTGTGATCCACAAAGGATGGTTTCCGGATACCTTTTCCGATGTCACAGATGAAACTTTTTGTTTTGTATCTCTGGACGCAGATCTCTATGCTCCAACTGCAGCCGCACTTCCTCTGTTCTATGAACGCCTGGCCACCGGAGGAGTTCTCCTGATCCACGATGTGTACAGTACACAGTTTTCCGGATGTCGAAAAGCGGTCGGGGAATTCTGTCTGAAAAACCATCTGTTTGCAGATCCTGTATGCGATCTGCATGGAAGCGCAATGATCCGAAAATTATAAAAGGAAACGCCGGAACCGGTATTTACCGGAACCAGCGTTTCTTTTTCATTTATTTATTGTATAGCCCTTTTCCACGTCCATGCCTAACCTTTATAAAATTCCTTTCAGAACATTTTCCAACGCTTCTCATGGAAGTAATTTCAGGACTGGCCAATCAAAAAAATAACCGCTAGAAGCCTTGATTTCTAGCGGTTCTACGTGCGTTAGAGGTTGCTGCGTGCCAGTGGCACGCGTTTAGCAACGACCGGAGCGAAGCGTAGATCGAACCCGTTCGAGTCCGACCCGTACTCGAAATAAAAAAATAAGACAGTGCTATTTGCACTGTCTTATTTTTTTATTAGCGTGCGTTAGAGGATTCGAACCCCCGGCCTTTTGGTCCGTAGCCAAACGCTCTATCCAGCTGAGCTAAACGCACATCCTTGTGAAGTTCTTATCTCGTGTCCCTCACAACAATGAGTATTTTACTCTATACTGGAGCATTTGTCAACACTTTTTTTGAATTTTTATTTTTTCTTTTTGATTCGCAAAATTATAACAATTTACAACTATTCTGTAATGATATCAGTACACAGGTACACCAAAATACCATCGCAGTCCTGTTTTCATTAATTCCGCCGCAAAGCCTCGATCGGGCTCAGTTTTGCTGCTTTCTTCGCAGGATAAATTCCAAAGAATACTCCTACTGCACAGGAAAACAAAGTCGCCGCCATAATTGTACTCAGGCTGATTCCCGGAGTGATGGACATTCCCATACTGCTGCTTATGATTGAACAGATCACATATCCGCCAATCACACCCAGAACAATTCCTATCACCCCTCCAATCACCGTCAGAATTGCCGCCTCTGCCAGAAACTGCATCATAATAGAAGAGGTTTTCGCTCCCAGTGACTTACGGATACCAATCTCTCTGGTACGTTCTGTTACAGAAACCAGCATAATATTCATAACACCGATACCGCCGACCAGAAGCGAAATGCTCGCGATCCAGATCAGCTGCTGGTTCGTGCTCTGGCCTAACTCCTGCAGACTCTTTGCTTTCTCCAGCAGATCCTCTGCCTGATAGGAAAGAGAATCAGTTGTATTGGTCACGGATTCGTTCATGATATCCGCTGTTGTCTTTCCCACCGTGCTCATATCCTCGGTCGTTTTTGCCATCACAACGGCATTTTCCGGTTCATCATACTGGAATACGATCGGCCAGCAGACATCCGGCATCAGCACCAGCGGATAAGATTCCTGATTGTACGTATAGTAGTCATCTCTGGAATTGATGACCGGCTGGAACGAATCGGCTTTTTTGATCACGCCGATCACCGTGAACGGCTCTCCCATGATCTCGATCGTTTTGCCGACCGGCGACTCATCCGGGAAGAGTGTCAGCACTGCGGTATCGTCGAGGAGGACAACTTTGTGGGTCTTCGAGAAATCGCTCTCCACAAAGCCGCGTCCCTGATAAATCTGATATCCGCACGTCGACAGATAATTTTCATCCACGCCAAGCGCCTTCGCACTGTCCAGTGTTGTGTTTCCTTTTGCGATGCCGCTCACATACGTTCTTTCGGTGTAAAACGATGCATTTTCCACCTGATCCTGCTCGCGGATCCGCTTTTTCTGATCATCGGACAGTTTCGACACGCCGCTTGGCAGTCCGTTGTCCATCCAGTAATCACCGTCGCCCTGCTTTAAGCTGACGGTCACGTTGTTGTTTCCGGCTCCGATCAGGTTCTGTTTGATCTGCTCATTCGTTCCCTTGATCGTGGAGACAATTGAGATGATCGACGCAATTCCGATGATAATACCCAGCATCGTCAGGAAGGAACGCATTTTGTGTGACCAGATTCCCTGAAAGGAAAGTCTTACATTTTCTAACATAATGCGCCTCCTTAACTGTTGTAATAATCCGATGAACTGGATTCCTTCGTGTCTGCGCCTTCCACCACGGTTTTGCCGTACGGAAATGCAATGTAATCCTCTTCGGAAAGACCGCTCTTCACTTCGTAATAACTGCCCCACAGAAGTTTTCCGGTTACCACATTCTGTTTCTTTAATTTATCATTTTCATCCCGGATATAAACGAATTTCTGTCCGTTTTCCTCGCGGATGAATTCTTTGCTGACGTACAGGCCGTTGCCGTTTTCTACATCGTTTCCGACAGTGATTGCAATCTCGATCCAGTCACCGTTTTCAAAACCTTCTCCGCCTTCCGGGATAACGGCTGTGAACGGATAGAAGGAGGCTGGTGTCTCGCTGTACGACATGTAGCTTGTTGTCGGGTACGGAGAAATCTCGGTTACGGTTGCCGCTGCAAAAGCACCCGAAGACCAAGAAAGTCACGTTGAGTTCATCGCCGTACTTTTACCTGATCGAGATACGTCTCGCTTAAGTAGCCGCGCACGTACAGTACCTTCGTTTCCACTGACCGTGGATAAAGGCGTCTTCCGTCGTTGGGTACGGGTTTTCTGCTATTCCAACCTTCTTTACCACACCGCTGATCGTCGCTTTTACGGTCTGGGAATCCAGGGATTTCTGCGTATTTTTGACTTTGAGTTCCTCTTCCTTCTGATCCAGCTTCAGATTACGGATCTGGTCTTTCTTTTTCGCTGATGGTCTTTTTTCAACTCATCTTTTGTGTAGGTCATCTGGGTATCATCACCGGAAGAAGTATTGTTATTTGCGCTGCTTCCTGTGGATGATGTAAAGAGGGACTGTACCGATGCTTTTTCACCGTAGAATACGGTTTTTGCTGTCGTCTGCACTGCTTCCGGCACATCTTCGCTCTGCGGTTCCGCTTCCGGTTCTGCCGGGGCTTCGGTCGGCGTCGGCGTTTCCGTCGGAACTGGGGTCTCGCTCGGCACCGGACTTTCTGTTGGAACCGGCTCTGTGGTCGGAATCGGTGTTGTACTTGGTTCCGGGCTGACGGTCGGCTCTGGAGTTACACTCGGTCCCGGCGTAACGCTCGGGGTCGGAGTTACACTTGGTGTCGGGGTAATCGTTCCTTCTTTTACCGCCACATTTGCAGTGCTGACTGCCATGGAAGTACCCTTGTCATTTTTCGCTGTCACTTCTACTGTATAGATTCCGGCATCCTCTTTTGTGATGTTTTCTTTTGTGTAAGTATCCTTAAAATCTCCGTCGATTGTCTTTCCGTTGTGTTTCCAGACGTATGTGTAAGTGACATCCGTTTCGGTGTTTTCCGTGGAATCGTCTGCCTCACCGCTTCCATTTCCGGCTTCACCCGGCTGTGTCACATCGTCCTCGGACGGACTCTCGGTTCTATCATCCGTTTTATCGTCGGCTTTCTCATCCGGCTTCTCTTCGGTATCTTTCTTCTCATTGATTCCGATTTTCAGCTTCAGCTCGCCGCCCTCTGCCACCTCTGTGTTGGCAAGCGGCGTGGTGATTTTTATTTCCGGTGCATCCGCCGATTCGGATTCTTTCAGACTCAGGACTGCTTCATACGAAGTCTCGTATGCTTTCGCAATCTTCGTTCCATCCTGCTCCCACACGGTTTCCAGCGCCTCTGCGGCTTTGTTTTCCTCATGAATCTCCAGGCGAAACCAGTATCCTTCGCTGTCCTCTTCTTTTTTCGTTCCCTTTTCATCCGCGTATCCTGCCATCTGATTCAGGAATCCGCCTGTCAGGACTGTTCCCGGTGCGCAGAGATAGGTGTATGGGTCTTCCTGCGTTCCTTCTCCTTTGTATGGTTTGGAACCAAATACAAGCTTATTCGTACTGCTGTACAGAACAGCATCCTCGTACGTCGGCTCCGGTTCTGGGGTCGGAATCGGTTCGTCCGGGAAATCCGGATCGATGGGTTCATCTGGAAAATCCGGGAAATCCGGGAAATCCGGCTCCACCGGATTCAGCGGCGTATCCGATACCGGTTTTGTCTTTTTCAGCTTTTCCAGTTCTTTTTCACTCTGCTGGATTTTCAGCTTTGTCTGTGCAAGCTGTAACTGCTGCGTTTCCAGATCCAGCTCGATCATGCTGGTATCGTATGTCATCAGCGTGTCTCCGGCATTTACCACATCGCCCTCTTTGACGAGAACCTGGGAAATGGTCTGGCTGTCGGAAAGATAGATGTTCTGGGAAGCCGTCGAGGTGATCTGGCCTTCCATGTTCATGCTGTCTCCCCAGTATCCACTCGTAAAGTCACTGACCGGATACACTTTTACGGTTGTCTTCTGCGCCTGGCGAATCCCATAATAGCCGCCGACACTTACGCCACCCACGGCAACCGCTGTCACGACTGCAATCGCTGCTTTCTTTGCAGCTTTTCCTTTTTTCATGCTTCGGCCACCTCCTTCGATTTCATCATTCCGTCGCGGATCTCCACGGTGCGCTGTGCCATCGATGCGATCTCCGCGTCATGCGTAATCATCAAGATGCTGACGCCCTCGTCGTTCAGGCTCTGGAACAGCTCCATGACCTGCTCGCCGGAATGGGAGTCGAGCGCTCCGGTCGGCTCATCAGCCAGCAGAATTTTCGGATGGTTGACGATCGCTCTTGCAATCGCCACACGCTGTTTCTGTCCGCCGGAGAGCTGGGTCGGTTTGAAACTCATACGGTCGCCGACGCCCCACCCGCTCGAGGGCAATCGCTGCCCGCTCTCTTCTCTCTTTTTTCGGCACGCCCGCGTACGTCAACGGCAGGCATACATTTTCCATTGCGCTCTGTCTTGCAAGGAGTTGGAAGTTCTGGAAGACAAAGCCGATTTTCTGCAGGCGGATGTCCGACATCTGATTGTCACTGCATTTGCTGATGTCCTGTCCGTCGAGGATCAGCCGTCCGCTCGTCGCCTGGTCGAGGCAGCCGACAATATTCATCAGTGTTGTTTTTCCGGAACCGGAAGGACCCATGATCGCAACGTACTCGCCTTCTTCCATGGAGAAGTTGATGTTTTTCAGAACCGGAACCGGGATTTTGCCCTGCATATATTCTTTACAGATATTCTCTAATTCCAGAATCACGGCTGCACCTCCCCGTCATCTGCTGATCCGGCTTCCTGTGTGTCTGCCGGTTCTGCCTTACCATTGTCGGCGCCGCCGATCACGTTCGTTGTATCTTCCTCACCGCTGTACTCTGCGCCGTCCATGGTATTGTCAACCATGCCGTTTTCATCCTGCGTCATACCGTCGTCGACCATTCCATCGTCGTTGTCAAGCATACCGTCATCCACCATTCCGTCATCCTCGCCGCCGGCCGGATTGCTCTGTCCCAGTGATCCGTCGGTGCTGACTACGGTCTTCATCCCTTCTTCCAGACCGTCCTCCGGGAAGGTGATTGCATCATCTTCTGCAAGGCCGTCGGTGATCTGATATTCCATCATATTTTCATCGTGTGTTCCAAGGGTTACGCTTCGTTTTTCCAGTTTGCCTTTTCCATTATCGGCCCAGACGTAAGGATTGCTGTCGACATCGTTGATAAAGGAGTCAGACAGCCAGATTCCTGTTTTGACTTCCTGCTGGCCGACATCCGGCTCTACGTAAACGTGCTGACCGAGCATCAGACCATTCGTTCCGGCAAGCTGTACATAGAACGGATAGGAGCTCGACTGTGTCATGCCATCGCCGGAACTGCTGTACATGTTGTTATTGCCGGTCTTTGCATTTTCCCGATCAATCTTTGTCACGGTTCCGGTCCAGGTCTGATTCTCATCTACACGAGAATGCACGATCACCTGGCTTCCTTCCGTAATCGAACCGTCGCTCATATTCTGTTCATTGATCTGGCCTTTTACACGGAAATTTCCCGTTGCAAGAACAGTCAGGAAGGAATTGTCGGAGCTGTCACCGGAGTAAGCGCCGGCGCTACTGTCATCGTTGTTGATTGATTTTACGACACCGGCGATTTCACTGATCACGGTCGCATTGGTGATGTTATCGTTTAATTTATCAATCTCCGCCTGTTTTGATTTTCCTTCATATTCTTTTTTCTTTAAATCCAGCTCCGCTTCCTGAATTTCCAGTGTGATGCTTGCCTGCTGGTCTTTTGATGCCTGCTTTTTGTCTTTGTAAAGCTGGTTGATATTGGTATTCATACTTGAAAGTTCATTGTTTATGCGTTCCAGATCCAGCTGCGCCTGCTCGAGGTCACTCTGGAATTTCTCGGTATCGTAGGAGAACAGCGGTGTTCCGACCTGAACCTCCTGACCGACTTCCACATAAACTTCCTTTACCTTTTTCTCGCTGTTTTTCTCTACTTTCCAGGTATTTTCCGACTCCACAACACCGGCATAGCGGTTTTCCATTCCATTTCCAGTTCCCAGATTGGTCAGGGCTTTTACAGTATTGACATAGACGACGTTATCGTCCTCTTTTGTACCGTTTCCAAGGAAATGCCATGTCATCCCCCTCCGGCTGCCGCCAGCACTGCGACTGCACACACAATCGCGATTACTTTTTTCTTCATATGCTTCCTCCCACTTTTCTATTTTACTAAATTAATTTTCTGCTTTCCCTAAGTTAGTTCTATCGTATCACATTTGTTTTTTGTTTTCTTACTTTTTTCCTTACTCTTTTTTTAGTCAATACTGGCTTTTTC
>ENA-OQKB01000357-OQKB01000357.1-human-gut-metagenome-genome-assembly--contig:-NODE-357-length-10389-cov-2.628045_pt1 | contig 10389 bp, 14 predicted proteins | sample MGYA00242646_ERZ504793 | MGnify/ENA primary metagenome ERZ504793 (study PRJEB26092, sample SAMD00036409) | human gut metagenome | host: Homo sapiens | study: EMG produced TPA metagenomics assembly of...
ACAAAAACAGAATGTCAAATCCTGCCAGGTTCAGGAATGTTACAAGAATCGAATCCTGAAGTGAAATCATCGTCTCCCCTGTATTAATATATATCAGTTTCGGATTCTTTTTGTAAAATACAAATTTCTGGATCAGACGCAGAATCTCCTTCGGCAGATCCAGAATCTGCGCGATCACTGTATATTCTGTACCATTTTCCCCAATACCCTTTATCAGTTTCCGCTCGATCAGAAGCTGCAGCTTGTCAAGTATAAATTCCTGCATTTCCTCCCGAAGAAGATGATAAGGATATCTGGGATGATTCTTTATTTTATTCCGCAGAAGCTTTCCGTTTTTATAAAATTCTACGGCAAAGGCTTTCATTGGACCGGAGGCAGTTGGTTCAATGTACGGAGCACTTTTCACAACAACGGTATCCTCTGTGATCAGTGCTGCTATGGATTCCCAGTACTGAGAAACAAGTCCGTCCTTCACTCCTGAGATTTTTGTAAAAAATAACCGGAATGTTTACCACGTTGTTAACTGTGCTGAAATCAGGTCTGTATTTCAATTCCTGATCCCACAGTAGTTTTATCTCTTCATACATGGTCTGCAGATTGATAACATTCGCCTTCACATACTGCTGATTTCTGTATATCCCACTGTCCTGATACATCAGAGTATCAAGTTCTCTTTCCGCATGATAAGCGGCTGTTCCAATCTTTACCTGAGAACTCTCTTCCGGATATTCTGTGATCGCCAGACTCTCCGGATAGTTGACCTCATACAGAAGTTTATCTTCCAGACAGCACTTAATGTTCAGATCAGGACATAAGATCAGCACATCCAGTGGCAGCCGCCCAAGGAAACTCATAAACAGAGCTTCGTTTTCATTCCGGCAGCCCCCCAGATAAATAAAGCATCCAATCTCCGGTGATTTCCAGTTTATGAACAGCTTCGGCAGATATCTTCTCAGCCAGCACAGCAGATACACTGCCCTGTTTGTCAGTCTGTTAAGATTTTCCCCTTCCTTCTGAGATTCAGCCAGCATAACATCCACAAATGTTTTATGCAGGATCCGCTGAAGCTCCGGATTGGCTCCATACTGTATATTACACGCAAGTCCCAGGAGCATCTGATCTCCGGATGTATAGTTTGACCTCTTTATCTCTGAAATTTCCTGCGGCGTTGGTCTTGGAATCTCTTTACTTACGATCACTGTATTTCTCTTTGAATTTCTCAGTTCCTGCTGCAATCTGAATAACTCATTTGCATAAGTAAGCTTATCTTACTGCCCCGTTAATCCTGCAGAAACAGTTATAAAAAAAAACGGCTGTCATTTCCCCTTAACAGAATGCTCTCGCGGATATCATCCAGGCCATTTCCCTTTATCCATGCATTTGTACAATTTGTAAGCGAAGGTCTGATTCCATACAGTCTCTCATTGTTGAGTTCATTCTGAATCTCATCTCTGACCTTTTTCACACAATATCCCTGCGGAAATGGCTGCAAACCTTCCATCTGCAAACTGTCTGAGAGAACGGAACCCGGATCTGTTTTCAGGTATCCCTGATCCCCTGCATACTGAAGCAGTACTACATCACAGCCTGCATTGGAAAGAATCGATATGAGCATTAACTCATAATTGCTTATCTGCCCTTCATATAATATTTTAGGGATATGGTTCTCTCCAAGCTGATTTACAATGCGTTCAAATTTATAATACAGCCAGCACATGAACTTGATATATGCGTTCCTGAGCATATTCTCGGTTTTCCCGGCTTTTCGCAGGGAATCCAGAGAGTCATAAATGGAGGCTGCCACATTCTGTCTCTGAAACTCATTCATCCTTGGCAGCCATTTTCTCAGACTGACATGGATAAAATCCATACTCATCTGAAAATCCATTCCCATTATTTCATTATAATATGCAAGATTCCCCTCATCGGGATTAGGTATCTTCCCTTCGATAACCACTCCGGTTCTTCTTGCTGTATCATAATATTTCTTTATAAATTCGCCGACTTCTTCAGAATATCCGTTGATACGGTAGAAATAAACACCTTTCTCCCGCCTGCTGTTCAGTTCGACAAAATAATCACTGAGGTTTTGAATTTTTTTGTGTTCCAACATATAAGTATCTCACCTTCAATATCTGCTTATCTTATTTCTGTTCATGATAAGTTCTACAGTAATTTCATAAAATAATGCGGAACCATAATTTTCTCCAAATTTTCGTATAAATTCTACCTCAAAATTGTATCATATTGCTATTTATATTTCAAGAAAATTCCCCTGTTCTTTCTATGGCTTATTCCCCTGAAATGTGCTATGATGTAGCTGCTGACTCGGTCCTTCACACTGTGATGGGCCGGATTACCTGCAGTATTTTATTGAATTTCTATAAGGTACCCTATTTACGGGAATTTTTGTAGATATGTCAGAAGGAGTGTTATGAAAAATAATGTTTTATATTACAGTGTAGGTCCATTACTCTATTGTCCTGCCAACAGAATATCCATCACTGATTCTCTGATAAATGAAAGATTCGGGAACAGATTTTCTCTTGCTCTCTGTCTTGAAGATACCATAAACGACGATCATGTTGAAGAAGCCGAGCAGATACTGATTTCTTCTCTCAGCCAGATATTCATACAGCATGAACAAAAGCCATTCTATCTGCCCAAAATATTTATCCGGGTTCGGAATCCACAGCAGATTCAGAGATTAACAAAAGCTCTTGGGCAATCTATTAAGATTGTTACCGGTTTCATCGTCCCTAAATTCAGCCCGGATAAACGCACAAAGTTATATTGAGCAGATGATCCTCGTCAATGAACTTGTCGCAAAAAAGCTTTACATGATGCCTATTTACGAAAGTCCTTCCATTATAGATTTGCGAAACAGAATTGATATTCTCTACTTGTTAAGGGATTCTTTAGCCAGAATTGAAGATCTTATATTGAATATACGTGTTGGCGGAAATGATCTGTGCCATATGTTTGGGTTTCGCAGACATGCCAATGAATCTATTCACAGCATCAGACCTGTTTCAGATATTTTCTCAGATATTATCACTGTATATGGTATGGATTATGTGATTTCCGGTCCTGTATGGGAATATTATGCCGGTGACAGCTGGAAAGAAGGAATGATTCAGGAAATCCGGGAGGACAGACTTTGCGGTTTCATCGGAAAAACCGTTATCCACCCTTCACAGATCCCTGTAGTAAACAGAGCTTATCAGGTTTCACGAAATGACTACCTTGACGCACGGGCGATTTTAAACTGGAATGCTGATTCTGCTTCCCTTGTTGCAGGAAGCAAAACCAGAGAAAGAATGAATGAATATAAAACCCATCTGAACTGGGCTAAGAAAACAGTTTATCTTTCAGAAGTTTTTCGGAATAACAGAATAAGTATTACCCTTCTCACGCATCCGCAAGCTTCTTAATGATTCCACAGCATTTATAATGTGTAAGTGGATAGTATTCTACAGGTGTATGTTTCTCTTCGGCAAGTCTGACAATATGCTCCAACTGAGGATTTCCCTTATATCGCTCATCGATCAGCACCTTCCAGGGAATTCTCCTCAGTAATACTCTTGTTGTCTCTCCGATCCCCGGTTTGATCAGATTAATATCGTCAATACCGAAATTCTTTCCTATATTTATTACCTCATCAATACCCTGACTTTCCACTCTTTTTTCCAGATCAGGTGTATTCTCCATATTAAATTCCTTTTCAATGGTTTCAATAAAGTCATATGACAGATCAGAATCTGTCAGTTCTCCGTAATAGACTGCCCCATGGAAATCATCTCTGCCTATTATGTCATCTCTCAGAAAAGTACGGCTGATAAGGCCGGATACTGTACTGTTCAGGCAGGAACTTGGGATCAGGATATCTTCATGTGTTCCGCAAAGCTCCGTAACATTTGCCGGATCTGCCACTACCGCTATGTCAGCAGAAACCCCTTCATATGCAGAGATATCTTTCTTCAATTCATTCAGGATCGCACCCTTGCCAATCCATCCGTCCACAAATAAAATCTGCTGCGGTCTGTACTTTTCAAGCAGATACTTCATGGCATTATCGTCAATCCCTCTTCCTCTGATAATTGAAATGGAATAATGAGGCACATTTATATCATATTTGAATTTGATGTATCGCTTCACAAGGATACCAATTGGGATTCCCGCTCTGGCAAGGGATACCAGGACAATTTTCTTTCCCTTATTCTCTATGATCTTATCTGCCAGCATTCCTACTGCATTGGCAACCGGCTTCGCATAATGTTTCAGCGCATTATGATATACCTGCATATACTGATCTGTAGGAACATATTCAACAGGCAGCATCTCGCTGTAATGTTTTCCGGACTGAATCAGTTTCTCCCGCACTTTGGCAGGCTGAGGTTCTACCAACCCGGTAATATCCTTCAATAATAAAATCACATCTTCTTCTGAATAGGAACTTCTCAAATCAGCACCACCTTACAACTGTAATATCCTTGTTCTGCATCCGGACAGCATTTATCAGCGTTTCCTGACTTCTCCTTTATTTCCGGGGAATCTGTGACAATCAATACCTTGTCATATTTTCCATATCGTAAATAACGTTCTCCTGTCCGGATCATATAAACTTTTCAGTTCATATCTGCTGTGAAGGGATACTCTTTTCCAGACTCACAGCAATGGACTTCTTGTAGTCGAATGGCACCTTACTTCGGCTCCCTCTTTTTCCATCTTTCTTCCGATATAAAGTGCAGGGAACATAAACTCCTCAGTGCCGATCACCAGTATTCTTTTGCCAGATATATTATCAGCCATGTTTCCGGTTTTCTCCCGGATTTCTCTCCACAGATTCTCACATGCTTCTTCATATTTCCCGGAATCAATCAGTCTGCGGGCATCCATCCTGTTTTTAACATAAATCGTTGTATACTCTACGGCCTTATCCAGACATTTATAATAAAATCCGTCTCCCTTAAATGTTTCTGCTCTGTCTCCGTAAGTACTGTGATCCGTTTTTACCAGATAATACAGAGAAATCCCCTGTCTCTTATAACGTTCCAGATTCTCCTCGCTCATTCCGTTTAACAGAGATGCTACTGAATATTTAAATTTTCCGTCATATTCCCTGTCAAGAATACTGATGATATTCCGAATTGTTTTTCCGGTAGTTACTTCATCCTCGATAAATATGATCCGATCCGTCTCCGCCGCTGCTCTGTCAATATCATCTTTTACCAGCTTCTGCTCTGTGGCATGGCTGTGTTCCTACGGAAAAAAACAGATAATTCACGCCGGGAATAACTTCTCTGGTGGTCTGAATATAATCTGCCCCCACAGTAATCGCTGCCTGAGCACCTATGGCAGTTGCTGTCTCCGCAAAGCCCACCAGCAAAAGTTTTTCATCTTTGTATTTCTCCCTGAAAGTATCTGCCAGAGCAGCAAATAAATCCAGTGCCTTTGATGGCACTACCGGAATATGCTTTCCCTGAAGCGGATCCACCACCAGATAGTTTCTCTTCGTATTATTTTCCCTTTTTGCAATCTTTACTAAATCCTTCTCAGTATATTCCATCTTTACTCCTTCTACTGATATGATCTGAAAAATCCCTGCAACTTGGTCAGAGCTTTCGTCAGTGCCTCTGTCTCCTCCACATTCAGGCCTTTAAGTACAGCCAGTACCATCTTCTCATGGAAATCTTTATGATGGTAATAAGCTTTCTTCCCCTGTTCTGTCAGGGAGATCAGAACAACCCTTCGGTCCTCCTGACTTCTCATACGCTGGATATATCCCTTCTTTACAAGATTATTCACAGCGATCGTCAATGTACCCACAGTCACATTCAGTTCTCTGGCTACTGTTGACATATTCTTCTGTTCCCGGATACCTACTGCATTAATAATGTGCATATCATTGACGGAAATATTCTTATATTCTCCCGTAATCAATGCCCGTTCTTCCAGGTCCAGAATCTCATTAAATAAATTGACCAGTACATCATTAATTGCCTCATAATGGTTCATCCGGTTACCTCCCTCTTTTTGCTTAAGCAATTCCATATAGCATTGCTGTAGCATGTTTATACATTATGGTTATATTGCTACCTATTATACACTAAAATACTTTGTCTCACAAAGCATTTCTGGCAGGTTTTCAAAGAATTTCTCTCTTAATTCTTTCTTTGAACCATGAAATTTGTTATAATGGACAGATAGATTACAGTTCACACGCTCCTGTCTCATTTCCGTATGCAGTCTGCAATGAATTTGGGATACGGTACTGAGGACAGCAATACAGGCTGCAGATTGCTGTAACTGTTCAGCATTCTCACTGTTAAGAACTATTTTAGTTAAAGGGAATTTTCTATGAAAAAAAATAATATGCCACTTAATTTACGGGAGAGAATCAACTCCCGGATCAGTCTTCTGTGTTCTGTTATTGTTCTGGTTCTGCTCGTTCTGGTGATGCATCAGATGGATTACACCCTGATCCGTAAACCGCAGAAAGAAGCAGCAGAAGCAGCGGCTCTCAAAGAACAGCAGGATAAGATCAAAGCTGAAACACCTGTCATCTCCACTGCAAGTGTAATTGCTGTTGGAGATAATCTTTATCACAGCAAGCTGTATGAATCCGGCGAAAATGACTCCGGCATATGGAATTATGACCATATCTACACTCATGTTCTGGACCAGATCCAAGCTGCAGACGTAGCCATGATCGACCAGGAAACGGTTTTTGCTCCAAGCCACGATGCTGTCAGCACTTATCCTTCTTTTGCCACTCCCCAGGAAGTGGGAGATGCCATTATCAAAGCAGGGTTTGATGTAGTGGAATCTGCCACAAATCACGCCGATGATTATGGATATGACTATCTGAAAAGTACTCTGGATTTCTGGAGCACCAATTATCCGGATATTCCTGTACTTGGCATCCACGCCACCCAGGAAGATGCAGACACTGTCAAAGTAAAAGAAGTGAATGGTATTAAGATTGCTTTTCTTGACTATACATACGGCACCAATAATTCCGGTGCAGGCGAAGGATATGAGTACATGATCGATATCTTTGATAAGGATAAGATCACCACAATGATCCAGAAAGCCAAAGAAATCAGCGACTGCATCATCTTTGTGGCTCACTGGGGAACAGAAGATGAAACCATGCCAAATGAATACGAGAAACAATGGGCCGCTTTTCTGATGCAGCAGGGTGTTGATGTGATCATTGGCGGTCATCCGCATGTGCTTCAGCCTTACGGACAGCTTTCTGATGACCAGGGACACAATACCACCATATTCTACTCCCTCGGAAACTTCGTTTCCACCCAGCAGGAACTCCCGGAACTTCTGGAAGGAATGGCAAGTTTTACCATACAGAAGTCAACTCTGAACGGCAAATCAACCATCCAGATCCTTTCTCCGGAAGTGAAACCTATGGTCATGCATTATGATTACGATAACGGAGAATACGGACCATATATGCTGGATGATTATACAGAAGAACTTGCTTCTTCCCACAGTGTAAGAAATGTGATCGGTGATGAATTTACTCTCGATAACCTGAAAGCCAAATTTAAGGAAATCATGTCCATGAATGTGAAGCCTTCCACAAATACAAACCTGCTGAACGTCAAGTTTGACTGGGAGGGCAACATGATTGACAAAACTACCGGAAATGTAGTGGAAGATACAGAATCCATCCACTCCTGGGAATATCAGGCAGACACATCAGACGGAACCGAAGACTCTTCCGACGTTTCTGACAGCTCTTCGGATGAAAGTTCCGATGATTCTTCAAACGAATATGACAGCGGTTATTGATGAATGCCCAGCAGTTTCTCTGCATTCTGTCTGGTCACATCAATGACCTCTTCTGCTGTAATTCCCTTCAGTTCTGCGATTGCCTGTGCTACATAAGGCAGATTTAATGACGAATTTCTCTTACCTCTGTTTGGCTCCGGAGACATATAGGGACAGTCTGTTTCCAGGACAAGCTGAGACAGGGGTGCATACTGAACCGTCTCTTTCAGTTTCTTTGCGTTCTTAAAAGTGACAACTCCGCCGATTCCCAGATACAGTCCCATTTTCAGATATTCTGCCGCAATCTCCCTGCTGTATGAAAAACAATGAATGATACCGCCATACATACCACCCTGCATATATTCTCTGACGATATTCAGAGTATCCTCGGCAGCTTCTCTGCTGTGGATCATAAACGGAAGCTTCTCTTCTCTGGCAATGTCAAGCTGGGCGCGAAACATTTTCTTCTGGATCTGATGTTCCTCTTCTTCCTTATGCCAGTAATAGTCCAGCCCGATCTCACCGATTGCCACCATCTTGTCCATATGGGATAATCTGCGAATCTCATCCAGAGTCTCCTGTGTCATCTTATCTGCATCATCCGGATGGATTCCCACTGCTCCATATACAAAAGGATATTTCTCCATCAGCTTCACAGTATCCTGAAAACCGCCTACAGATGCACAGACATTCACAATCTTCTCAATCCCTCCATCGTACATAGACATAAGAAGCGCTTCCCTGTCTGTGTCAAAGGCCTCGTCATCATAGTGCGCATGTGTATCAATAATCATTTTTCCCAATCTCCTCATGTAATCTTAATTTATAGCACTCCCTGTAAACAACACACGTCAAGGATATCTGACGCAGGATTTCGCGCTCTGATAAGCCGGATCAATATACATTATTTATGAGGATTGCTATAATCCGATTAAAAAATCTGTTATAAAATTACCAGCTCATCCCCCGGGTGGATCACACCTCCGTGGAGAACCTTCGTAAAAACTCCCTGTTTCGGCATAATGCACTCTCCCATTTTCTTAAAGATCGCACATCCGCTGTGGCATTCTTTTCCAATCTGTGTCAGCTCCAGGACTACATCATTGCACTGGAATTTCGTACCGATCGGAAGTGTGGCAAAGTCGATTCCCTGAACCACCAGGTTCTCTCCGAATGCCCCGTCTTCTACCTCTGCACCTCTGGCGCGAAAATCTTCAATCTTGTCAAAAGAGAGCAGACTTACCTGACGGTGCCATTTGCCGGCATGGGCATCACCCTCGATTCCCCAGTCCTCAATTACTTTAATCTCCGGAACACTTGTCTTCTGTATTCCCTTTCTTTCACTTGTACAAACCGCAATTACTTTTCCCATAAGATTTCCCTTTTACCTTCCTGTTTTCGTTTCAGATACTGTTTTCGTACCTGCTCTTCCGTTTATTGCCGTCAGCTTATATTCTCTGCTTTCTTATCCCTGTTATCGCCATCAGTTATTTTGCGCAGTTCCCTGCTTCCCCTGTCATGATCTCAATGCCATGTCCAAGCGCATCAATAATATACTCCAGGCTCTCTTTTACAGCCTTCGGACTTCCCGGAAGATTGATGATCAGTGTTTTTTTTCGGATACCTGCCGTAGAACGGCTGAGCATGGCGCGTTTCGTGATAGTCATGCTGTACGCACGCATTGCCTCCGGAATCCCCGGTACACGTCTGTCAATAATATCCTCCGTTGCCTCCGGTGTAATATCTCTGGGTGAAAAACCGGTTCCGCCTGTTGTCAGGATCAGTTCCGCTGTGCCGCTGTCTGCAATTTCCGCCATTCTCTCTGACAACATCTTTCTGTCATCCGGCAGAACATCTTCAGACACAACCTCATATCCATTCTTCTCAACAATCTCTCGGATCGCAGGTCCGCTTAAATCCTCACGTTCTCCGCGATATCCCGTATCACTGGATGTAATGATCGCTACTCTTTTCATTTTATAAAAACCTCCCTGTCGGGCAGATAATTTTTTTCGTTATCTGCCATTCTGTATTTCCATTATACACATTTCTTTCATTTTACCCAACAAATATTTTGCAAATCGCAAAGTAATTCGTGGATATCAAAAATGAAAACCTCCACTCTTACCGCCCGTCTTTTCAACCAGATGAATATTGGACATTACCATATGCTTGTCAATTGCCTTACACATATCATAAATCGTCAGAAGCGTCACCTGAACCCCTGTCAGTGCCTCCATTTCCACACCGGTCTTGCCTTCTGTTTTTCACTGTACAGAAAGCGCGGATAATTCCGTTTGTCTCATCCAGTTCATAGTCTACGGAACATTTCTGGATTGGAAGCGGATGGCACATGGGAATCAACTCAGAAGTCCTTTTCACTCCCATAATCCCCGCTACACGTGCTACTCCAAGCACATCTCCCTTTTTCACAGAACCCTCTTTCACAGCCTCCATGATTGCTTCTCCTACATGAATCTCACCTGTGGCAACTGCTGTTCTGTAAGTGATATTTTTCCCGGAAACGTCTACCATAACTGCGTTTCCGTTCTCATCAAAATGATTAAAACCCTGTGACATGATCAAAATCCCCCT
>ENA-OQKB01000358-OQKB01000358.1-human-gut-metagenome-genome-assembly--contig:-NODE-358-length-10363-cov-3.352091_pt1 | contig 10363 bp, 7 predicted proteins | sample MGYA00242646_ERZ504793 | MGnify/ENA primary metagenome ERZ504793 (study PRJEB26092, sample SAMD00036409) | human gut metagenome | host: Homo sapiens | study: EMG produced TPA metagenomics assembly of...
GATAAAGTTGAACAGTCCACGGTAACTCGTCGCCTCAAATTCCACCGCCTTTTCCACCAGCATCTCCAGATTTGCCCGCCGCTGTACGCCGCCCGGCATCGCGGATGCATAGCCGCCGTAGCCCGTCTCCTCGAGAATCTGCGTAATCAGTTCATGAATCGGCGTGTACGGCACACGGCTCCGCAGCATTTCGAGCTGTGTGAGGAACCGCCGCAGTTTCTCCCGAAGCGCCTCATCTTCACCTATCGCCGCATATTTTCCACACGCCTCATAAATTTTTACGTCTTTATCCACACAACGCACCGCAGCAAGCTCTGCATCAGTGCATCCGCAGATCGGCGAGCGTAAGATTGCCGTAAATGGAATCTCCTGGCATGGATTGTCGCACAGATGCAGGTAATTCAGCACCGTCACGATTTCCTGTGTGGAAAAGTATCCCGTTTTTGATGTGCTGTACGCCGGAATTCCCGCCGCCTGCAGTACGCGCGAAAACGTCTCCGCCCATCCGCTGACCGCACGAAGCAGAATTACGATATCGCGGTACTGAATTTTCCGGTATTCCCCGGTCTCTTTGCCCACGACTTCCTCATTTCCGACCATCTCGCGGATGCGCGCCGCAACGGCAGCCGCCTCCGTTTCCATCTTTGTCTCACGCGACTTATCATCTTCCAGCTCGGGCGCCTTGTCATCCAGCAGAAGAAGTTCTGTTTCATATGCCGCATGCCACGTTTCCGTCTTTTCCTCTTCCATTTCCGGCAATGCAGGAAACGCTGCTCCCGCATGGAGGCTCGCCGCCTCATCGTACGCGATGCCGCCGAGTTCCGGACTCATCAGCTTGCGGAATACATAATTCGCCGTCGCAAGCACCTCCGGCCGGCTTCGGAAGTTTTTGTCGAGATCAATTCTCTGCTGGCTTTCCCCGTCCTTCGCATACGTATGATATTTTTCCTAGAAACAGCTCCGGCCGCGCCAGGCGGAATCCGTAGATGCTCTGCTTGATATCGCCAACCATAAACCGGTTCCATCTGCCTTCCTCCTCGCCGGACACTGCAGAGAGCAGTGCCTCCTGGATAAAGTTGCTGTCCTGATACTCATCGATCATGATTTCGCGGAACTGTTCCGAAAGCTCCCGCGCCGCATCGGTCCGCACCAGACGGCCGTCCTCCTGCTGCACAAGAATTTCGAGCGCAAAGTGTTCCAGATCGGCATAATCGAGGATATTTTTGCTCCGTTTCTTCTCCGCAAATGCTTTCGCAAACTGCTCCGTCAGGTCAATCAGCACCCCGATCGGCTCCCGGCAGTCGCCAATCTCCTCCGCAATCTGCTCACTGTCCTTCTCAAAGAACTGTTCCTTTAGTTTCTGCAGTTCCTTTTTGCATGCATCTCGCTCCGCCTTCACCTGATCCTTCAGCGCTTCGTTCACATCGTCTGCTTTTTTCCGCGAAAGTGCCTTAAATTTCATGCCTGCCATCGCATACACCAGTTCATCGAACGATTCCGTTTCCAACAGCTTTTCCACTATCTGTCGGTCGGAGTTCAGCGCTTCCTCATACAGATACGGTCCGCCCGGGCTTATGGCTGTTTTCCGGTTTTCCTCAATTTCTTCCAGAATACTCGCAAGCCGCTTTTTTGCCTCGCTCATCATTTCCTGCACCCAGATGCTTTTCTGCACCGCCTCCGGCGAATCAATCTGATACGCCGCCCGGCACTCTTCCAGCCACTGCCCGGGCCACGGATAGCTCATGGAAAATTCATACAGCTTCAATACAAGTGCATCGAGTCCGTCATCCTGTTTTCCTGCCGCATAGCTCTCAACAAAGTGTGTAAATGCGGGCTCCTTTTCCGCAAACCGTTCTTCCATGACCTTCTGGATCACATCACTTTTCATCAGACGGACCTCCCCCTCGTCCGCCATGCGGTACACCGGATCGAGATCAATCATCTGAAAGTAATTTTTAATTCACATACGAACAGAAACCGTGAATGGTGCTGATCTGTGCATGGTGAAGCAGGGTCTGCTGCCGCTGTAAATGCTCATTCTCCGGATTTTCCGCGAGACTCTGCTGCAGGGCACGGCCGATTCTTTCTTTCATTTCGCCCGCCGCTGCGCGCGTAAAGGTTACAACAAGAAGCTGATCAATGTCGATGGGATGCACGGGATCTTTCACCATTGCAAGAATCCGCTCTACCAGAACCGCCGTCTTTCCGGAACCCGCTGCCGCACTGACCAAAACATTCCTGTCTCTCGTATCAATGACTTTCTGCTGTTCCGCTGTCCATTTTACTGCCATATTTTTCCCTCTTCTTTCTGGCTGATTTCCTTTCCGCACCCGGAAAAACCGTACCATGTTTCATTTTCCGAAAAGCAGTCACTCTTTTGGATCACCTTGTGCTGTCTCCTGCATTGCCTTCATCAGCAGTTCCGTATCCATACCCTTTAATTTACGATATTCATATCCCTGGATTTTCTGATCAAATCCGCAGATTCCCTGATATTCACAATATGCGCATGCCGTCGCTCCATCCCGCTGAAACGGCGAAATTTTTACATTTCCCGAGAAAATGCCCTCGCCGATCTCACGCACCTTCTTTCTGGTGTATGTCCGAATCACGTCAAACTGCTCCGACGATGCCACTTTCGAATAGCCTGTGTAGCTTCCGTCCTTCTTCTTTCCAACCGGAATCACATCCGACGTCGTTCCGTCCTCGAGTACACGGTCGAGCAGCTCCACTACCTTCCGATCTGCATTTACAAGGCCATCCATCCGCAGTGCTTTCAGCATCCGTCTGCCCCACGCCTCATCGGTCTCATCTTCTTCCTGGTCGAGGATCGGATCATCAATATGATAATAAAATACCCCTGCAGGCTCCACCAGCTTACCCGGATGCTTTTTCTGCTCCAGCTCCACCGCCGCATCGAGATAAACTGCCAGCTGCAGCTGTAATCCATAGTAGAGTGCCACCAGATCAAGTGACGTATTTCCTGTCTTGTAATCGATGATTTTCACATACACCTTATCGTCCGTTTCGCAGAGATCCACACGGTCAATCCGTCCGCGCAGCCGCATCTTCTCATGCTCCGACAACTCAATGTTGATCGCAGACAGGGAATCCTCCATGGAAAAGGAAACCTCAAACTCCCCTGGCTCAAATTCTCCCTGCCGGATCTGCTGCTGCAGTGCCCAGACAGTTCGTTTCAGAATCCGCTTTACGCGGATGATGCGGTACTGATTCCGGCTTGAACTCTGAAAAATTGTGTTTCCATAGTCCGCCATCGTCTCCTCGACACACTCCTCAATCAGACGGTCACGCGTGTCATCGGTCACCGTCTTCCAGGTCTCACCGTTCTCCTGCAGCTTTTTCGAAAACTTCTCAAGCGCTTCATGCATGACCGTTCCCATATCCGCCGCTTTCAGCTCATACTGATCCCGCTCGCGAATCTGGAGACCAAACTCCATAAAGTGGGCAAACGCACATGCCGCATACTTTTCCAGCCGTGTCGCACTGTTTTTTAACGTATCCCCGTACAGCGCCGATGCCGCACTCCTTCCGATCACACCATCCGCACAGCGCAGAAAGGCCGCTTTCCGATACGTCTCCGCCGGAATCCCCGCCTCCGGATGCGCCGCATACCAGCGGTAAAGCTCTTCAAACAGCGGATTTATCTCTCCCTCTGCCGCCTTTCCAAGCTCCTCCAGAAACAGTGCCTCCCCGGAACGCGGCATTTCCAGTTTCTCCTCCGGATTTTCTTCTTTTTCGATATCCCGCACCGGAATTTCCGGGAAGAGTTTCCGGATTTCATTGATCAGATACGACGGATTCTGCGCCTCGCCGGATGCACCTGCCTTTGCAAACGAAAGATACAGCCGCTCCGACGGCTTCGTCAGATTTCGGTAGAGATGGAATTTCTGCTGATACATCGTCTCACGCGCCGTCGGGGACAGCTTTGCATCCGCTCGCTCCAGCTCCTCACGGTCATACTCCGACAGGATACCGCCCCCCGCATCGTGGCGCGGAATCAGTCCATCGTTCACACCGACAAAAAACAGCACGCGGATATCCTTCAGACGTGACCGTTCATTGTCTCCGACCAGCACCTGATCCGCTGTCGGCGGAATAATACCGACCGAAGCCTCTGCAAAGCCAGCCTCCAGAATCTCCTGATACTCTGCCAACGTCATTTTTTCATCGCCAAGCACCTCGACAATCTTGTCCAGCAGTTCCATAACGATGCCATAAATCTGACTGTATTCTTTTGCAAATGCCTCCTGCCCCTGCTGTTCAAACTGACACCGTCGCTCTTCGAGCTTTTCCTGTACCTGATTCTGAACGACAAGCGCATACAATGCCTCCGTCCGTTCCCGCACCGTGGCATCTTTTTTCTTCATCTGTTCCGCAAACGGCTGAACCTCCTCATAGAATTTTTCCCGAAGAAGATTGCGCTGCGGCACTTCATCCGGTTTGATGCTGCAATACCCCCTCGTCCACGTTTCCGCATACGCTTTTAGTCCGCGGATTCCAAGCGCGAGTACATAATTTTCCATCGCATCTGTCTCCGCACGGTTCAGACTCGAGAGACCGCAACGCAGATAACGGAAGACGCTCTCGTAGGAAAAGCTCTGTACCACCATCTCGATCGCCGCGCGCAGAAATTCCACGAACGGATTCATCAGCACAGAATGCTTTTCGTCCACAAAGTACGGAATGCCGCATTTTTCAAAAATTTCCCGCGCATATGTGCCATAAATGGAAAGATCTCCGGTCAGAACGGCAAAATCCTGGTACCGCATCTTCTCCTCACGCACCATGCGGCGGATCAGGCGCACCGTTTCTTCGAGCTCCGCACGTGGGGATGGCGCTACGCTAATATAAATTCCCTGCTGTTCCAAATCTTGTCCGGACTCCAAATGCTCCGTTTTCGTTTCCTGTGCATTTTCCAGCGTGCTTGGCCCAATTTCTTTTTTGTTCTTTCCATTTGTTCCTGCCCCTGCTTTTGACGCTGCTCTTTTTCCTGCCTCTGTTCCGACAATCCTTCTTTTTCCATATCGAAACAGGTTCTGTTCTAGCTGATCCATCCTGCTTCCCGGCAGAAAACGGCCATATCCCGAGCGTCTGACCCAGATTTCCGGCTCCACTGGGCACCCTGCTTCGTCTGCCGCTTTCATGAGCTGTTGAACCAGCTGGCGGCTCATCGCAAAAAGCTGATGCGGAATCGCTTTTTTGTACGGATCCTCCCGCTCATCCATAATAATCGTCACATAAACCTTCGCACAGAGCCGAAATAATTTTCCAAGCACACCGATCTGCACCGGCGTAAATCCGGTAAAGCCATCCACCAGCACCTCACTGTTTTTGATAAGCACCGATTCTTCCAGTTTTCCCGCCAGAACCTCCAGCACATCCTCCGCCGTCACATAGCGGTTCTCCAGATACTCCTCAAATGCGCGGTAGATTACCCCGGTGTCTTTCAGCTTTGCCGCCAGCAGCTTTTTCTCTCCCGTCTCCTCCGCCCACATGTCGAGTTCGGACGGCGCAATCTGATACTGCTTCAGCTCGGAAATCAGCGATTTCATCTGCGAAACCGCACCGGTTCTTTTTAACGTGCTGCCAAGAATTGTCAGCTCCTTTTTCTTTTCCTGCGCAACGCGCTTCACCACGAGGCTTTTTCCCGTCTCTTCGAGCACCGGATACAGGCTGCCTCCGGTCTCCTCAAAAATACGGTACGCCAGACGCTGGAAACTCAAAATATCAATATTCAAAATACCGCCCGCCGGATGCAGTGACACAAGCTCTTTCTGCGTCTGCATTGTAAACTGCTCCGGCACAATGATCAGATAAGTTTTCTCCGGGTGGCGCATCGCTTCCGCCAGAATTTTCTGATACGCATATCTCGACTTTCCAGCCCCCGAATTTCCCATAATAAACTGCAGACTCATGTTTCGCTCCTCCTGTTCTGTTCCACTTCTGCCCAAAAGCTAAACATAGTTACAGTATAGCAGACTCCTTTTTTTGATGCAATCAGCCTTCAGGTAAACAGTAACCATTTCCTCCCGAAAATACTGCCGTATATTTCTAACGTAAACGGCCGCTCTCAACAGCTAAAAATATTCAGCATTAAGAGCGACCGTACATTTTAAGATCAATGACAGCGTCATATATTTTTATTATGTTATACTTTTCAAACGTTCCATCAAGGTTTCCATGCGGCACAAAAAAAATACGTTGCCGCAAGTAAATCCGCAGCTCCTCCCGGACTCATATTTTTCCGGATACAAATCTGATTCAGTTCTCGCACTTTTTGCAAACCCTCCGCGCAAAAAGCACCACCTGTCTTAAGAATTGCCCTTGCTTCTGTTTGCAGCCATCGCATTTCTTTCTCACTGGTTCTGCTGATGACATTTGTGTCCGTAAGCTCTCCTATAATCTCAAGAAGAATCTGTACATTGATCTGATTTTGATCCCTGTTATTTGCTATATACTGTTTCATATGAGGAACCGTAAGTTCACACAGAATCGGATATCCGCTCATCGCCAGTCCCCGGACTCCTTTCTCGCCCAGATGGCAGTAAATTTTTTCTCCATGCGTGATCCCCGAGCTTTGTTTTAATTTTCTCAGATCCTGTTCCAACTCTTTTTTTGTCATTTCCAGACTGATCCGGCAAACATCCTCCGACTCGATTTTTCCGGAATTTCTCAGGGAAATTCCGGCCGCTGCTGCAAGAATGCCAATCGTAAAAATGATTCCTTTGTGCGTATTGACTCCTCCGGTTGCAGCAAACATTTTTTCTTCCGTCTTTTTTCCTCTTTCTCTGAGAAGGGGAAACAATGTCTCCGGAGCTGCCTCCCAGGAATACCCGGCTACAAACATTGCCGCCAGATCTTCGGCGATCGCCTCTGTACTCTTTTGAAATATCTGACAGTTCATATCTGTATGCGCACCGGCATCCTCCCGGTCTACTAAGCCTGGTTTTGGTGTTGTATACACTTCTTCCATCAGTGCCTGACTGATTTCAGCGGCTACGCCTCTTTGCAGCTGTTCTTCCCATATGATACCATAAATCTTTTTTCTTAATTCTTCGATCGAATGTTTTCTGCTTCTGCCACACTGATAGGCCGGGTTGTTGCATAACAGACATTTTCTTTCCGGAAATCCAAGATCTTTTCTGCTGATTTTCGTATTTTCTTTTTCCAATACATCAATATCATACAATCTCCCGATTTTCGTCTCTTCCAAAGCAACCATAAGCTTTTTCACCTGGCAGCCGTCTGCTTTCACAACCAAATATCCTTCATATCCGGTTATGTTTTCTTGTACCAGCCGGACTTCCGTCGAAATTTTCTCCGTTTCCAGCTTATTCTGTATCTTTTCCAGTCCTTCATAAAAGACCTTTTCGAAAAGTTCATTTACCTTTTCCGGACCCGGAATATTGAGCATAAAGCAGATTAAGGTACCCGGATATTTTTCAAGAAGCTCTTTCTGCGTTGCTACCCTTTTTTCTCGGCTCCACAATACCTGCTCTAAGGAAACCTTATTTTCTGTTTTCATTCTTTTTCCTTTCCAGATAGCGCCGGGTACTTTCCGGAAGCATTCCGCAGACGCTTTTTAATTGATTTTCCGCATATTTTTTTCTAACCTCAGATGCACTGATGATCTGGTCTCCATATGTTTTTCTGGGAATTTCATGAAAGCGGATCTGATAGCACGGTAGCTGCTCCCGTAAGCACTGGTTATAGGTATGTGTCACATCGCAGACCGGTTCACTGCCTACATAGCGATCCGTAATTTTAAGTTCCGGTGCAATACGCTCTCCAAATAACTGAATATCCAACTGGCAATTCATCTCATAGGCTTTCGCTTTTTCTTTGATAAAATATGTCGGAAACACAGCCGGCGAAATCATGTATTCTGAGGTCTGGTGAAGAATCACATTTTGAATTTCCTGTATTCCTTCTCTTACCAACTGATACCGTTCTCTCGTTGTCAGAAAGCTCTGTTCTTCTGAGAGGATAAAAATATGCAGCCATTTGTTTTTTTTTGTCCGCCTCCCGGATCAGGTATTCATGTCCTCTGGTAAAGGGATTACAATTCATAACCACTGCCCCAATACCGTTTTCATGCCTGTTTTCCACTTTGCACTTCTGTTGTTCCTGTGTTTCTTTTTTTAATCGTTTCAGGAATTTTTCCAGTCCGTTTTTGTCATTTTCCAGAAGAAGAATTTTTTCTGTCTGTGTCACCGGATACATTCCCATACTGCAAAACAGTTCTTTGTTCTGAGGCTTGGTAAATCCAAAAAAATGAGAAATTCCCATTCCATAAAAATATTCAATCAGAGATGTCATAAGATGTGCCAGCAGATTCTGTCCTTGATACTCTTCTGATACCGCAACACTATTTTATGATATTTTTCTGGCAGGAAGCAGTTGCTATGATTTCTTTCTCTTTTCGCAATACAATGGAATGCGTAATCTGCTCATCATAAGTAAGTCCCATGTATTCCAGAAATTTTTTGAGTTCCTCTTTCTTTTTCCCGGTAAAAGGATCCCCTGTTTCTTCCATATAGTCCCCCACTGCCTGCCCTCCTTCTCTTATTTATGTACTGACTCCGGGAGTACCTTCTTTTCCTCTTTAAATTGGAATGGTTTAATCTGACGAACTACATCCATGATGGTTCCGTCTCTGCTTTCAATAATTCCTACAATACGTTCGCCAAATTCTACTTTCTCCGGTTCTCCTGCAATCCGGTAAGCCAAATCCCGAAGTTCTTCTATCGTTTTCAGCGGAAGTCCACTGTTTTTTACCGCTTCCAGCAGATCTTTTCGCAGTGGATTAACTGCAACTCCATATTCCGTGATGACTACATCTACAGATTCTCCCGGTGTTGTCACTGTTGTTACTTCCGTACAGATTGCCGGAATTCTTCCTTGCAATAATGGAGTCAGTACAATGGTGCATTTTGCGCCTGCCGCCGTATCCGGATGACCTCCCTGCGCGCCTGTTATAACGCCATCGGAACCTACTACAACATTGCAATTGAAATTTACATCAACTTCCAATGCTGCCAGAATCACAAAATCCAGTTTGTTGACTACTGCGCCCTTGTTAAAAGGATCTGCATATTCACCGGCACTGATTCTGAAATGCCTGATATCTTTTACTGATTCTACCGCATCCAGATCAAAATCCTGCGTATCCAGAAGTACATCAACCTGATTGTTATCCAGAAGATCACACATCGGTTTCGTCAATCCTCCGACGCCGAAACGCATACGGATTCCACGTTCCTTCATGATTTTTGCCAACGAAATGGTGGAAGCGATAGATGCGCCTCCCACACCGGTCTGATAAGAAAATCCATCTTTAAAGTACGGGGTAGAAGTGACAAATCGTGTACAGTAATCCGCCATCATCAGTTTTCTCATATCTTTCGTCGGTTTCGCTGCACCTGTTGCAATTTTCTTGGGATCTCCGATTGCATCTACCACTACTACATAATCTACCTTTGTCATGGAAATATGTGCCGGAAAATTAGGAAACGGCACCAGACAGTCCGTAATTGCTACGACCCGGTCCGCATAATCAGCATCTACCATCGCATAGGACAATACTCCGCAATCTGCTTTTCCACCGATACCACGACAGTTTCCATAATCATCACAAGTCGGTGCTCCGATAAATGCAATATCCAGGTGTACTTCCCCTGTTTCGATTGCCCGAACTCTGCCGCCGTGGGAGCGCATCACTGCAAGCCCTTTCAGTTTTCCCTCAGAAATCGCTTTTCCAATCTCACCGCGCACACCAGAAGACTGGATTCCTGTAATCGTTCCATCTTCCATGTACGGTACCAGTCCTGCATGCGCTTTCCCCAGAGAACTGGCACAAATGGTAATATTTTAATACCCATTTTATGGATTTCTTCCATCACCATATTTACAACCAGATCACCATCCCGGAAATGATGATGAAATCCAATTGTCATGCCATCCCGGATTTCACATTTCACCAGTGCCTCATGAATTGTTTTCACCAATTTGCTGCCATCGGAATTCACCACGCAGCGGGTTTTCGGACCATCTTTCTGATATTCATAACCATCATAATAATGCACTCCGTGAAATACTTCTTTTCCTGTTGCCTTCAATATTTCCTCGGGAATTTCTCTCCCTACTGCATTTTTCATCTTACAGTTCCCCTCCGTACACACCGGAAGCCTTGGCCAGTTCGATTATTCGCTTTGCACCATCATAAAATGCAATATCAATCATCTTTCCGTCCACAGTAAATACACCGATTCCCTCGTGCCTTTTTGTCTATCAATCTCACGGACTACTTTTTCCGTCAAAATAAATCTCTTTTCTTTTCGTG
>ENA-OQKB01000360-OQKB01000360.1-human-gut-metagenome-genome-assembly--contig:-NODE-360-length-10316-cov-3.337030_pt1 | contig 10316 bp, 7 predicted proteins | sample MGYA00242646_ERZ504793 | MGnify/ENA primary metagenome ERZ504793 (study PRJEB26092, sample SAMD00036409) | human gut metagenome | host: Homo sapiens | study: EMG produced TPA metagenomics assembly of...
TGCACAGAATTTATGCTAATCGCATAAATTCGCGCGGTATGTCTCGGGTTTTCTGTGACCTTCGCTCACAAAAACACCTCGCGGGATATTACCAGTGAACAGTAACCCTGATATCTCTTTATAAAACCATGTACTGCTGTTTTTTCTTGTTTTCTCAGATTGCCCAGAATGCAATATTCACATTCTTTCCTGCATTCTGCAGATGCTCCACAAGTTCTTCTGCTGCCTGTTCTTTCCTTTTTTCTGTGATTCCCAGTTCCACGTTACTCTTATTGATAGCACCACCGAAGTAGAAATTAATATCCGTTGCCTGCTCAAACAGCATCACACCAAGCAATGCTGCCGCATCTTTTTTTCGTTTCAGCCTGTTAAAGGACAGCCTGTCCTCCATCCATTCTTCACAATATTCAAGCAAATGCTCAATCGTAAGAAATCCCTCTGTCACCAGCTCTGTACCTTCCAGCTTATAATAGGCAGGAACGTCTCCGCAGGCAGTTTCACTAAGAGAGATCAGCTCTTTATCCAGATATCTGGCAGCACACTGTGCAGTAGTTCCGCCGCAGATTACATGATATCCCTCTGAATCGAAAAAGGACTTCAGATATCGCTCATCATTCTCCTCCTTACTTGGCGGGCCGATCATAAGGTTTACCACCTGTTTATGCCGCATCCGCAGGACAATGGCTGTAATATCATCATCCGTTTCATTCAGATTCAGATCCAGGCTGGCCTCTGCCAGATAGCCTGCCATCTCCTGTGCGCTCATCCCTTTATGGTACTTTGCCCTACAGAAAGCCATTACATCATCTCTTCCCCAGCCGCCGTTGGTAGTTTTTCCCATTCCCGCATTGGTGACACCGTCGGACATAATGATCAGCATATCCTCATCTTTCAGTTCAAAACAGCTTTTATGGATTTCCTTCTCTTCGATCATACTTGTCTCCACCGGATAATCAAAGAGCTTGCCATCCCGGATCAGAATTGCATCCGGATTATCAAACTGATAAAGACTTACCTGTTTCCCCTGAAAATTCAGCACTGTAAAAGTGGCATATGCCAGATTTCTCACACTGCACACAGGAAGCGTTTTCGCCACTGCACGCACTGCCTCATCCAGTTCCACCTGATTAATGATCATAGTACTGAGCATGGTTGCAGTCAGCGTGGAAAGGATATTCGCCTTTACTCCGCTCCCAAGTCCGTCAGAAAGCACCAGAACATGGTCTTTATCATTTTCTTCAATCTTATAGCAGTCCCCACAGAGAAATTCTTTCTTTTTATTCAGGCTCACATGACCAAAATCCATGCATAAGCCGTCAAATTCCACATTCAGTCCATGATGCTTATTTCTTTTCATTCTCTTCTTCACTCTCCAGAAGTATGGTATTTTTCAGTTTTTCTACTGCCACTTTGGTGTCTGCAGCAGTTTCTCCAAGAAGTCCGGCGATCTGCTGCACGATCTTCAGCTGTTCTTCTACCAGCTTATCTGCCATACGCGCAGCTTCAATCTGGGCATTATGAATCTGATCTTTATGCTTCCGCTCCTTTGTAATATCCTTCATAATGCAGAGAATCATTTTATTTTCTTTATCATTCGTCATTACGCGATCCAGATAACATTTCTGATCCTCCAGATAAATCTCATCCTGCATCAGATTCCGTTCAAAAGCCAGTATACTCGCCAGACTGTAATCATCCATGATCTCCGATACCGGTTTCCCGATCAGGCGCCGCCTTTTCGGCATATTGAACAATTTGGACGCCGCCTCATTCATCTGAATGATCTTCAGATTATAATCCACAGTTACCAGAAGTCCGGGCATGGCATTAAAGACTTTATTGGAGTAACTTTCCTGTTTTGCCCGCATATATGGAATACACATGGCAACCTCAGCCTTATTCTGGATAATGGCAATTGCCTTTTCCCTGCATGTGTTGTACCCGCAGGCACCGCAGTTTAATTCATCTTTTGGAGAAAATTTTCCCATTTCCGCCAGAGCATCCCTGATTTCTTCCTCTGAGACCTCTTCCTGTTCCTGTGCAGAACAGTAACCGAAATTCTTTCTCAGTTCAAATCCCGGAAGTTCATAGTCTCCCTGCTCCCTGTGAAAATCTTTTCCAAAGGCTGCATTCTTCACTGCCAGAACATCTGCCAGATAATGTCCCTTCTTCATCTGGAAAGAAGGACCTGCCACACAGCCGCCGCTGCATGCATACATCTCAAGAAAGCAATTTTCAAAATCCTCCGGATGAAGTTCTTCCAGAACCTCCCTGCACTGCTCCATCCCACTTACAGAAAGCCTGCGGATTCCCTTTACAGCCCCAAGCAGGTCTGTTAAACCATCCGCAATGGCGATTTCTCTGGAACGGTAGGCAATCTGCTCAGGTTCTTTCTCAGTTATGGAAATCCCTTCTTTTTTCATCCATTGCACCAGCTCTTCCAATGTGATCACATAATCCACTTCATTTCCTGAGTCTCTCAACTCTGACATAGCTGAAATACAGGGACTTACATAGACAATCTCTGCCTTCGGATATTTTTTTTCTAGATAACTGGCATGAAACTGCATCATAGAGGCAGACTGTACCAGATTTCCCAGAAGATGCGGATAGTGTTTCTTGACAAGCTGTACGATTACAGGGCAGGCAGAAGAGATCATTATTCCCGGCTCTTTCTGTTCCGCAAAAAGTGCTCTGTACTGCGAAATCATCAGGCTTGCACCTTCTGCTGCATCCGCTGCATCTGCAAATCCCAGCTTCTTCATCGCTTCCCTTATTCCATTGATACCGGTTACCCCAAAACGTGCCAGATATGCCGGATGAAGAGAGGCTATAACCTGCGTCTTATTCTCCATTGCATTGCAGATTGCAGGAATCATATTCTGCTCTTCCTTGGCATCCTGCGGGCAGACAAGGATACACTTCTCACAGTAAATACACTGACTTTCTATGATCCTGGCCTGATGATCATGAACACGTATCGCCTTGACCGGGCAGTTCCGGACACATTTGTAACAATTTTTACAACTGACTTTTTTAAACTGAAGGATTGACTGAAATCTCTGCATGCCTCGTACTCCTTATTATGTAACACTATATTTTTCACAAAAAATTATCTGTAACCGTTCCGTACTTTCACAGAATGATGTACTGCCGAATGATTATTTTTGCCTTTCCACAAAGGAATATGGAGCTGCCGCAAGGACAGCAGATCCATGTGCGACAGCCCCATATAATATTTACGATATCAGATCCGGAACTTTGTCTCCGATATTGTTTTATGCTTTCTCAATCTTAATTGCGCATACCTTATATTCAGGAATTCTTGCGTATTTGTCAAGTGCGGCGTTGGTCAGCCAGTTTGCATTTCCATCCGGGAAGTGGAATGGCATCCAGCTCTCACCCGGTGAGGTCTTTGTACCTACACGAGCGGTAGATTCAATGGATCCTCGTCTGGAAGAAACTCTGACTTTATCACCGTTTTTGATACCCAGCTTATCGGCATCTACGATGTTCATTTCGATAAATGACTTACCTTCGATCTCCATAAGCTCAGGTGTCTTTCCTGTCATGGCTCTTGTTGTGTAATGATACAGAATACGTCCTGTCATGAGAATGATCGGATATTCCTCATCCGGAAGCTCTGCTGACGGTACATATTTTGCAGGATAGAACCAGCCAAGACCGCGGGAGAATTTACCAATATGCATGATCGGTGTTCCCGGATGATCCTTGGAGGTACATGGCCACTGAAGTCCCTGTCCATGAACTTCTTCACTGTCAAGACGTTCATGGCTGATACCTGCGAAGCTCGGTGTCAGGGATGCGATCTCATCCATGATCTGAGCAGAAGTCAGATGTGGCTGCGGATATCCCATGCGGTTCATCAGATCAATAATAATATCTGTATCCAGTCTCATCTCTCCAGGCACTGTGACAGCCTTGCGGACTCTCTGTACGCGGCGCTCTGTATTGGTAAATGTACCCTCCTTCTCTGCATAGCTTACGCCAGGAAGAATAACATCTGCATACTGAGCTGTCTCTGTCATGAAAAGTTCCTGAAGTACAAAGAAATCAAGACTCTTTAATGCTTTGATAATGTGTGTGGTATCCGGATCAGTAACTACCGGGTCCTCACCATAAATATACAGACCCTTGATCTCGCCTGTGATTGCCTTCGGGAATACATCAGTTGCATGAGTTCCGATATTCGGATCAAGTTTTACACCCCATGCTTTCTCGAATTTCTCACGAACTGCAGGATCAGTAACCTTCTGATATCCTGGATATACATTCGGCTGAGCGCCCATGTCGCAGGCACCCTGTACGTTATTCTGTCCACGAAGCGGGTTAACACCACAGCCTTCACGTCCAAGCTTGCCAACCATCATTGCCATATTGGACATGGACATAACGCCCTCTGTACCTGTGGAATGTTCGGTTACACCAAGGCAGTAGATGATTGGAGCGCGGTCTGCTTTTGCATACATGATCGCTGCTTTTCTCAGATCGTCTGCGTCAATGTGGCAGATTTCAGCTACCTTCTCAGGTGTGTAATCTTTTACGATTTCCTTTAATTCTTCAAAACCTTCGGTACGCTCTGCAATGAACTTGTCATCCTGAAGACCTTCAGAAAGGATCACATTCATGATGCCGTTTGCAAAAGCAACATTTGTACCAGGTTTCAGTTTCAGATGGATATCTGCTTTCTTAGCCAGACCAATATCACGAGGATCAACTACGATCAGCTTACAGCCTCTCTTGATAGCCTGACGGATCTGCATGCCGACTACAGGATGTGCTTCCTCAGGGTTGGAACCAACCAGCATGATCAGGTCTGCATTCTTTGTGATATCCTCAATTGGGTTTGTCATGGCACCTGAGCCAAGAGTCATTGCAAGACCTGATACAGATGCGGAATGACATACACGTGCACAGTTGTCTGTATTGTTTGTGCCGAAGCAGCAGCGAACCATCTTCTGTACCATGTAAATATCTTCATTGGGTGATCTGGAGCACGCAAAACCAGCAAGGGAATCAGAGCCGTACTGTTTCTTGATCTCCATAAATTTGGAAGCAACAAGATCCAGGGCCTCATCCCATGTTGCACGTTCGAATTCACCTGTTTCTTTATTCTTGATCAGCGGATATTTAATACGCTCCGGTGACTGTACGAAATCGAAACATCCGCTGCGGCCCTTAACACAGAGCAATCCTTTGTTGGATGGTCCGTTTACAGCTTCTGTATCTACGATCTTTCCGTCTTTTACAAGGAGATAATACTGGCAGCCTGTTGCACAGTGAGGACAGGTAGTCAGAACCTTCTTGTCAATCTGGTACGGCCGGTATTTCTTTCTGCGCTTCATGGTCAGTGCACCTGTCGGACAGGCCTGTACACAGTTACCGCAGGATTCACAGATACCTTCGTTCCATTTATGTTTGTAATGTGCACCGATCACTGACTGGAAACCACGATCCATAGTGTCGATGGCACCTCTTCCCACAATCTCCTTACATGTATTCACGCAGCGATGACAGAGAATACACAGGCTTGGATCATAGGTAAAGAATTTATTGGTATCATCTATCGGCATATCCTTCATTTCACCGGGATAGCTTGTCTCAGTCACACCATATTCAAAACAGTAGTCCTGTAATTTACAGTCACCGTTTGCCTCACAGGAGAAGCAGTGTACACGATGGTCAGAAAGAAGGAGGTCAAGGGTATCTTTACGATATGCAACTACTTTCTCTGACATTGTCTGTACTTCATCACCCTCTGAGCAGCGAAGTGTACATGCCGTATCAAATTTGGTTCTTCCATTGTTTGTTACTTCTACCACGCACAAACGACAGGAACCATCCGGCAATACATCTTCCAGATAGCAGAGTGTAGGAATCTCCACTCCGATCTGTCTGGCAGCCTGCAGAATGGTCGTACCTTTTTCCACTTCTACAGGAATTCCATCTATTGTCAAATGAATCATCTTTTCACCCTCCTTAATTCACAGAAATTGCGCCGAATACACAATTTTCCAGACATGTTCCGCACTTAATACACTTGGAGGTATCAATGCTGTGAGGCTCTTTCTTATCGCCTGTGATCGCACCAACCGGACAGTTTCTCGCACACTTGGTACATCCTTTACATTTCTCAGGATCGATCACATAAGAACGCATTGCCTTACATACATGAGCCGCGCACTTTTTATCAACAATATGCTCTACATATTCATCTCTGAAGTTCCTTAATGTGGAAAGTACAGGAAGCGGTGCACTCTTTCCAAGTCCGCAGAGTGAACGGTCCTTGATAAAGTTTCCAAGATGCTCCAGTTTATCCAGGTCCTCTACTTCACCCTTTCCGTCTACGATCCTCTCAAGGATTTCAAGCATACGCTTGGTGCCGATACGGCAGGGACCACATTTACCGCAGGATTCTCTCTGGGTGAAGCCCATAAAGAAACGTGCAACCTCTACCATACAGGTATGTTCATCCATAACTACCAGACCACCGGAACCAACGATCGCACCATATTTCTTAACAGAGTCGAAATCAAGAGGTACATCCAGATGTTCTTCTGTCAGACATCCACCGGATGGTCCACCGATCTGAACAGCCTTAAACGCAGCACCAGATTTCAGTCCTCCGCCGATATCAAAGATGATTTCCCTTAAAGTTGTTCCCATCGGAACCTCGATCAGACCTGTATTCTCAATGGATCCTGTCAGTGAGAAGGTCTTTGTTCCAGGTGATCCCTCTGTACCGATACTTCTGTACCAATCTGCACCTTTGAGAATGATCTCCGGAATATTTGCATAAGTTTCTACGTTATTCAGAACAGTAGGTTTTGCCCATAATCCCTGCTCAACCGTACGTGGCGGTTTTACACGAGGCATGCCTCTGCTTCCTTCGATAGATGCAGTCAGGGCAGAACCCTCGCCACATACGAAAGCTCCTGCACCACGATTGATATGCATATGGAAGGAGAATCCTGTTCCAAGGATGTCATCGCCTAACAGTCCCACTTCTTCCAGAACTGCGATAGCGTGTTTCAGTCGTGCTACAGACTGAGGATACTCCGCACGTACATAAATATAACCATGCTGTGCTCTTACTGCGTAAGCTGCAAGCATCATACCCTCGATCAGACGGTAAGGATCACCTTCCATTACGGAACCATCCATAAATGCTCCCGGGTCACCCTCATCACCGTTACAAACCACATAATGAACAGGATCAGCCTGGCGTGCTACCTGAATCCATTTCTTACCTGCCGGGAAGCCGCCGCCACCACGTCCGCGGATACCGGATTTATCAACCTGATCAATAACCAGATCCGGATCCATCTCAAACATTGCTTTCTCCAGAGCCTGAAAACCGCCGCTTGCTATGTACTCATTCAGAGATTCTGCATCAAACTTACCACAGTTCTTCAGAACAATACGAGTCTGTTTCGCGATAAACGGAATATCTTCCGGTCCGCGGCTTACTTTACCGCCTTTCTGATAAAGCAGTCTCTCGATAGTCTCATTACCCTGAACACTCTTCTCAAAAATCTCCTGGCAGTCTTCGATCTGAACCTTCGTATACTGGATCACATCGTCGCCTTTCTGGATACGAACAAGTGGTCCAAGCTCACAGACACCCTGACATCCTGTTTTCTTTACACCTACATGTGCATCTTTGTCATGAGGTCCAAACTCAATGGTAACTCCCGGAGCATCTTTGGTAATCTCCATGAATTTCTCATAGATTTTCTGAGAACCGGTTGCCACACATCCGGTACCTGAACAGACAAGAATACGACAGTCATAAGAATTAAGTTCTTTCACAGCTTCTTCTCTGATCTGCTCCAATACTTCCTTATTCTGGATCATCCCTGTTCGCCCCCTCTCAGTTTATCAATCAGCTCATCTGCCTTCTCCGGAGTCATTCTCGGATATACCTCTTCATTGACCATCATAGTCGGTGCAAGTCCGCAGGCACCAAGACAGGAAACTGTTTCCACAGTAAACATCATATCGTCTGTCGTCTTCTTTGTCTTTGACAGCCCCAGTTTCTTATAAAGTTCCTCCAGAACCGGTATTGATTTTCTTACATGACAGGCTGTTCCGTCACAGACCTTGATCACATATTTACCTTTCGCATCAAATGAGAAATTCTCATAAAATGTGGCAACACTGAACGCTTTCGCTTCTGTCACACCGATCTGCTCCGCAACATATGTAAGCAATTCTTCCGGGAGATATCTGTACACCCCCTGGATATCCTGCATGATCGGAATCAGTGATGCCGGCTTTTTACCATAGAAAGCAATGATCTCATCCGCTTTCTGATAAAATGACTGATCTAGCATTTCGCACCCTCCTTATACCTGTTTTTTCTCTTTTTATTGCACTCTTTACATATTGTAACGTTAATTATATGCCTTTTTCGTCATTTTCACAAGCGCATTTATAGAAATTTTTCTAATTTTTTATCATTTTCCTCTATAGATGTTTGTTTTGTTTGTCTAATTTTTATCAGCTTTGTTCAATAATAAACCATCTCAGATGTAAACCAAACTAAACTGAACCAAACTGAACTGCCACTCTTTTTCTAGAGCGTGTCTGAAAAAGGCTTTCTGCAAGATGTGCATCACAATCAGTCCTAACAAAAAACAGACCACATTTTATGATCTTTATTTCATAAAATGTGGTCTGCCTGTTTCATGCGTTCTTTTTATTGAGCCTGGAAATAATATCCGACACCCCATTTGGTGTGTACATATTTCGGTTCACTTGGATTGGTTTCAATCTTCTCACGGAGACGGCGGATATGTACATCCACAGTACGTACATCACCCGGATACTCATATCCCCATACAATGTTCAGCAGGTTCTCACGACTGTATACTTTATTTGGATTAAATACCAGAAGCTCCAGTACATCAAATTCCTTTGCTGTCAGATTAATCTCTTTACCTGCAATAAATACACGTCTGCCTTCACAGTCCATACGAAGATCGCCCACCTGAATGCTCTTTGCCTTTTCTTTCTCCTCGTGGTCGCTTCCCGCACGGCGCATGATCGCTTTGATACGTGCCTTAACTTCCAGGATATTGAACGGTTTGGTGATATAATCATCCGCACCATATTCAAGACCAAGGATCTTATCCATATCCTCACCCTTAGCTGTCAGCATCACGATCGGCACATTGGAAAATTCGCGGATCTGCTGGCATACTTCCAGCCCGTCCATCTTCGGCAGCATCAGATCCAGAAGGATAATATCATATTTTTTATCTTTTGCTTTCTCTACTGCCTCTTCTCCATCATAAGCGCAGTCTACCTCCATACCATCCTGTTCCAGACTAAAACGGATTCCTTTTACGATCAGTTTCTCATCATCTACTACCAAAACTTTCCTGCTCATTCGGTTCTCCTTATCCTACTACTATCTCATCTTTTATCTTTGCAAAAGTACCTTCTTTGATACCCTGTACATTCATAATATCCTCTATCGCACAAATGGCCCGTTCTCTTCTCTGTAGGCAATGATCGCCTGCGCACGTTGTTGCACCGACTCCCCGTCAGCGTAGTAAGCTGAGCTTCATCTGCTGTATTTATGTTGATCCTGTTATCCTGCTGAACCTGAGCGGTCATCCCTGTGTTCTGTCCTGTCCCGGCACTTCCATTCATCTGTCCATCTGATGCTCCGGCCATCTCTGCAGGATCCAGCCCCTGCCGCTCCATCTCTTCCTGTGTGAGAATATAAAGCTGCTGTCCATCTGTCAGAACTCCTGCACGGTTTACACAGGTTAGAGCTGCCTCGGGAAGATATCCTCCCGCCGCCTCAATCGCCTGAAACACCCTGCTCCCGGCTGCCAGCTGAAAAACTCCCGGATTCGCAACTGCTCCGCAAACATCAACATAGATCATCGCCTGCTGCATTTCCTTATCAGAAACTGCTTCTGACCCATTATCTATACCAGCATCTGAAGTATGTTTCCCGGAATCACTTCCTGTCCCATTACCTGCATCTGAACCATCTGATTCTGCCTGTTTTTTCCAGGACTCTGCAGAACTGCCATCATCATTCTGTCGATCTTCTGTATCAGCTTTCTTCTCATCTGTATCTTTCTTCGACTTCTGTCCTGATGTTTTCTCTTCTGATGACTCCGCATCCACCTCTACCTTTGCTTCCTGCAATCCATCTATCAGAAACTGTGCCTCTCTGCTCTTACATCCTGTCAGTCCTGTAAAGAAACAAAGTTCCACATAATATCAGTGTCACAGTATAACAACATCTTGTTTTTATTTTTATCATAAGGGTC
>ENA-OQKB01000363-OQKB01000363.1-human-gut-metagenome-genome-assembly--contig:-NODE-363-length-10231-cov-2.158650_pt1 | contig 10231 bp, 11 predicted proteins | sample MGYA00242646_ERZ504793 | MGnify/ENA primary metagenome ERZ504793 (study PRJEB26092, sample SAMD00036409) | human gut metagenome | host: Homo sapiens | study: EMG produced TPA metagenomics assembly of...
GGCAAGTCTGCCACTTGTACAGTTACCCAGTCTGCGGGCAGCATGACTACCGAATATGGCAGTTGGACCACTAACAGCCTTACAGTGAGTGCTTCTCCTAATCCTGTAGCCGCTTCCGGAGGAAACTCCGCATTGAGCTGTAAAGCTAACCAGACCCGCTCTAAGTACACGAAGTGGAACGGTATTACTACCAATACGACAACTGAGAGTCAGACAATCGCAGTTAGTGCCAGCTGGAGCAAGGTTTCCGGTTCCGGTTCATTGAGCGGTTCTACGGTCACTTTCGGTAATAATACCACAGCAAGCGCACTTAGTGGTGTTTATCGTGCCTCCAGTGGTGGTAAGACAGCTGACGTTACCGTCAGACAATCGGCTGGTTCTGTCTCTTATACATATACATTTACCTTTACCTTTAGTGACGGCTCGACAAGTACCAGCTGGAGCAGCATAGCCGCCGGAGGTGATTCCAAGAGTTATTCAATTGTCTCTACCAGGGTCGTGAAGTGGAACGGCGTACAAACTGGCACAGAGAATGTCAGTTATTCTGGCTCCAGCAATGTGTCCTGGGCTTCTGTTTCCGGTTCTAAGATAACTGTTGGAGACAATCCGAATGCTTCAGCCCGTAGTGGTGTGGTAACGTTTACCCAAGCGTCATACCGGAAAAACAATAAAGGTAACTCTTCTTCAACTGAAGAAAATTCTGTAGACATTAATTAGTTATCTGATATGAAGAAAGTAATTTTTCCTTTAGCACTTTGTCTCATCACCGCCGCATGTGGCGGTGATGAGAACGATGGCAAGACAGAGCCGGAGATGAAGATCAGCTCTTGTTATGTCGTAAGCAGTTCGTCCGGCCAATCCGAGAATTTTTCCTCTCCAGTCGGCATGTATATCACTTCGGAAGCCGGGCAACCTTATGAAGGAAGCGGTGTCTGGAGCGCAAGCTACAACTCTGGGGCGTGGGCAATGGATAAGCCCGTATATGTGACTAAAGCCGGTAAGGTATATGCTTATTATCCCTATTCGTCGAATGATTCCCCACCGGTCCTGCCGCTTGATATGACAAGGCAGACCGATGTACTATACAGTAGGGTTGCGTCTCCCATTGCGCCAGGTTCAGTCTCCCTATCTGTCAAATTGTACCATGCTTTGAGCAAACTTGTGGTTAGCGTTAAAGGTGAGGAGGTTACGGGGCTGTCTCTTTCTTCTCCGGTAAAATGCAGGTTTAATATCTGTACCGGGGAGTTCACGGATTTACAATCCGGCCAGGTGACTTCTACGGATGGCCGGCTGTTTGTCGTTCCTCATGTTACAGTAGGGAAAGAAATGCTCATTACCCTGAAGTCCGGGAAACAGTACACATATTCGGTGGATGGTACAGAGTTCCGGGCTGGAGAGAGCTATACCTACGAGTTCCAGCTTAATGAAGATAGGGACAAACTGGAAATCCTTGACATATCCGTGGAGGATTGGATTAACGACAACAATTACAATGACTATTTAAGAAGATAATTATGAAAAAGAAAATCGTTTTATTGGGTCTGATGCTTCAGGCATCGTCCTCAATGTTTGCACAGACAGCAAACTCCAGGTCAGACATAAACAGCATGCTGTCTTCCTGGCTGATACCCGCCATCGGTCTGTTGATGTTGGGTGGATTTATCGGACTTGTAATCTATAACCAAGAAGCTCTTCGCGGGAAGAACGGACTGTCAAAGCAGGACGGTTGGATATCCGTGGGAGAGGGGATGATATTTATTGTTGTCGGTATTGCGGCTATCGGATTCATAGCTTCGAAACTGGCAAGTATGAATTTCAGCATCTGATGGATATTTGCAAGGTATATAGGGGACTGGATTCTCCCTGCAAAATCAAGGGGTTGCTGAGTCACTATTTCTATATTGTCTTCTGTGCCTATCTGGTGAGCTTTGTCTTTGTCCTGTTTTCTTTCAGTTCGATTTTGCAGAAGGGAACTGTACTGTCCTTCCTTGTGGAGGCGGTCATTGAATTGGGAATTCCGACAGCTCTTTATGTGTATTTCTATAGGAAATCCGACAAAGTGAAGATAAGAAAGGACAACCGTGTTATCACAATATCGAACCGTGGGCTTTATAGGGCTTTAAACCAAAGAAGATATGGACAATGATTTTTTTATCCTATACATGACATCATTCCGGATAGGGAAGGCCATGGGATGGTTATCGGAAAGAACGGCAGTCTGACCTATGTGGTCAGACTGTCATCGCCTGAGGTGTATTCACTTTACAAGGATGAACTGGCAACACGCCATGCTGTATTTGTACAGGCATTCTCCCATATGCCTGACAATAGTTGGGTGCATAAGCAGGATATTTTCAGAAGTCTTCCCTTCCAGTCAACCGGTGTGGGGATGTCGTATCTGGCCAAATCTGATCAGGAGCACTTTTCAGGAAGGAAATATCTCAAGCACAGCTGTATGATAGCCTTCACTCTGGCAGGAATACAGTCGTTGTCCTCCGCATATGTGAAGAATATATTCTCTTTTAAGGAGAATCTTTCCGGTGAGGATTCAGAAAGGTTGGATGAGTTCTTGTCGGCCGTTGAGTTTGCCATAAATAATCTGTCTGCGCTCCGTAATACAAGGATTGACTTTCTTTCCTTGGATGAACTGCGGGAGTATCTTTCCCTTTCCGCTAATTTCTCGGAAAAGAACGGAATACGTGATATACATTTTGAAGAGCAGATTACTGCTGGAAATACCAAGGCGCGGGTGTATGCCATCACAGACGACGAGTTCTTGCCTGAACAGTATCCGGTGTATGGAAAGGACTACACTGTTTCCAAGGACAAGTCCGAACTTTATATGTCTCCTTCCGAGGCATTTGGCGGCATTCATCTCAATCATAACCATGTGTATAACCAGATCCTTTATTTTTATTCGGACAAGAAGTTGAAGGACACGTTGCGCCGTAATCTGGATTCCCATATCGCCAACCGTGGCTGGGACAGAATCAACTCGCCGGCAAAGATTGCCAAAATGACGGAACTGGTCAAGGAGATTAAGGACAATAACGAGATCCTCTGCTATGCCCATTACTCGGTCGTTCTGTGGGAAGAAGATACTCAACAGTTGGAACTGGCCGAGAAGGAGTTGCGGTCATCGCTCGACTTGTTTGATCTGAAATATTATATACCCTCATATGGTAACCTTGCGGATTTATATGCCGGTGGAATAGTTGGCTGTGTATCTTCGCTCAGGCTGGAATATATGTTCATGACTTCGCTCTCCCTTGCCGTAGCTTTCTTTGTCCACTATACAGGCTTTTCCGATGATCCGGACGGTATTCTTTTCAACGACCGCCTGACTCAGATTCCGCTGCGCAAGGATATATGGGATGCCAACAACCGCCGTATCAAGGCGCGTAATGGCCGTGGTTATCGCACCAACCGGCTCCGGGAAATCCTTTCTGACGAATAATATCGTCCACCAGCTCTTGGACAAGGACTTTACAGTGGTGGGTGTTGAATTCGGAAACAGCTTCAAGCAGTTGTGTTACCTCTATCCGGAGATAGCCATACACATTGAGTATGATCAGAACCAGCCCCTTGGCATCAATCCTTTCGATCTCGGAGGTTCACCCATGACCCCCGAAAAGGAGGAGACACTGGTCGCACTCTGCCTGCGTTTTTGGCAGAACAGCTCGACAGACCCCAATCTGACTGTAGCCTTGCGGAAGATGCTTTCCCAATACTATTGTGATGTCAGCCAAGGACATTCTTTTCCGGGTTTCTACACTTATCTCACGCAGAATTATGAGAGTCTGTGTGAGAAGTGTGACATCAGGCCGGATTACTTTGACATTGATTCTTTCCGGCATGTTTGCAGTGAGTTCATGCCCGGCAAGAGCTACGCGAATCTGTGTGCCGCTGAAGGTGTCGCCAGCAGCCTGAGTGATAAGAGGTTCATCCATTTTGAACTGACCAAGGTCAAGGCAAACCCTTTTGTCGCTTCTGTCGTGATGAGCCTTCTGTTTGACGTCATCAATAATAAGATATTGTCAGATCCTTACAAAAAAGGGTATATCATTTTTGATGAATATGCCGAGACAGCCCAGATGAAGTCTTCCAACTCACTGCAGGGTGACATACATCAGACCGTCGCTTTCTTCTACCAGAAAATCAGAAAAGAGAACGGAGCTGTCATGACCATTATCCAGTCACCTTTCCAGCTGCCGGAAAATGAATATACGAAAGGTATTATAGCCAATACCCAACTGTTGTATGTGCTTGAAGGTACCGAGGTCGTATATGATGCGGTGATCAAGACCTTTATGATAAAGAACAATGCCCACATCAATCAGATGAAGTCCATACAGAACAATTATGACTGTACGCATCCCTATTCAGAGTGTTGGATCAGATTTGGCGAGAACTATGCATTGACGGTCCGTCTGGAAGCTTCGGCACGCAAGTATCTTGCATTCCAGACTCAGGGAGAGAAACGTGCTGCTCTGGACCGGCTGTATAGTACAAACGGCCATGATATGCAAACGGCCATTGAAACATATTTAACTTCTAAAAAATGACAACATGAGACATCTTTTATTATCCCTATTCGTGATGTGCTGTTCGATACGGTTGGCACATGCACAGATCCCGGTGACTGACGCCGCGATGAATGCCAATACCATAGCCAACCAAATTACCAATGCGGCAACCTGGGGCAACCAGTTGCTGAAGCTGAAAGAGCAGGCTTCTATCCTTACCACTACCCTTAAGTTTGTCACAGACGTCTCTTCGGCAATCAGGGATGGTGCGCAGTGCGCAGCGGTACTTCGGGCTGACCGAGACCGGCGTGGTGACGGCGGCGGACTGGAAGGTGTTCCGCGATGCCGCCGAGCAGCTGTTAGCCGCGAACCCCGCCGGGCCCAGCCCCAAACCGGGCGGCGTCTGGCCCGCCAGTGCGCTGGCACTGGGCAGCGCCGGGCCCGCAGTCCTGCAGGTGCAGAAGTGGCTGAACATTATTGCCGCTGCGGACCAGACCGCCGATTTTGTGCCCGAGACCGGCCTGTTCGACACCGAGACCCAGGCCGCGCTGGAAAGCTACCAACTGACCGCCGGGCTGGAAACGCTGGGCGTCGTGGACGCCGACACATGGGAGAGCCTGCGTCTGGCCGCGCAGGGGCTCTGCCGCGAATGTCAGGAGGGATAAGCTATGCCAAAGGTCTACGTGTATGACTCCTATGACAACAAGTTTTTCCGCTATACTTTGCGTGAGGACGACCCGATGCCCTACAGCACCGATACAACGCTGCGGGTGCGGGAGTTCCGCGGGTCCAGCAAGAGCAACGTGCTCTGGACGACCACCGCTGCCATGGAGGCGTGGAACCTGACCCGCCGCACCTACGGCAGCGGTATCCCGGTGGGGTACGCCTTCAAGCGCATCTGGGAGGGCGGTCACGGCACGACGAGCCAGCACTATGCGGGCGTGGCGTTCGACGTGGGGCAGAGCAGCACTGCCGCAAAGCGCCGCAAAATTTACAACGCCGCTGTGCGGACCGGAACGTGGGGTTACGTGGAGCCGCTGTCGATGACACCCACCTGGGTACACTTTGACCGGCGGTACGGCAAGCCCGCGTGCCGCAGCACGACGGCAGGCTACCCCACCGTGCGGCGCGGCAGCCGCAGCACCTACGTGCTGATTTTGCAGGACGCGCTGAACGCGCTGGGTTATACGACGAACACGCTGGACGGCATCTTCGGCCATGCGACGGAGAACGCGCTCAAGGCGTGCCAGCGGCGGTTCCGGCCTGACTGCCGACGGCGTATGGCGGCTGCGCCAGCTAGGAAAAAGATCGCCGAGGCAACGGGTGGGATCGGACAAACGGCGACGGTTATTGATTCTTGATTTATCTGCTGGTATAATAAACTTGCCTCCTTCTGGGATGGAGGCCAAGGAGCTGCACTATATTATATAAGGAAGTGTTCCCACATGGATATGCTGGAGTTTTTGCGCACCCGCCGCACCTACCGCCGCTTCGCCCAGAAGCCGGTGCCGCAGGATGTGGTGGACGATATGGTGGAGGCCCTGCGCCTGTCGTCCTGCGGCGCGAACCGTCAGGCCGTGAAGCTGGTGATTGTGCAGAGCCCTGAAATGGTAGCGAAAGTCCACCCGCTGGTCAAGTGGGCCGCCTATCTGCCGCCGGAGCAGGGTGCTCCCAAAGCCGACGAGCAGCCTGTGATGTATCTGGCCGTCGTGCAGGACAGCTCCATCCCCGGCGACCTGAACACCGACACCGGCATCGCGCTGGCGAACATCACCCTCGCCGCATGGGCCAAGGGCGTGGGCAGCTGCATCATGGGCGCCATCAACAGGCCCGCCCTGAGCGAGCTGCTGGGCATCGCCGCGCCGGACAAGCTGGCGTTCATGGTCGCGCTTGGCTGCCCCACTCATGCCGCCAGGGTCGTACCGATGACGGAGGAGACCGGCATCAAGTATTATCTCGATGAGAACGGTGACTACTGCGTGCCGAAGCGGAGCGTGGAAGAGCTGGCAAGAAGCGTATAATGGCTCTCCCTTTGGGAGAGCTGGCGCGAAGCGCCTGAGAGGGCAAGGACGCTGTCAAAGAACTGCAGACGTCGCGATAGTTTCGCTCTGACAAAGGGGTTTCCTATCGCCGTGCGGCGGCTCTGTCGCACTGAGCTTGCCCTCTCCGTCACCTGCGGTGACACCTCTCCCAAAGGGAGAGGCTTTCGCATCCGGGCAGACTGAGAGGTTCTGCATATATACATCGCTCTCAAGTCTTTATTCTGCATAATTGTTTGCAATTCGGTTTCAATTTGATGGAATTTTTGCACAACACTTGACTTTTTCAAATTGTACAACCTATACTAAACACGCTCTCTGATTTTTCGATGAATCGCATCGCAGCAGAGAGATGCAAACGATATGCACATAAAGAGGAGTGTTTGAATATGAAAAAGATCTCTCGCCGCAGCTTCCTGGCTGCCGCCGCTGTTTCCGCTGCTGCTCTGGCCCTGACCGCCTGCGGCGGTTCTGCCTCCACCGCTTCTTCCGCTGCTGCAAGCTCTGTTGCTGCTTCTTCTGAGGCTGCTTCCTCTGAGGTCGCTTCTTCCACTGCCGCCTGAGCTTGCCCGGCAGCACCCCCCAAAGCATGAGCAAAGGCTCCGGCCTCGCCCCACCGGGCAGGCCGGGGCCTTTTTTGCCCTGCGGCGCAAAGAGACCCCCGGCACCCTGCGGAAGGTGCCGGGGGTCTTGCATATGGAGGGAGGCGGGGTCATGCGGAAGCCCCGCCGCCGGGGATGGTTAGTCTTTCACCAGATCGCTGTGGTCTGCCTCCACCAGCAGCAGGGTGGGCTCTTCGGCCCCACGGTGGGTGAGGTAGAACACCTCGCTGCCGCTGCCCTGTGCCAGCAGGTCGTTGATGGCGAAGCTGCTGGTCTGGCCATTGGTGACGAACTGGATGGTCTGTGCGCCATGGTCCTGCAGGTAGCGCAGGGTATCCAGGTCGCCGGTAAGGGTGGCGGTGTCGTAGGCACCGGTGTAGGTGCGCAGGGTGCCGTTCTGGCTCACGGTAAAGGGCTGGTCCATGCCCTCAGCGTCCACCACCCGCAGCTCAAGGGCGCTGTTGGTGTTGACAGGCTGGCCCTCGGTGGCACCGCAGTCGGGCAGGTGTGGGTGCCGTTGCCGTTGTCCACCCAGTGGTGGCCGGTGGCGGGGATGACCTCCGTCTCGACGTGGCCGCACTCCGTGCAGGTATGCTGCTTTTGGCCTGCAGCGGTGCAGGTGGCCTCCTTAACCGTAGTCCACTCGCCGTAGGTGTGGGCCGCAGTCACATGGTCTCTGTCACAGATATGGTTGGCGTCACCGTTGTCCTTCCAGTCATGGCCCAGAGCGGGGATAGTCTCCGTCCACTCGTCGATATGCTCCGGGGTAGTGGCATGCCTATCGCTCTCATAGGTGCATCCGTACTTCACCCAGCCCTCTTCCGTGCAGGTGGGCTCTTGGCGGTCGATCTCGTTTTTGGTGCAAACATTTTTGCCATGGACGATCTTATGCTGTACACCCCGCTTATAATACCACAGCTCCGTATTATCGCCAATGGTGTTTACAAGGCCGCCGGCTGCGGGGTTATTTCTTGTGCCTACCGCAGCCTCAGCACCTTTCACATTGATATACTTATCATCCGGCGATCCCCATGGTTTCATTTTAAGCAGCACATTGTTGCCGATGTTGACCTCGGTGCCGGAAATCGCACCATATTTTCCAAATATTTGAACGTAATCGCCGATCTTGACTTTTCCATTTGTTCCGCCGTCAATGTTCACTACAACTTTTCTGTTCGAATCTCCGCGAATATCCTCGCCGCCGATACTGGAGCCTCCTCCTTCATATCGGATTGAAGTGCCCTCATCCTTGGCATCAATGGTAACATTGTCCTTTATATTGACCTCCACATTTCCATCCTTACTTCCGATCGCAGTGGAATTTTCTCTTTTGCTCTCCATCCGGATGGTCGAATGGCCCTGAATGGTGACCTTGGTATCTTTTGCGCCATTGCCAATGGCAGAGCCGTAGAACCCGGTTGCCGTGACATGGACATCTTCCTGCTCTGCGGTAGCCCCGGCCGTACCAATGGTCACCTCTGCTTCGGTGTCCTTGCCATTATCTCCGGCAGCGCCGATGGCGGCCCCATGGCCCATGTCACTCCTTGCAGCGACCGTTGCATGGTCACAGATCACGATGCCCTTTGCCGAGCCACCGTAATAGCTGCTCCACCCAGCACTGCCGCCGCCGATGGCAGCGCCATTGCAGGCGGTTGCCTTCACCTTGGAATGCCCCCGGATGATGATGTTTTTTGCATTTCCTGCATAGCCGCCGCCAATGCCTGCGCCACCCACGCCGCTTTCTGCGTCAACAGTTGCATAGCCCTGGATGATGATGTTTTCTGCATCTCCAGGTTTTTCCTCTCCATAGTAGCCGCCGCCGCCAATGCCTGCACCCCAGTCGCCGCCTGCTGCGTGAACCGTTGCATAGCCCTCAATGATGATGTTTTTTGTGCCTTCGGCAACGCTTCCCCCGATGCCTGCCGCTCCGTTCCCACCTGCACCTTTTGCAGTCAGGCTGCCGGAGGTACCTGATTTGGTGGCGGTGATCTCGTTTCCCGCGTCATCGGTCTCGTCTGTGATGGTCAGCGTTCCCTCTCCCTGCTTGCGCAGTCCTGCCTGATACAGGACGCTATAACTGTCCAAAACATTCTGGCCGTCCAGCTCAACTTTTTGTCTTTCCGCCGCCGGAGACATCCATTGCAGCTTTCCGACCTGCATTCTCCGCCTTAATATTCACATTACTGAGCCGGATCTTGAGTTCCTTGGCCGCATCGCCCAACCCAGTTATTGATGACCCGGATGTACGTTTTTGGTGTAGGTTTTCGGCGCTGCCCTCTGCCGGAGGATCAGCCGCAGGGGCAGTGGGGGTGGTGGGAGCAGCCGCAGGGGCGTCGTCCTGAGTGGCCTCCTTGGTCTTTGCCGCAGGGGCGGCAGAGGTGGTGGGGGCGAGTTTCGTGGCCTGCTGCTCCGGATTCGGGTCTGCCGGGGCGTACTCGTACACCACATCCTTCTTGGGGGCTCCGTGGGGTTGTCCTTGGTATCTTCCGTGTGGTTGTCCGTGGTATCCTCTGTGGGGTTCTCTGTGGGGTTGTTGCCCTCCTGATTCTGGGCAGAGTCCTCCTCGGTCTCGTTCAGGGTAAAGCCTGCGTCCGGGTCAGGCTGGCTCTCCCCGGCAGCGTCCTCGAGCCCGGCTGCTTCCGGCTCCTGCGTGGCAGGGGTGGCGGCAGGGGCTGCCGCAGGGGTCGCCGCAGCACGTTCAGCATCCTTCAGGGTGGTATCATTTTCGTCGGTGCCGTCCTTGATCACGATTTCGTTGCTCTCATCTTCTTCGTAGGTGGTTCCCCCCTGAGTTACTTTCACATACTGCTTGCCGTCCGCATCCGTTGTGGCCTCTACGTCAATGCTGCCTTTGCCGATATAGTAAGTACCCGCAAAGGCCGGGGCTGCAATGGACGTAACAATCGACATGATGGCTGCCGTAGACAGCACCCGCAAAGCTAAATCTTTTCGCTGCATACAAAATCCTCCCTGTTGTACATTCAAAACCTGTCCCGCAGCAAAAAGGATACCTCGTTCGCCTCCGCATGGCGGGCATCCCGGGGTGTCGTTCCCGCTTTTTGCA
>ENA-OQKB01000365-OQKB01000365.1-human-gut-metagenome-genome-assembly--contig:-NODE-365-length-10203-cov-2.926955_pt1 | contig 10203 bp, 9 predicted proteins | sample MGYA00242646_ERZ504793 | MGnify/ENA primary metagenome ERZ504793 (study PRJEB26092, sample SAMD00036409) | human gut metagenome | host: Homo sapiens | study: EMG produced TPA metagenomics assembly of...
AGAGCATCTCGTGGATGACCTTGGAGTAGGAGTGGCCCAGCCGCCCGCCGATGAGTCCGTATTCCATTTACAGCACCTCCTTGCGGTAGCCGGTGGGGTCCTCCATCCAGGCCATGCCGTATTTTGCGGTGAGCAGGTCGCCCACGGCCAGCGCGGCGGCGCAGGTCTGCACAATGGCGGCCCGGGGCACGATGCAGGGGTCGTGGCGGCCCTGAATGGACAGCTCCGCGTCCTTCTTTGCCATATAATCCACCGTGTCCTGCGTTTTGTAGATGCTGGGGGTAGGCTTGACCGCCGTGCGGAACACCACGGGCATCCCGTTGGAGATGCCGCCGTTCAGGCCCGCATTGTGGTTGGTGGCGGTGACGATGCGCTCCCCCTGCATCCGGAAGGCATCGTTGGCCTCCGAGCCCTTCTGGTCCGCAAAGCCGAAGCCGGAGCCGAACTCGATGCCCTTGACCGCCGGGATGGAGAAGGCCAGGTGAGCGAGCTTGCTCTCCACACTGTCGAAATAGGGCTCGCCCACGCCTGCGGGCAGGCCCAGAATGGCGGTCTCCAGCACACCGCCCACACTGTCGCTCTCGGCACCGGCGGCACGGATGGCGGCCTTCATGGGTTCTTCCACACTGCCGTCCAGCAGGGCAAAGCCCTCGGACTTGTTCAGCAGTGCCTCGGCCTGCGCCGCCAGCGCGGCGGGATCATCCAACGCAAAGGGGATATCGCCGATCCCGGCACACCGCCCGATGTGCGTCACGATCTCGATCCCGGCCCGGTTCAGAGCGCCCAGCACCAAAGCGCCGCCCGCCACCAGCGCGGCGGTGACGCGGCCCGAAAAGTGGCCGCCGCCCCGGGCATCCTGATAGCCGTGGTACTTGGCGTAGGCAGTGTAATCCGCGTGGCCGGGCCGCAGCAGGTCAGCTGTTTTGGCATAGTCGCCGCTGCGGGTGTTCTGGTTTTCGATCATCAGGGCAATGGCGGTGCCAGTGGTGCAGCCGTTGACCACACCGGACAAAAACTGCACCGCATCCCCCTCCACACGGGGGGTGGAAAGGCCGTCGCCCCGGGCACGGCGCTTGTCCATGCAGGCAGCAAGAAAGGCTTCCTCCACGGGCACGCCCGCCGCCATGCCGTCCAGCACCGCGCCGATGGCCCTGCCGTGGCTCTCGCCAAAAATGGTCAGCGAAAGGTCGCTGCCAAAGGTGTTTTTCATGGCTTACTCCTCCACACCCAGCAGGGGGCGCAGGCCCTCCACGGGGATGGTCTCGGCCCGCCAGCAGCCCAGACCCGGCACCTTGATGACCGTGATCTGGCCGCCCTGGGCCTTTTTATCGTGCAGCATCTCGGCCAGCACCTTTTCCTTGTTATAGGTGGTGCGGGTGGGCAGGCCAATGCGGCGGTAGACCGCCCGCACCCGCTTCTGCAGCGCCTTGGATTCGATCATGGGCAGCATCCCCAGCGCCACGCACTCGCCGTGGAACAGGCCCACGGTGCGGCGGCCCTTGATGCCCTTGACGGCCTCGATGCCGTGGCCGATGGTGTGGCCGAAGTTCAGGGCCTTGCGCATCCCGCGCTCGGTCTCATCCTGCTCCACAACGTTCTTCTTGAACCGCAGGCTGCGGTAGATGATCTCGCTGATCTGGGTGTCGATATCGCCTTTTTCAAAGATGGCGAACAGCTCGGGGTCCGCCAGCAGGCCCGCCTTGACCGCCTCCGCCAGACCGTTGATGTAGTGGCGGCGGGGCAGGGTGGAAAGGGTGGCCGGATCCACGATGACCAGCTTGGGCTGCCAGAACGCGCCCACGATATTTTTGGTATCGCCCAGATCCACAGCGGTCTTGCCGCCGATGGAGGAATCGATCATGGAAAGGGTGGTGGTGGGGCAGTTGATGAAATCGATGCCCCGCATGTAGATGGCAGCGGCAAATCCGGCCAGATCCCCGACCACGCCGCCGCCCACGGCCACCACCAGGTCGCCGCGGCCCATGTTGAACTCCAGCATCTGCCGGAGCACCGTTTCCAGGACCTTGAAGCTCTTGCTGGCCTCGCCCTGCGGCACCGTGATGATGGTGGATTCCCGGCACTGGTCGGCCACGCGCTGGGCATATTCGGCAGGCACGCCGCTGTCGGTGACAACGGCCACCTTGCGGTCCAGCCGGGCAAACTGGTACAGGTTTTCCAGTGCACCGTTTTTCAGGATGATATCATAACTGCGCTCGCCCAGATTCATGGTGAGCTTTGTCCCGATGAAATCGCTCATTTCGTATACACTCCTAACAGCCGTACCGTGCGGCAGACATGATTCAGCTCGCGCATCAGCGCGGCGGTCTTTTCGGCGGCGGGGTCTCCCACCAGCTCGACATAAAAATAATAATCAAAGGGGACGTGGGGCAGCGGGCGGCTCTTGATAGACTCCATATCGTAGCCGCTGGCACCGATGACCTGAATGACCTCGGCCAGCTTGCCGGGCTTGTTGTCCAGCGTGAACAGCAGGGAGAACCGGTTGCCAGCCGTTGGCTTTTCGCGGCTGAGGACGATGAAGCGGGTGGTGTTGTCGCCGTCGGTGTTGATGCTGGGCACCAGCACCTCCAGCCCGTACAGGGCGGCCGTTTCCACGCTGGCAATGGCCGCCCTGGTCCGGTCGCCGCTCTCCGCCACAAACTTTGCCGCCATGGCCGTGTTGGGCATGGCCGTGGCGGGCAGGCCGAACTGCTTCAGGAAGGTCTCGCTCTGGGCAATGGCCTGTTGGTGGCTGTACACACGGGTCAGGTCGGAAAGCTGGGTGCCGGGCAGCACCAGCAGGTTCTGGGAGATGGGCAGGTCGTAGACATCCACCACCCACAGCCCGGGGTGGTTGTAACACAGGTCCAGCACCGCCGACACATCCCCCGCGTGGCTGTTCTCAAAGGGCACCACGCCGTGGGCGGCATCGCCCTTCTCCACGGCATCGAACACCTCATCCCAGGTGGGGCAGCTCATGGCCTCGGCATGGGGAAAGAGCGCCCGGAGCGCGATGTGGGCAAAGGCACCCTCCACGCCCTGATAGGCGGCGCGGTTGCGGCCCAGCACCTCGGCCTCGTACTGCTTGGCCACATCCATCATGTTCTGCACATGATCCCGGTAATAGGGGCGCAGGGCCGGGTCCCCGATCCGCGCTTCGGCCTTGTCCAGCACCACCTTTTCGCGGGCGGCATCAAAGATGGGCAGGCCGTGGGCCTTTTTGTATTCCGCCACGCTGAGCACCGCCTTCATCCGCCGCTCAAACAGGGCAGCCAGCTGGGCATCCACCGTGTCGATCTCCCGGCGGGCCTGTTCCAGTGCGTCCATCATTCCACATCCTTTGCATTTCGTGATACTGGATTAGTATACCATAACTCGGACACAGAAACAACAAAGGGCGCAGGGTTTCAGGGTGGATAACTTTTCAACTAGCACCTGCAAAAAGCGAATAGAATTGAAGAGGTGCCGCCCGTGGGCAGCACCTCTTCAGCGTTTCAGATCTTCCCGGCTTCGCGCCGTTCCATAGTATCTCCCATAGGGGTTTTCCAGCTCGGCGGCACGGGGCGGAACCGGCACAGCAGGCGGTTCCGGCACGGGGGCCGGGCGACGGGGCGCGCCTTTTTCCCGGCGCAGGAGGCGAAACCGCATCGGCTCACCCCTCCGCTTCCACGGTGGAGACTGCCCCGGCGGTCAGTGCCTGCCAGAGCTCCTCGCCGCCCGCAAGGTTCTCCTCGGTGCCGGTGTTCCAGGCCCCGCGCATCCCGACATAGAAATCCGCGAGACAGGCCTGGCTGTCGCCGCCCCGGGCGTGGGTGGTGTCGGCGCGGTACTCGCCCAGGTCCAGCCCGGCCAGCACCGGGCAGTCCGTCCAGCGGTAGACCATGTTCCACCAGTCGCTGTCGCTTCCGGCCTCGGGCAGGGTGCCGTCCAGATACCGCAGGGAGCCGGTGCTCTCCTGAAAGCCCGCCGGGTCATACAGCAGGAACACCGAACTCAGGCCGCCCGCCACATCCGTGGCCAGCTTGGTGGTGCCCGCCATGGTCAGGTAGGCATCGCTCTCGGTCTGGGTATCCCCGGCAGAATAATCCAGCGTGTAGACATTCAGGGTCACGACCGTCTTGCCGTCACCGTTCAGGTCCTCGCCATACCGGGCCAGCTGCTCCTGCAGGGCGGTCACGGTGTCATCCGGCAGGTAGTAGGGGGCCACCACCGCCACATTATAATCGGGCTTGGTGGTAAAGAAATACTGCCCGATGAAGCTGTAAGCCACAAAAGCCGCTGCAATGCCGATCAGGAGGACCCACTTGAGGTTATAATCCCACCAGTTGGCCCAGCGCTCTTTGCGGGTATACTGTTTTTCCGCCCGCGGGGCAAGGTCTGCGGGGTCGATGTCCCGCTCGTAACGATAGCTTGCCATAGTTCTCCTTACAGCTGGGCCAGAATGGTCTGGCGCACGGCATCGGGCAGCTGCTTCTGTTCAGCCTTGCTCATGCCTGCGGTCTGGATGGCGGGCAGGATGCGCACCCGGATATCGCCGGGCGTGGCCCGCAGGCCGTGGCCCTCAAACACGGCCCCGCGCACCGGAGATGGCCACCGGCACCACGGGCCACCCCCGTCTTGATGGCAATGCGGAAGGCACCGGCCTTGAATTCGCCCGCGCCGCCCTCTTCGCCCTTGTAGCGGGTGCCCTCGGGGAAGATGACGAAGCTCCGGCCGCTCTCCACGATGGCGGTGGCATCGTTCAGGGCCTTGACGGAAGCGCGGATGTCATCCCGCTTGACGAACACACAGCCCAGCAGCTTCATCCAGCGGTTGAGCAGGGGGATCTTTTCCAGCTCCTCCTTTGCCAGAATGCCGTGGGGCGCGTCCAGCGCGGTCAGCAGGATGGGGATATCATAGTAGCTGCGGTGGTTGCCCACGAACACGCAGGGCCCCGCCGGGATATTCTTCTGCCCTTCCACCGTCATCCGGGCCCCCGTGACATGCAGGATGCCCCGGCTCCAGCGGGGGATGTTGGCCTTGACGATCTGCTCCACCGTGTCCAGATCCCCGGCAGCCAGGGCACGCTCGGCCCGGCGCAGGGTGGCATAGTGCACGATCATATAGCCAAACAGATAAACGAATAACGCAATGGTGCGTAAAATGCTCAAATTCCTTTCCTCCTTCCGGCCCAAAAGGCCAGTATCATTGTAACATACTTTGGGGCAAAATGGGAGAGAACACACTTTTTTTACAAATACGTGCTTTTTAGCTTGCAAAATCCACAAAATCCGGGTATATTTATAAGCAGAAAGGTAGCACAATGGCATTGCTGCCCATTACAAAAGAGAGGTATTCCGGAACAAATGGGTTTATTTCCTTCTTCTAAAGATTTCAAGGACGGGCCGGGCGTTGAAAAGGACACGCCCCGCAAAACGGGCGTAGGCCGCTTTTTTTGAGCTGGTGGGCCGCGATATGAGCGGCATGTTCCTTGCAAACCTGCTCACCTGCATCGGCTTTCTGCCGGTGATCTGCCTGGTGTACATCGGCTTCCTGATGAACAACCTGACCGTAATGATCGTCAGCGCCATTGCGGGCGGCATCCTTGCAGGCCCCGCGCTGGCCGGCATGTACGACACGGTGCTGCGCGCCCTGCGTGACGAGGCCGGTTACTGGTGGACGACCTACCGCCGGGCCTTCCGGCAGAACTTCAAGGCCAGCATCCTGCCCGGCATCCTGTACTGCGTGGTCGTCACGGTGCAGATCTTCCTGGTCTATTTCTGCTTCAACATGCTGTACCACGGCACCAACGTGGGCGTTCCCATGTGGGTGGCCACGGTGCTGAACCTTGTGCTGTTCCACATGCTGTTTTCCTACATGTGGCCCCAGATCGTGCTGCTGGATCAGCCCCTGCGCCTGACGCTGAAAAACAGCCTGAACTGCATGATCGCGTTCCTGCCCCACGCGCTGGCCGCGGCGCTGGTCACCATCCTGTTCTGGGGCCTGGTGATCCTGTGCATGCCGCTGGGCCTGCTGCTGATGCTGGTGTTCGGCTTCTGGTTCCAGTGCGAGATCTGCTGCCAGATCGTCTACGGCGACCTGAACCGGGTGTTCCACATTGAGGAGAGCATCCAGAAGCTCCACGATGCCCAGCTGGAAAAGGAGCTGCGCGCCGAGCGCGGCCAGGACACCCCCGAAGAATAACACTGCGCCGTCCACAGCGCGCAAAGGAGAGAAGTGCGGATGGAACAACGGAACAATCTGGTGCTGCACGGCACCGAGACCTTCTCCCGGGGCGCACTGGACAATGTGGCGCTGGAAAGCGGCGCGGTGGTGCTGGATTCCTCCGCCGGCCGCTACCTGCCCTACGGCAGCTATACCACCCCGGAGTTCGCCATGCCGGCCTTCTGCAACCTGAATGTCAGCTGGAACGCCAGCGCCCCCCACAACACCATGGTCGAGGTACGCTGCCGGGTCTATGCCGGGAACACCTGGACTGGCTGGCTCAGCTTTGGCAAGTGGGCACCGGATTACCCCCGCTGCAGCATCAAAGCCCAGAGCGAGGACGGGCTGGTGTTCCTGATGGGGGATACCGTCACTGTTGCCACACCGGGCGGCGGCACCGGCATCCAGCTGCAGGTAAACCTTTCCACCAACGATGACAAGGCGACCCCGGCTGTCCGGCTGCTGGCCGCTGCCGCACGCCCCCTTGCCTGGGAGAAGCACAACGGCCACCCGCTGAACCGGCGGCTCTACCTGCCGGAATACTGCCTGAGCGCTCACGACCCCAGCTTTGGCCGGGAGATGGATCTGCCCCTTGTGATGGCGGCCCTGATGAACCGCTACGGCGAGGATATCCTGCCCGAAGAAGTGGCCTACGCCATGGAGGACAAAGCCACCAGCTCCACCGGCAATGCCGCCTTTGCGGCTGCTGCGGCGGGCTGCTGCGGCTACCCCTGCTGGCAGGCCTGGATGGATCTGGCCGACCTGCGCGCCCAGATCCACGATGACTGCTCCATCGCAGTCCGGGTGGAGCGCCGCGTCCGGGGCCAGCGGGACCCCGTGGGGGTCTGGATGGGCCTGCGGGGCTTCGGGCACGATGATGCCGTTCTGGCGGATTTCGTGCTGCTGAACGACCCCACTGCCGACAGCGATGGTGCCGTGAACTGCACCATGGCGCTGTCGGATTTTATGCGATACTTCACGGGCCGGGCCATTGCCCTGCGGCCCAAGCAGCGGGAAGTGGCCGCTGACCTGCCCAACCGGGTGCGGTGCGACCTGACCCGCGCCAAGGATGGCAGTTATTTCTTTGAGCAGCGGGGCCAGCAGGACCCGCTGCCGGAGGATTTTTCCGGCTGGGCGGCCTATGCCGTCCACGATGGCGTGGCCCACGCCACCACTGCCCACCGCACCTTCCGCCGGATGGAGCGCACGCCCGAGGGCGGGCTGCTCTTCCCGCCCGAACAGCTGGCCGCAGGCGGCCGCTGCAGCGTGTACGCGGTGGACCAGACCGGGCGGATGCGGGTGGCGGAAGTCCGTCTCCCCGCGCCCCCCAAGCCCGCGGCAGAGCCTGCCGCACCCCAACAGGACCCAAGCACCGTGCAGCCCGGCCTCTGAGCCGGCAGCGCAAAGCGCTTTTCGGGATAGAAACCACAACATAGGGAGGAACACATTATGGCAAAAACGATCATCACCATTGGACGTGAGTACTGCACCGGCGGCAACTACATCGCAGAGGATGTTGCAAACGCACTGGGCATCAAGCTCTACGACAAGGAGCTGATCACCCATGGCCGCAAAAGCACTCCGGCCTCTCGGAGGAAGCCGTAGCCGCCAGCGAAAAACGCCGCACCCACAGCCTGCTGTACAGCCTGTATACCATGGGCAACGAGCTCCCGCTGGGTGATCAGGTGTTCATCCTGCAGAGCCGCATCATCAAGCAGCTGGCCGAGGAAGGCCCCTGCGTCATTCTGGGCCGCTGCGGTGACTATGTGCTGCGGGAGCGCAAGGATGTGCTGCGCGTGTTCATCTACGCACCGGTGGAATGGCGGCGTGAGCTGGCCAAGACCGACCCGTTGGTCAAAGCACACGACGAGAAGGGCATCAAGGAAGAGATCGAAAAGACCGACCGCAACCGTGCTGCCTACTACAACTACTACACCCAGAACCGCTGGGGCGATGCCCACAACTATGATCTGGCCATCAACGCCGCCCTGGGCCGCGAGACCTGCGTCAAGATGATCCTGGACGCTGTCGCCGCCAAGGAAAAGACCATGGCTGAGTGATCCCCGCCGGGCCGGACGGCCCAAAAAACAATGCTGCTTCGTGGGTAGGGTGCTTTTGTGCTCTGCCCACGTTTTGGGCAACGGCAACGACCGCCGCCAGCAGCAGATGCAGGGAGGAACCCGCCTCTATCATTCAACGTCAAAAGGAGAAATCGTGGAAAACAAACAGCTCAATCTTTCCGAACCCGAAAATATCATGGGCACCATGGATGTCAACCCGCTGCTGATCAAGCTCAGCATCCCGATGATGATCTCCATGCTGGTGCAGGCACTGTACAACGTGGTGGACTCGATCTTTGTCGCCCGTGTCAGTGAGAACGCCCTGACCGCTGTCTCTCTGGCCTTTTCGCTGCAGAACCTGATGTTCGCCGTGGGCATCGGCACCGGCGTGGGTGTCAACGCCCTGCTCTCCAAGAGCCTGGGCGAAAAGAACCAGTACCGCGCCAACAAGACCGCCGAGAACGGCCTGTTCCTGGCGCTGTGCAGCTACCTGGTCTTTCTGGTGCTGGGCCTGACCGTTGTGCGCCCCTACTTCTACGCCCAGACCGCCGATGCCGACATCGCCGAGCAGGGCATCCGCTACCTGACCATCTGCTGCGTACTCAGCCTGGGCATGTTCATGCAGGTGATGAACGAGAAACTGCTGGCCGCCACCAGCCGCACCACCCTGAGCATGATCAGCCAGCTGGTGGGTGCCGTCGTCAACATCATCCTTGACCCCATCTTCATCTTCGGCTACTGCGGCGAGGCCCTGTCCGGCACCACCGGTGCAGCCTTGGCCACCGTCATCGGCCAGTTCTGCGGCGCAGGGGTCTCCTTCTACCTCAATCTCCGCAAGAACCCCGATATCCAGCTGGATTTCAAGGGCTTCCGCCCCAGCGCCGAAGCCATCAAGCGGATCTACGTTGTCGGCCTGCCCAGCATCGCCATGCAGTGCGTGGGCAGCGTGATGACCTTCCTGATGAACCAGATCCTCATGGCCTTTACCGCCACCGCCGTGGCCGTGTTCGGCGTTTACTTCAAGCTGCAGAGCTTCGTGTTCATGCCCATCTTTGGCATGAACAACGGCATGGTGCCCATCATCGGCTACAACTACGGTGCCCGCAAGCCCGACCGCGTCAAAAAGACCATCAAGTGCGCCATGTTCTATGCCGAGGCCATCATGCTGGTCGGCTTCCTGCTGTTCCAGTTCCTGCCCGACAAGCTGCTGGGCCTGTTCTCCGCCAGCGAGGCCATGCTGGCCATCGGCAAGCCCGCCCTGCGCATCATCTGCTTCCACTTCCTGCTGGCCGGCATGAGCATCATCCTGTCCTCCACCTTCCAGGCGCTGGGCAACGGCGTGTTCAGCCTGACCGTCTCCATCTGCCGTCAGCTGGTGGCAGATGAGGGCTATGCGCAGGATCTGACGCAGGAGACTTTTCTCTCTGCATGGCGGAGCATGGACCGCTGTCCTGCCGGATACGAAAAGCAATGGCTGGCCCGCATCGCCTCCAACAAAGCCAAGGATTACTTACGCAGCGCCTGGGCGCGCCGGGTGAACACCCCCGGCGACGATGTGCTTGCACTTGAGGGTGCACCGCCCGGCAGCGAGCCGGAAGCGCAGGTGCTGGAAGCTCTGGGCGAAGAGGAGCTGACGCAGCGCATCCTCGCTCTGCGGGAGCCCTACAAGACGCCCTGCCGCCTCATGCTGCTGGAACAGCACACCGCCGCCGAAGCCGCCCGGCTCTGCGGCACGGACGAGCTGCGCATCACCCTCTGGATGAACGGCAACCACATCGCCTACGCCCGTTTCGACGGCATCCTGATGATCGACGGCACATCCCTTGCCGCCCTGTTCAGCCGCAACCGGATCGCCACCATCTACGAGGACGTGGCGCAACAGCGGGGCAAGCCCAGCAGACCGGGCAGGCTCCGCCGCCTGCTCGACACCCCGCTCGACACC
>ENA-OQKB01000368-OQKB01000368.1-human-gut-metagenome-genome-assembly--contig:-NODE-368-length-10159-cov-3.463118_pt1 | contig 10159 bp, 13 predicted proteins | sample MGYA00242646_ERZ504793 | MGnify/ENA primary metagenome ERZ504793 (study PRJEB26092, sample SAMD00036409) | human gut metagenome | host: Homo sapiens | study: EMG produced TPA metagenomics assembly of...
TTTGCCAGCGACTTCAGGAGTGCTGCCATTTCCGGATTTTGCAGAAGCTTCAGAAGAAGTTCTTTATCATCAGCGGAGCTTTCCGTTGCGGCTGGTTGAACCGGCTCAGGCGTTGCCTGTCTGCCTGAGTAGAACGCAGCTTCCATTCTTTCAGCGTTCAGTCTGCGGTCATCGTCGATGATATGGGAGTAAACATCCGCTACCATCTTGACCTGTGCATGACCGGAATCGCCTTGAACGGATTTCATATCGCCGCCGTTCAGCTTCAGCTTGTAAGTGATACTGGAATGTCGGAGACTATGGAAAACCACTTTCGGCAGTCCCTTCTCCTCAATCAGCTTATTGAAAGCACGGTTGATAACCTGCCCCTCAATCGGCTTGCCATTGGAAGAACAGAAAACCAGATTGAAGTCTACGAACTCGTCACCGAAAAGGTCTTTCAGTTCTTCGATGTCAGCCTTTCGCTGTACCAACATTTCCGCTACGGTTTTCGGTAAGAACACCTTGCGGACACTTGTTTTGGTCTTAGGAGTTTTGAGAACCAATGCGGTATGCGTACTGGCGAAGGTCGGTGGGAACTTGAACATGATGTCCTTACCGTCCAGATCTGCCATCGCTTCACGATTTACTCTCTGCAACTCCTTTTCAACGAAGATGCTTGCCTGACCAAGTTCAATACTGGTGGGGGAAATGTCAATACAGTCCCAGGTAAGCCCCAGAAGCTCGCCCATTCGCAGGGAACAGGAGAAGGCAAGGTTAATAGCCAGACGAAGAATATCATCGTCACAGGCTTCCAGAGCCTTCTGGAGCACTTCTGCTGTCCAGATATCCCTGGTCTTGTGTTCTTCTTTCGGCAGCGTAGCGTGCTCCACAGGGTTTCTGGTCATCAATTCCCACTTGACCGCTTGATTGAAAGCATTTCGCAATGTCTTGTGAACCTCTCGGACAGTATGCGGAGTCAGATATTCTGTACGGGCTTTTACATACTTAGAAGAAACCGCTTTGACAGAAAGCAAATCTCGGTAATACTTGTCCATGATTCTCGGCGTGACATCCTCCAGCTTCATATCACCGATGAGGGGACGAATATAGTTTGCAATCAGGCTCTTTCTGCTTTCATAGGTAGACATCGCCCAGGTGTTCACACCATAGATTGACATATACTCATCCAAAAGATCATTGACGGTTTTAGCAGAAGGGGGAATAAAGGTTCCGGACTCCTGCTCATATTCAACCTGCAACTTCCTTTTCTTTGCTTCGGCATTCGTTTCAAAGGTTTCCCACTTCTGACGCTTGTTGCCGTTCTCATCGGTGTATGTATAAACCACAGAATACTTCTTTTTTCTCTTAACGATAGATGCCATGTAATCAGCTCCTTTCCTGTCTATCTTCCGCTAACTGGTAGCGGGTCTGATTGTGATACCATTTTTCAAAGCTCTCTTTGGTAGCTCGCTTATACCTGCCAACCTTGATAAGCTCAAAATCTTCATTGGCAACGATATAGTAAATGGTCTGACGATGTACCCCAAGCATTCTTGCCATTTCCGGCAGACCGTAGGTGGATGCCATAATATCTGCATCCAGTTCCTGATCCTCTACCGTGCGGTAATCGGTTTGAGAAGCATACCATCTTTCAAAGCTCTCCTTTGTCACTCTGCGCTTGCCCAGGACATCGACCACATCAAAATGCCCTTTGGCAACCAGTTCGTAAGCAGTCGCTTCTTTCAGCCCAAGGCGCTGTCCAAGCTCCTCCATTGAATATGTAGTTTTCTTCAATTCCTCGCCGGGAGGGGTTCCATCGACCTTCTGGTATTTGAACTGATTGGCATACCATTCTTCAAAGCTGTCGATCATCACCCTCATGGTGTTGCCGACAAGAATGGTTTTGAAGTAATTCTTCTTAATGAGCCAGTATGACTCCGTTTTACCAAGACCGAGCATCCTGCCCATTTCCAGAACAGACATACTCGTGCGTTTTCTCATTTCCGCCATCGTACAACCTCCTATGTAAAAAATGTAGCCATGTGTTTCTTGTCATGGCTACATTTTATCGAACTCTCAATATGTTTTGAAGTTTGTCGCCGGGTTGTACGACGCCCTTGACAAATCTTACATTTGATGATCCAACCACTCATCAAAACTCTTTTTGGAGATTCTGATACTGCCACCGATGCGGACGCTATGGAAAACTTTCTTTTTCACAAGGTTGTATGCGCTGGTTCTGCTGATGCCCAGAATATCCTGAATCTCATCAACCGTATAGGTTCTCTTATCAAACTGAACTGCGTTAGCAGCCATCGCTTCTTCGGTGCGCTGATTCATGGCAGCGATTCTTTCTTCAAACATTTATGTTCACTCCTTCGCTCTCTTTGCTTTATGTTTTGGGGAACGCTTTTTCAGCTGTTCCATTGCCAGGCTGACAGATAAGGCTTTCTCAATCGCTACCATTTCACGGGGCGTTACCTTACCTAAGTAATTATCAATCCTGCTTTTATCAATGGTACGAATCTGTTCCAGCTGAACAACGGACGCTTCTTTGAATGCAGGATTGTCGTAAATAACAAAGTGCGTCGGCATATTCGCTTTCTTATGGATTCTGGTGGTGACCGTTGCCACAATCAATGTGGGAGCGTGTTTATTACCGGTATCGTTCTGAATGACGATAACCGGACGGATGCCGCCTTGTTCCGACCCAACTACCGGGTCCAGCTTGGCGCAATAAATATCACCACGGCAATATACCCAATTTTCTTTCATCATGTGCCATGACCTCCTTTCGTTGGCTATGTAATAACTGACTGCCAGAAAGGAATCAGGCAGTCAGTCCAAAAGTCTATGTGTCCCATATTTGCCACGCACCCCTGGGAAAGAGGGCTTACGCCCTCAGGGAATCACCGAACGACTGATTGCGAATCAGTTCCATAGGAATCTAACCTCTGCCGGGTTCTCCGCCAGCTCCGTAGAGAAGTATCTTTAATCCTGTTGCTTTCATGGCCGTATTGGGAGCAACCCAATATTTACAAGCCAGTATTGATCGCTGGCATCGGGAGAGAGACAAGCGCTTAATTTATAGAAGAAAGTCGTTCTGTTTCTCTATCCGATACGTCTCGGCGTACCGCTGATGTGGCTGATGCTCTCGCACCGGCAACAGGAACGTATTCGATGACTGTGTATTCTAGTTTTCAAGGATCAAGCAGCCGTATTTTCTTTGGCTGTATCTAAATTGTACCTGTTCCTCATGCAAGTTTTTATTGCCTCGTAGGTATAGTTTTGAGGTTATTCACGACCTAAAAATATGTAATCAAGGGTTGTCTCAAAGCGCACAACCAGTTCGATTGCCAAATCAATAGAGATACCTCTGTTGCCGGTTTCAATTCGTGCAATGGTGTTTGCGGCAACACCTAACTGCTCCGCAAGCTGTTCCTGTGTAAGCCCATGTTCCTTTCTCAAGGCTTTAATTCTTTTTCCGCTTTCAACCAAGTCGTAATACATTTTCGTTCCTCCGTGTTTTTGAATTTGTGAAGTTGCAAAATCAAAAACAGCGGGAGGAGATCGTGCCCGATTCTCAATACCCTTTGCCATCTGCCTGTCCTCCTTGCAGGCATAAAAAAAGAGCCGGAGTAAATTACTCCAAGCTCTCGTTCATGCCTTTGTGTTAATTATGGGGGAAAATAGGCAGGTATAAAAAAAGCCCCGTACCCATTACAGGCACGAGGCGTAACTCTCTCTATTCAATTTTATGCCGCTATCTCCCAGCATAGCCATTTTAACACTGGACAAGTCGGACTTTCAGTAGGGGAACCGTCGTATTTTCATCGGATTTTAGTCGGACTAAAATCCTGTCTTAGCATTCACAATAACACAATGCTTCTTCCTCCCGGGCACTTTCCAGGAAATCTTTCAATTTAGGAATGGCTGTTCCCCAAAGTGACAGACCAAATAACAGTATCGCTTCTTTCTTTCGGTCATAGTAGGTGCTGCGTTCCATATTCAAAACCTCCAGCATTTCTGATTCCCTGTACTTGAAGCGGTTGAGATATGCCTTTGAGATAATCTCACAGTACAGAGCGCCTTTATCTGGATATTCTCTGATTTTCAACATAGCCATATCTACCAGTTCAATGATCCACTTTGTCTCAAATAAGCTGCGAATGCGTTCTTCAAATCGTTCTCTCGCTTCATCCGGAGCAAAGTTCTCCAGATAAATCAATGCACCATCTAAGCTGTCACCGTAAGTACAAATAAGGGTATCACATACATCATTCGCACGATCAATGGTAGACCAGCACACCTCTCGATATATGGATAAAATCAGCTTTGCTCTTTCATACAGAACCTTCTCGTCAATGTTCTGCATCCGGCAAAGCATTCGAATACTGCTTAATACCTGTGTATTATATCTGCTCATTCAGAATCTCCTTTCAGCCTAATCCATAAAATAAGAATTCCTTTCTAACTCCTGTCACTTGGCTAAAGGGAAACAAATACCATGGGACAAGAATGACTATAACTTCCGATATTTGATTAAAATAACAGAAGTGAAATCGGAAGTTCTTGACTTTATAAAAGTTCCGATATATAATTAAGTGGAATTAAAACTTCTGTTATGATTCTTATTATAGCATTTTCCAGAAGTTTGTCAACAAATAATCGGAAGTTACGAATAAATATTTTTTGTAAAGGAAGGATACTACCATGACATTTGGAGAAAAAATTAAAGAAGCTCGTTTGGCTATGAACCTATCTCAAACGGAGCTTGCCCAGATGACCGGCATTTCCGAAAGATCCCTTTACACCTATGAGCAGCTCGGAACACTCCCCAGAAAAAGCAACATCAGAAAACTTGCTGAAGCACTGCATATCTCTGTGTCCTATCTTTTGGTACGAATCTGAAACGGATAGCCAGAGCCATATAGATCAGGATATGTTTATTTTAGAGGCAAAGGAAAACTTCGGTTCAAAAGGAGCAAAAGAAGCTCAGGAAGTGTTGGGTCGTGTAAATTCTCTGTTTGCCGGTGGAGAATTGGACGAGGACGCAAAAGATGTATTCTTCCAGGCGATTATGTCAGTTTATATGGACTCTAAGAAAACAGCACGGGAAAAGTACACTCCGAAGAAATACAGAAAGCATAAAGATAAAGAGTAAAATCCTCAAGCACAGAATATGTTTTCTGTGTGCGATTCGGAGGTGAAGCAAATGAAAACGGCAGAGCATATCATTGAAACTGTCGATAAGCTTGTGCGAAAATATCACACCAGAGACCCTTACGAGCTATGTCAGCTGTTAGGTATCAAAATCCACTATTACGATTTACAGAAGAAATTGAAGGGCTTCTTCTATTACCAGTCCAGACAAAAGAATATCGTGATAGATCACAATGTGAACGGTATCCTGGAGCGTATATTAGTCGCACATGAATTAGGACACGCTGTCCTGCATACAAAAATCGCTATGATGCACGGCTTTCAAGAAATGGAAGTTTTTGATGATAGATCAATCGAAGAAAAATGAAGCAAAACTTCTTTGCGGCGGAGCTTCTGTTAGAAGATGGGAAAAGTCCTGGAATGCCTTTCGGAACACACATTTTTTTGAAACGGCTAAAATGCTCTATGTACCGGCAGCATTATTAGACTACAAATTCAGCCTGCTCCAACGAAAAAGGAGAGCTGGTAAATTCGATGTATATTCGTAAAGCAGATTTCCTGAAAGAAGATCTTCATGCCTACGATAACGACATTGGTTATGGCGATATATGAATATCTATTTTTATATCTTTACAGAAAAAGTCCACCAGTACGATGCGTAGTGCATCATGACTGGTGGACTTTTTGCTTCTTAAAGAATCAGTATATTGTGCTGCAAAAAAGAACCCCATAGCAGTTCACTCTGTACCGTCAATGGGCTTCTTTTTCATTATATCAATCAAGCTCCGCTTTTTTTATCATCTCTTGCTGGTCAATCAAGACATCAATCAACTTTCCTACGGTTATCAATGTTGTTACATTACTACTTTTTCAGTTTTGCAGCAATCTCATTATCAATGATGCTGTCGCATTTTGCATATGGGGTATCCAGTAAAAAATAGTCAAAGTTCTTTTCCAAGACGAATGCCAGTTTTAGAAGCATTGCCAAAGAAACTTTCGTCTGTCCAACTTCAACATGGCTCATATGATTGTTCGAGCAACCAACCAACGCACCCAAATCAGCCTGACTATAACCCTTTTCCAGTCGGGCAGCTCTAATGCGCTGACCAATCTTAACGTAATCAATTTCCGGTTGCGTTTCAATCACCTCCATGCTGTGTATGATTCTGCTATACATTATAAAATGTACCAAAAATCTCAACAACCAACATCGGGTGCAAGTTGCATTTATAAATGCAATATGATAAAATTTTATAGGCAGATTGCATTAAATGATAGAATGAAAAGAACCCCAAGACGACAATATGAGCTATCTTGAGGTTCTTTAAAATAAAAAATTCGTAGAGTACATTACTCCACGAATCGCATTCTTCTCTGTTTTTTTAGTTTATATCTTTATTTTACAAATTGTCGCACTGTTTGTCAATATGTTAGGGACATAAAACACGAGGTTTTGCACAAAAATCCATCTTAGAAAGTTCCAAAGTCACAATTTGCCGTCAGAATTATAGTCATATTGAAGGAGGTGTACCTTATGGCACGAAAAGGAGAAAATATTTACAAAAGGAAAGACGGCAGATGGGAAGGAAGATACATTAAGTCCCGATCTTCTACAGGCAAAGCCAATTACGGTTATGTTTATGCAAAGTCATATCGAGAAGTCAAGGCAAAACTTATCAGTCAAAGTTCGTGCACGAGTAATTCTGTCACTGTCGATCCAGAAATTAGCTCAGATCAATTTGAACAGGTTGCTATGGAATGGTTTCAAGCTATATGTCCTAAAGTGAAGGAATCTACAAGCAACAAATATAGGAATCTTCTCAGCTCGTATATACTTCCTGTGTTCGGAAGCAAACAATTGCGTGATATAACACACGAGTTTATTGAAACGCAGTGTAATTTTTTCCTTGTTTCTGGTGGATTAAAGGAGAATGGACTTTCCTCTAAAACTGTTTCAGATATTTTATCTCTAATTCGAAATGTCTTACAATTTGCCACCCGAAACGGGAAAGCCATTTCTTGTGACGCACGATCTATACAGATAAAACGTCAAACGAAGGAAATGAGAGTTTTGAGTCGTGCTGAACAGGAAAAATTATGCCAATACTTGTATTCTAATCTTGATTCCTGCAATATTGGTATATTAGTATGTTTATTCACTGGTCTCAGAGTAGGTGAAATTTGTGCGTTACGATGGGAAGATGTTTCATTCTCAGATTACACAATCCACGTGCATCAAACGCTCCAGAGAATCCAAGATAGAACCAACAGTGAATACAAGACAAGGATTGTTGTTACCACACCAAAAAGTGCTTGCTCCATCCGTACTATTCCAGTACCCCATGGCTTAATGACTATTCTTACAGCACACAAAGCTTCTTCTACTGGCTACATCCTAACCAATAGCGATCAGAATCCATTAGAACCAAGAACCATGCAAAATCATTTTAAGAAGGTATTGAAAAACAGCGGAATCACCTCCGCAAATTATCACTCGTTACGTCATACATTTGCTACAAGGTGCATAGAGCTTGGATTCGATGTAAAAAGTCTCAGCGAAATATTGGGTCATGCCAGCGTGAATATTACAATGAATCGCTATGTACACCCATCCATGGATTTAAAAAGAGAAAATATGCAACGGCTTTCTGATTTATTAGCCGTCAAATAAATTGTCAACACCGTCAAATAATGCTGAGTTTTCAGTGTTTGGCGGTGTTTTTTCGTGGAGTAATGTACTCTACGAAAGAGTATACCCAGGAGGAGATTTATTGATTCAATTTGTAGGGCGAGATGCTTATAAGCAGTTTTGGAATTTTAGTAAAGATGAGAAAGAGAACTTGGCCACTCAATTGGCGATTGAGTTACCCGCACTCAGAGGAAAAGTTGGTGCATCACAAGAAGAAATTGCTTCGACTGTTGGTATTTCACGACAAACTTATAGTGCCTACGAAAATCGGACACGCCCAATTCCATGGAGTTTATATCTAGCACTATTGTTTTATTTTTGTATTACATTCCAAGTACACATTATATGATTCGCCAGCTTGAATTATTCCCAAACTGAAAGAAGTTATGGAAATAAGACTTAGAAGCAAACTTAAGAGTGTGTTGATAGTGCAGTATCTTAAAATTTTGTATAATAGGAATTGAAGTTAAATTAGATGCTAAAAATTTGTAATTAAGAAGGAGTGATTACATGAACAAAAATATAAAATATTCTCAAAACTTTTTAACGAGTGAAAAAGTACTCAACCAAATAATAAAACAATTGAATTTAAAAGAAACCGATACCGTTTACGAAATTGGAACAGGTAAAGGGCATTTAACGACGAAACTGGCTAAAATAAGTAAACAGGTAACGTCTATTGAATTAGACAGTCATCTATTCAACTTATCGTCAGAAAAATTAAAACTGAATACTCGTGTCACTTTAATTCACCAAGATATTCTACAGTTTCAATTCCCTAACAAACAGAGGTATAAAATTGTTGGGAGTATTCCTTACCATTTAAGCACACAAATTATTAAAAAAGTGGTTTTTGAAAGCCATGCGTCTGACATCTATCTGATTGTTGAAGAAGGATTCTACAAGCGTACCTTGGATATTCACCGAACACTAGGGTTGCTCTTGCACACTCAAGTCTCGATTCAGCAATTGCTTAAGCTGCCAGCGGAATGCTTTCATCCTAAACCAAAAGTAAACAGTGTCTTAATAAAACTTACCCGCCATACCACAGATGTTCCAGATAAATATTGGAAGCTATATACGTACTTTGTTTCAAAATGGGTCAATCGAGAATATCGTCAACTGTTTACTAAAAATACAGTTTCATCAAGCAATGAAACACGCCAAAGTAAACAATTTAAGTACCGTTACTTATGAGCAAGTATTGTCTATTTTTAATAGTTATCTATTATTTAAATGTGCCTGGCTGCCTTCGCAGGAGCAAGCGATATAAAAAGAGTAGATATAAAACTTCGAGTTGTCCCGCTGGTTCAATATGTTTTAGATAAAGCAAAAGAGAACACATCATACTGTCCTAAAAAAGTGAAAGTGAAGATTATCCATGATCCTGCTCCAAATGCATTTGCTCTAGGTAGGCAAACACTATGCATAACTGACGGATTGCTTTTACTTCTCCGAATGATATGATACTTGGAATTCTCGCCCATGAGATCGGACATCTCTCATACGGACATACTGTTATCCAATTATTGATTGGCGGGGGCAATATATTTATATCCGGGTGCCTCCTGTTAATCAAAATATCCTACTGGATTTTTTCTGCAATCATGGGGCTGTTCGCAATATGCTCTCGTAGTGGTGTAATGGGTATAATTACCGCAGTTTTCGCAGGAATATCAACAGCACTTTCTTGGTTATGGGTAAAGTTCTGTATGCTTTTTCTGATGTGGTCTATGAGACAAAATGAGTATCTGGCTGATGAATTTGCTTATAAAATTGGTTTTGGTCTTGAATTAGCGACGGTATTAGACCAACATATCTCAGATGTTCCGCATGATGGTTTTCTCAGTGCAATATACTCAACTCATCCATGCAACGATGATAGGGTTGCAGCATTGCAAAATTTAGGTGTACCCTATTCTCGATACTAAATTCATAATCTCACAAATTGGCAAGCAGTGTAAACCTGTACAGGTTCACTCATTTTCTCGATTTTCCCTTCGGTGCAATCTTCGCAAATTTGCTTGTTGGGGAAGCATCCCCAATCCCCTTTGAACATCATCTGCCGATGATGGCTACACGATTTTCAATCGTTTCTCAAAGAACAGTAGAATAAAAATTTGCCCATGGTTGAAAGCACCGAAATCGAAAAGCAAAAAAGCAGCCACGATCCGCACCCTTTGGGGAGTGCAGACCGTGGCTTTTTGCTTTAACGGAAGTTCTTCTTTTCCTCTTTCTCTTTCTCTTTTTTCCTGCTCTTTCTGCCTGTCGATATTCAAAATCGTTTCAACCGTCCGTTTGGCAATCAGCAGTTCTTCTTCTCTT
>ENA-OQKB01000369-OQKB01000369.1-human-gut-metagenome-genome-assembly--contig:-NODE-369-length-10155-cov-5.529916_pt1 | contig 10155 bp, 9 predicted proteins | sample MGYA00242646_ERZ504793 | MGnify/ENA primary metagenome ERZ504793 (study PRJEB26092, sample SAMD00036409) | human gut metagenome | host: Homo sapiens | study: EMG produced TPA metagenomics assembly of...
TGCAGGCGGATTTGAAGATACAATACAGAATCAGTGCCACGGTCACGGGCAGTACACTTTTGTAAGAATAATGCTTTGATTGCTTCGCTTCTTGTCATCGGTAAAACCTCCTTCCGCAGTTCCATTATACAGGATGCCGGGAGCTGCGCCCAGCGTCTTTCAAAGAAATTTATTCAAGTTCATGCCGCCGCTGTTGTTCCTGTTCCATTGGAACGGCCAGCAGTGCATCCACATTTTGCTTGACGGTCTCGTATTTCTGGGCTTCGGTTCTTGCAGCTTTGTACTCCGCAAGGAGCTGTTCCTTTTCTGCGTTGAGATTGGCAAGCTCCGTTTTCATGCTTTCCGTTGTCGGCAGCGGCACAGCCCCCAGCCGTTTCAATTCTCTGGCGGCTGCTTCAAAAAGGATGATCTCGCTCTCATGCCCCCGCAGGAACTTTTCTTTATCATTCGATTTGCGGTATCGGTCATAGATTGGCTTTAGCTGACGGTAAGTTCCGGCATGCTTCATCACAAGGGTAAGTTCGGCACTTCTGCTTTCTATCCGCTTGATTTCTGCATGAGCGGTATCCCTGCGTGCGGATACTACGGTCAATTTGCTTTCCAATTCTCCATAACTGCTTATCCCGTGTTCGGTCAGGAAATTCATGGTCTTGGCGGCCTGTTTCAGATTGTTCAGCTTCGCCCAATGGGTGAAGCCTGCGCTCCGCTGTGCCTTGATGTTATTCTGGATATCAATGAGCAGGCTGATCTTTCCGTCCTGCCGTTTCGGTTGGCGGGAAGGTCTGGATCGTCCGGCGATCCGGGCGGTAAGGGCTTCTTCGGTGTAGTCAACCCCCAGCGTTTTCAGACGGGTGAACCGTTCCTGATCCGGTGCTCTGGCAGAAATATACTTGCCGCGCTTGATCTCATAACCTTCTCTCTGCAGGCGGCGAAGCAGTTCTTCCAGATTGGAACAGGCTGGCAGAAGTCGGTCAATGGCAGCTTTCAACTTTGCCTTATAGCTGGTGCCGTTCTGCGTGGCCTGATGTTCAATATAGCTCTTGCCCTTGTCCTGTCCAGGAATAATGACAGACAGACCATGTTCCTTGCAAAGCCGGTCGGAGGTGCGGCGGATATAGTGATAACTCCGCTTGTTGGAATGATAATGCTTGTGATCCGCAAAGCTGACCGCATTGAAAATCAGGTGGTTATGAACATGATCTTTGTCTATGTGGGTGGTAAGGACAAACTCATACTTGCCGCCCAGGATTTCTTTTGCGAGCTCCATGCCGATCTCATGGGCCTGTTCCGGCGTGACCTCCCCAGGCTGAAAGGCTTGGATCAAGTGGCGGCCCAGGTTTGTTCCCTTGTCGATGGCGTGGCGGCGGGTCCAGGAAAATTCGATATCCGCAGTTTCGGCGGCGCATCCATAGGAGGATACAAGCAGCTTTCCATCCGTCTTTTCCGGGTTGCAGATATAGTCAATGGCTGCTTTCAGCGTTGACTTGATAGGATGTATCTTTGTAACTGCCATATCTCGTCCAGCCTTTCCCGTATCTCGTCCATGTCAGCCTGATACGCAGGGCCTCCGGCGTTGATCCGCTTGGCGATCTGATTGATGTTCCGGCCGATGGCGGAAAGCTCTTTGGTGAACGCCTTGATATCTGCGGTGTCCGTATAGATGATGTACCCGTCAATCGCCATTTTGCGGAGGTATGCGCCATATCTGCGTGTGGGGAGCTGGCTCATTTTCTCATCTATGAGCCGTTTTTCGTCCTCCGTGACATAGAATTTCATTTGGATATTCCGCTTTCGGTTTGCCATGCGCCGCCTCCGTTCTTCATAAGGGTTTGGGATTATCCCAACAAGCAATTTTGGATTTTCGGGCAAGGGACCTGAAAATCTCAAAATTCGCAAGCGGGTACTCGCTTGCTGTGCTTGCTATCGTTACCCTACCTTCTATTTCTCCCTCTACTAATACTACAATTTGAAGCGGTGTATTTTGGCTGTTTCCATTTCAAATTATGCAAGAACCGCCGCTTTTCAATGTGGGATAGTTCTATGTTCACGCTCACACGCAGACAATCATTCCCCGCAAAGATAGCAAGAGTAAAGTAATTGTCTATTTGGAGCGAAAATGCCTTTTTGGAGAAGAAACATACAGACATATCTGCTATACTGAAATGCGGTTAGTTCGTGCTAACACAAAAGCAAACAGGAGGACCAAATAATGAATAAACTACAAGGAAAAGACCTTATCAATGTTGGAATCTTCACTGCGATCTATTTTGTGGTGATGATGGCGATTGCCATGCTGGGATTTATCCCTATTTTTCTTCCGCTTCTGATCGTGCTGGTTCCGCTGATTGGCGGAATCGTAATGATGCTATATTATTCTAAAGTCCAGAAGTTTGGAATGGTATCGCTGACAGGACTGATCTGCGGTATTTTAATGTTGCTGACCGGCATGGGGTATTGGAGCATTATTACCGGTGCCGTGTTCGGTGTCCTGGCTGATCTTGTTTTGAAATCCGGCGATTATAAGAGTGACAAAAAAAGGAATCATATCGCATGGTGTTTTTTCTATGTGGATCATCGGAAACTACATCCCCATTGTTGCAACACGGGACAGCTACTATCAGCAGCTAATCGGCGGTTATGGACAAGAGTATGCAGATTCCATTATGAGCTATATCTCGGCATATACGCTCCCCCTTCTTTTGATTGCCGGGTTCGTTTGCGGCGTGATCGGCGGTGTGATCGGCCAGAAAATTTTCAAAAAGCACTTTAAGCGTGCGGGTATTGCATAATGCGCCGTGAATTGTTAGCAAGCAAAAAAAAGGAAACCGGCCTGTCGTTAGACCCTCGGACAAAGTTGGCATTGCTTATCACGATTGCCCTCTTTGTCTTGAGCGGCGGAGGTGGGGCTGCTTCTAAACAGTTTGCTCCTATTTTGGCTGCTGTTCCATTGATCCTGCTGCTCACGGAAAAATCGTGGAAGGGATCGGTTATCTATTTTGTTTTATATGGCGGCAGCTATATATTGCAACTATGGGCGCTCCCCCACCTGTCCGGCCTTCCTAACTTTCTTGTTGTTGCAATCTGCGGTTTCTTTATGCGGTTTGTGCCGGGGATTATGATGGGATACATCACGGTCAGGACAACGACGGTCAGCGAGTTTGTTGCCTCCATGAAGAAGCTGCATTTACCGGAGCAGATCATCATTCCTATGTCCGTGATATTCCGATTTTTCCCTACTGTTGTAGAAGAATATAATGCCATAGGGGACGCTATGAAAATGAGAGGAATCCGTTTTGGCGGGGGCAAAGCCAGTGCAATGCTGGAATACAGGCTTGTCCCTGTTATCATGTGTTCCGTCAAGATCGGGGAAGAATTAAATGCGGCAGCCCTGACAAGAGGATTGGGCGGTCCGGTCAAGAGGACAAACATCTGCGAAATCGGCTTTCATGTGCAGGATGTTTTTTTCCTGCTGCTATGTGTGGTGGCTTTTGCAATTCCTATTGTCACGATGATTACAGGGAGGTAGGCCTATGATCGAATGTAAAAAAGTTTCTTTTTCCTACCCTCCAAATGAAACTGACATTGGGGACAGGAAAGGACACGGAACATTAAGAAATATTGACCTGTCTATTAACGACGGGGATTTTGTACTGCTCTGCGGAACATCGGGCTGCGGTAAAACCACACTGACACGGCTGTTTAACGGACTGATTCCTCATTATTACGATGGAAAGCTGGAAGGCACTGTCATGCTTGATGGAGAAGATATGAGCTGGCTTTCCCTGTTTGATATATCAAAAAAAGTGGGTTCTGTTTTTCAGAATCCACGTTCTCAATTTTTTAATGTGGATACGACCAGCGAAATTGCCTTTGGATGTGAAAACCATGGATTGGAAGAAGCAGAAATCCGAAAGCGGGTAAAGCTGGTCTCAGAGCAGTTGAACCTTACAAATCTGCTGGACAGAAGTGTTTTCTCCCTTTCCGGTGGGGAAAAGCAAAAAATCGCCTGTGGATCTGCCGCCGCTGTGGAACCGGATGTATTTGTTTTGGACGAGCCATCTTCCAACCTTGACGCCTATTCCATCGCTGATTTTCGGAAACTGTTAAAAATATTGAAGTCACAGGGCAAAACAATTATTATTGCGGAGCACCGGCTCTACTATCTTTATGATCTGGCAGACAGGATCATATATTTAAGCGACGGGGAAATACAAGGGGATTATACTTTGCCGGAATTTCAGTTGATTCCGGCGGCGGAAAAAGCTAAAATGGGATTACGGCCTCTTGGCCTGGGTGAGTTTGCAGACATTGAGCCTGCCAGTCTACATTCAGGGCAGGGGATATGGAAACTGAACCACTTCCATTTCGCATACAAGAAACAGCCGGAAACGCTTTCTCTGGAAAATATAGAGCTTCCTGCCGGAAATGTAACGGCGGTCATCGGGCACAATGGAGCCGGAAAAACGACACTATCCCGTTGCTTATGCGGATTGGAAAAAAGATGTAAAGGTATCCTCGAAAAAGAAGGTACTTCCTATTCAAGCAAACAGCGGCTGAAGCTATGCTATATGGTCATGCAGGATGTAAATCATCAGCTTTTTACGGAGAGCGTTTTAGAGGAAGTCCTGTTAAGTATGCCGGGGAAAGATTCCGATGAATCGCCTGAAAATGTGGCAAAGGCAGAGGCTATCTTGACAGAAATGGATTTGCTCCCGTACAAAGCCTGCCATCCGATGGGGCTTTCGGGAGGGCAAAAACAACGTGTGGCGATTGCTTCTGCGATTGCCTCTGAACGTCCGGTTATACTATTTGACGAACCTACCAGCGGCCTTGATCTTTTTCACATGAGGCAGGTAGCCGATTCAGTCAAAGAACTTGCCGATTCAGGAAAAACCATTGTGATTGTGACCCATGATCCTGAATTTATACTCAGGTGCTGCAATTATGTGATCCATCTGGAAAACGGCAGATTGGAGGAAAGCTATTTCCTCCAGGATACGGAAGGACGGGAACGGTTATTTAATTTCTTTATGATGGAAGGAGGCGGCGGAAATCAAACTGTTTGATGGTAAAATAAACTGCGGCTCAAATGTTAAAAATGTCATTGAAACTGAGGATTGCGTTGTCCTGCAGCTTTTTGACGAGAGCGGCGAGGGAACCATGACAGCCCACAAAATTTTTGATGGCGCTTTTGTGATGTATAGCGATATGCACCTGAAAGAATGTACCTCCTACTTTCAGAGTAGTACGGACAGTTCGCTTCTCTATATAGACCATTGCAGGGAGGGACGGATCGAAAGCGAGATTGGCAATCATGCGTATAGCTATTTGCAAGAGAATGAGATGCGTGTGGATGACCGGCGTTCCCATTCGGGACGGTTCTGCTTTCCACTCTGCCACTATCATGGGATGACCCTGGGATTTGATCTGGACATTGCTGTGCCGGCGCTGAAAGACTTTTTTGGCGGATTTTCTGTTGATTTGTACGAGCTTCAAAAAAAGTATTGCAATGACAAGAAACCGTTTGTGATTCATAATGAGCCAGGAATTGAACATATTTTTTCAGAGCTTTACTTTGTCCCGCAGCAGATCAAAGGTGACTACTATAAAGTAAAAGCCCTGGAGCTGCTTTTATATCTGGACGCTTTGCAGTTTTCTGATTCCAAAGAAGATCGCCCTTATTTCTATAAAGGGCAGGTAGAAAAAATCAAAGCGATCCATGATCTTATTACGGCAAATTTGCAGGAGCATTACACGATGGATGAATTAGCTGAACGATTCCAGATTTCATTGACGGGGATGAAAACCTGCTTTAAGGAAATATACGGAGATTCCATGTATTCCTATCTTCGCCGTTATCGGATGAACATTGCTGCCACAATGCTCCGGCAGGATTCCAAAAAAGGGATTGCGGAAATTGCCGGAGCTGTGGGATATGAAAGCCCCAGTAAATTTGCAACAGCTTTCCGGCAGGTGATAGGGCAGACGCCGATGGAATATCGAAAATCTTTTTTCTAAACGGTGCATAAATGCCGTTTTGGAGAGGAAAGAAGAATTGAATACTGCTACAATGAGGATGGGTAGCATAGACTACCCATCTTTTTTCTTTGCTGACTAAAAGAAGGAAGGTGATTGTAATGAAGCAGCAAAAAGATAATTGGGTGAAAATTCTGTTTTCCTTCGCCGCACCATGCAAGGGGAAAATGGCTCTTTCGGTATTCTGCGCCATTCTGAGCGTTGCAGGAGGGTTTATTCCTTTTTGGGCTGTATATGAAATCCTGCTGGCATTTATCAATCAGAATGTGACCCTGAATGGCATTCTGATTTGGTGTCTGGTTGGAGCAGCGGGCTACCTGCTGCGGGTTGCCTGCCATGGAATCTCTACGATCCTGGCGCATATTTCAGCCTATACCATTTTGGAAGGAATCCGGCTTAAAATTGCGGACCGGCTGATGAAAGCGCCTCTCGGCGAAGTGATGGGGCGGCGAATCGGCTATCTGAAAAATATCATCATGGATAAGGTGGAGGATTTAGAGCCGCCTTTGGCACACATGATCCCGGAATTGACTTCTAACCTCCTACTCCCTGTTGCAATTTTTACCTGGATGATGGTCATTGACTGGTGCATGGGATTGGCGGTTCTGATTGCTCCGGTGCTGGCCATGATTCCTATGTTTTTCCTTATGAGGAATTATAACAGTCAGTACGCCGCTTATATGGAGGCAAATAACCATGTCAACAGTATTATTATTGAGTATGTGGAAGGCATCGAGGTTGTAAAGGCTTTTAATCAAAGCACAAGCTCCTATGAAAAATTTGTTAATGCTGTCCAGTCGTTCAAAGAGTTTACCTTGGCATGGTTTAAGAGTACATGGAAATCGATGAACCTTATGATGGCGATTATGCCCACAACGCTCCTGGGGGTTCTTCCTGTCGGCCTTTTGCTGGTGCAGAATGGAAGTATCTCCCCTGCGGAGCTTGCAATGGGGATTATCCTTTCCCTCAGCATTGTTGGACCGTTGATGAAAGCAACCACTTTCATTAACGAAGCAAAGTCTATGGAATATGCAGTAGAGGCGGCAAATGAACTTTTGAACCTGCCTGTACTGCCGGATTCAGGGAAAATCGTATCTATTCCTCACAATGATATTGCGTTGAAGCATGTAACCTTTTCCTATGACGGTTCCGAGCAAAATGAAGTGTTGCATGATGTGAACCTGGAATTGCCAGAGGGAAGTTTTACGGCACTTGTAGGACCGTCTGGCGGCGGTAAATCAACGATTGCCCGTCTGATTGCAAGGTTTTGGGACGTGACAGGCGGCAATATTACCATTGGGGGGAAGAATATCAAAGAGTTGTCTATACGCCAGCTTTCCGAACTGGTCAGTTTTGTGACGCAGGATAACTTCCTGTTTAATTGCTCCCTGAAAGAAAACATCCGTCTTGGAAATCCAAACGCCACAGATGAAGAAGTATATGCGGCGGCGAAAGCGGCCTGCTGTGATGAATTTATTGTGCGTTTGGACAAAGGATATGATACCCCTGCCGGTGATGCCGGAAAGAGGCTGTCCGGCGGCGAAAAACAGCGAATTGCGATTGCGAGGGCGATCCTCAAAAATGCCCCGATTGTTATTTTGGATGAAGCGACAGCATTTACTGACCCGCAGAACGAAGATAAAATTCAGAAATCTATCATGGCGTTATCAAAGGGTAAAACTCTTCTTGTGATCGCCCACCGCCTTTCCACCATTCAGAACGCAGATCAGATTGTCGTGTTGAAAAAAGGCCGGATTGTGGATTGCGGAAAGCAGGAAGAATTGTTGAAGCGGTGTCCGCTTTATGCGGATATGTGGAAAGCCCACATCGGGGCGAAGAATTGGTCTGTGAGTGAAAAGAAGGAGGTGGCCGCTCATGTTTAAGTCTATGAAACGGATCATTAAATGGGCGGGGAAATATAAGGGACGCCTCTATCTTGGCTCTGTTTTTTCCTTTTTCAGCAGCCTGTCTACGGCGATCCCTACAATGGCTGCCGCTTATGCCCTTGATAAAGCAATCGCAGCTTATTGGGCAGGCAACACAATAGAATCCTCCCTGATCTGGCAGACGCTTTGGATTATTGTTGGCTCGATTGCGCTTAACTTTCTACTCTCTTATTTGCGGGCGGTGTTGCAGGAAAGCATTGGTTATGAAGTAGCCGCAGGGCAGCGAATCCATTTAGGCGATGTGCTGAAAAGGGTTCCTCTGGGATATTTTTCTAAAAACAGCGTGGGCGATATTCTGACAGGTGTTACCACGGAGCTATCCACACTTGAATTGCAGGGAATGAAGATGGTTGACATCATCATCAACGGATATGCAAAGTTTATTGCAATTCTCCTGTGTTTCCTTTTCCTGAGTCCAGCCGCAGCAGTGATTTCTGTTGTCGGCGTTGCCTTTTCCTCATTGGCCTTACATGGTATCAGCAGGCATAGTGAAAAGACCGCTGCTATCACGCACCAGGCCATGGAGGATATGTCTGGCTCTGCGATTGAATATATCCGCGGGCTGTCCATCGTTAAATCGTTCGGACAGGAAGGGGCTTCTATCGAAAGTTTCCGCAAGGCAAATACGGATTTGAAAAATATTCATATCAAAGTAGAAAAAGGCTATACGCCATTTAACTGCTTGCATCTGTTCTCCTTAAAACTGGCATCTATGGGGATTGTGTTTATCTGTGCATGGCAGACACTTAACGGGCAAATGAGTCTTGCTTATTTCCTGATGTTTGTTCTGTTTTCTTTCGTAATCTTTGGAAGTGTGGAAAACATTAACGACGCGGCTCACATGCTGGGTCTTATAGATTCCGCTATGAATAAGCTGGAAGCTCTGGAAAATGCAGAATATATCGACCAAGACGGAAAAGATATTACACCGACCTCGTATGACATTACTTTTCAGGATGTATCCTTTGGTTACGATAAACGGACTGTATTGCATGATGTGAATTTCACGATTCCGCAGAATACCACAACAGCGATTGTAGGTCCCTCCGGGAGCGGCAAGTCTACCCTGTGCAGCCTGATTGCACGCTTTTATGATGTTGACGCCGGAAAAATCACTTTAGGAGAAACAGATATTCGAGAATTTACCTGTGACAGCTTACTAAAAAATATCAGTATGGTGTTCCAGAATGTATATCTGTTCCGGGATACAATCCGTAACAATATCAAATTCGGCAGCCCGGACGCTTCGGAGGAACAGATGATTGCCGCTGCAAAAGAAGCGCGCTGCCATGACTTTATTATGGCCTTGCCAGATGGATATGATACCGTCATTGGGGAGGGCGGTTCTTCTCTTTCCGGCGGTGAAAAGCAGCGGATTTCGATTGCCAGAGCCATGCTGAAAGATGCGCCGATTGTCATTTTGGACGAGGCCACGGCCAGCATTGACCCAGAGAATGAGCATTTGATTCAAGAGGCTATTTCCGCACTGACACATGGTAAAACAATCATAACGATTGCCCATAGACTGGCGACGATTGAAAATGCGGATCAAATTCTTGTCATTGATGGTGGAACCGTCGTGCAGAAAGGAACCCATAAGGAATTGCTGGCTCAAAGGGGAACCTATCAGGAATTTATTAAGATTCGGGAACAGGCTGAGGGCTGGAGGATTCAACAATAAGCATAAAGGAGGAACTGATGAAGATTCATGCGTCTGGGGAGGATTATCTGGAGGCTATCCTTGTTCTACAAAAGAAAATGGGCATGGTCCGCTCCATTGACCTTGCCCGGCACATGGGCTTTAGCAAACCGAGTATCAGCCATGCGGTAGGCGTTTTTGAAGAACGGTGGTTTTCTGACCATGGATGATGATGGATTCCTTCATCTAACCGCCATAGGTCGGGAGATTGCCGAGAAAATCTATGAACGCCATTTGTTTTTTATGGAGCAGCTTATCGTTGCTGGCGTCAATCAGGAAAACAGCGGAACAAGACGCCTGCCGGATTGAACACGCCATCAGTGATACATCTTTCCGAAAGCTGAAGGAGAAAGTACAAGGAACCGATTAGCGCACATCGGCTCCGCTCTGCATAATAAGTTATCTGCCCCGTCCGGGGAAAGAAAAAAACCGTTGACTGGGGCAGATAATTTCGTGCGCTATTTTAAGGTTTGA
>ENA-OQKB01000370-OQKB01000370.1-human-gut-metagenome-genome-assembly--contig:-NODE-370-length-10153-cov-2.875125_pt1 | contig 10153 bp, 12 predicted proteins | sample MGYA00242646_ERZ504793 | MGnify/ENA primary metagenome ERZ504793 (study PRJEB26092, sample SAMD00036409) | human gut metagenome | host: Homo sapiens | study: EMG produced TPA metagenomics assembly of...
AGGGCATTTTCGTCAACTTTGCCAACATCCAGCGCACCACCCGCCGCAAGCTGCCCTTCGGTGTCTGCCAGGTGGGCAAGGCCTTCCGCAACGAGATCACCCCGGGCAACTTCACCTTCCGCACCCGTGAGTTCGAGCAGATGGAGTGCGAGTTCTTCTGCAAGCCCGGCACCGATCTGGACTGGTTCGCTTACTGGAAGGATTACTGCGAGAACTGGCTGCTGAGCCTGGGCATCAAGAAGGAGCATCTGCGCCTGCGCGACCACGAGCCCGCAGAGCTGGCCTTCTACAGCCGTGCCACCACTGATATCGAGTATGCCTTCCCGTTCACCGACTGGGGCGAGCTGTGGGGCATTGCAGACCGCACCAACTACGACCTGACCCGTCATCAGGAGGCCTCCGGCAAGAGCCTGGAGTACTTCGACAGCGAGACCAACGAGCACTACATCCCCTACGTGATCGAGCCCTCTCTGGGCTGCGACCGTGTGGCACTGGCTTTCCTGTGCGAGGCTTACGATGAGGAGCATCTGGTCGATGCCAAGGGCAAGGAAGATGTCCGCACCGTCCTGCGTCTGCATCCGGCTCTGGCTCCCTACAAGTGTGCTGTGCTGCCCCTGAGCAAGAAGCTGGGCGACAAGGCCATGGAGATCCGCAATGAGCTGAGCAAGTACTTCATGGTGGACTACGATGATACCGGTTCCATCGGCAAGCGTTACCGTCGTGAGGATGAGATCGGCACTCCCTACTGCATCACCGTGGACTTCGACACTGTGGGTGACGAGGCCAAGGGGATCACAGCCGACAACTGCGTCACCGTCCGCGACCGTGACACCATGGAGCAGGTGCGTATGCCCATCTCCGAGCTCAAGAGCTATATCGAGAGCAAGATCGAGTTCTGATAAAAACTCACTTTTGTGAGTGAAAAAACAGCCCCGCCGTTGCAATTTCGGCGGGGCTGTGGTATTATACAGATAAAGAAAGCGCTGTCTGGCAAACGGTCAGCACCTTTCCGGCAAGTCAATCACAAAGAATGACCGCAGGACTGCAAACTGGCGGTCATTTTTTGTTGTTGAAGATCTTCCACGCAATGTCGAATGTGCCGAAGCCCACCGTTGCAAGCAACGTGAGCAGAGCTAAAGTTTCCAAAAGCGTCATAGAACATCACCCCTTTCGCTGTGGAGCGTCGGGGGCATAACAAAAATGTTCGCCTTCCCGACGTAAGGCCGGAAAGGTGTAGACCGCCTGCCGTTATGTAGACAGCACTCTCAAACACTAGTATAACAGATGTTTCCCGATTTTTCAACCGGAAGAAACGTCTGTTTTGTTTTTATCGGGTGGACAATTCCGGCCGGAGCGGTTATACTGTCAGATAGAAAATGCACCGCCGTGGTCTGCACGGCAGAAAGGATATTCTGTGGAAAACTTTACTCTTCTTCTGAAAAAATACGCCGACTTCATCGTCCGTGTGGGCGTCAACCCCCCAGCCGGGCCAGACCCTCATCATCAACTGCTGCCTCGAGGCCGCCCCGCTGGCCCGTCTGTGTGTGCGCAGTGCCTACGAGGCCGGCGCCCGTGACGTGCTGGTGAACTGGAGCGACAACGAGGTCTCCCGCAGCCGGATGGAGCTGGGCAGCGAGGAAGCCCTGACCGACAGCAAGCCCTACCAGCTGCGCCGCTACCTCGACTACGCAGAGAGCGAGGGCAGTGTCTGCGTGCTGCACCTCATTGCGGATAACCCCGAGGTCTACGCCGGTCTGGATGGTGCCAAGATCAGCCGTGTGAACGCCGCCAACCGGAAATTTATGGCTCCCTGGCGGGAGTACACCATGAACGACAGGGTGCAGTGGTCCATTGCCGCCATGCCCAGCGCCCCCTGGGCAAAGAAGATGTTCCCCGAGCTGGACACGGATGCCGCCATCGAGAAGCTGTGGCAGCTCATCTTTGATGTCTGCCGCGTGACCGGTGGTGACCCCGTCAACGAGTGGAAGGCACATCTGGACCGTCTGACCAGTCTGGGCGAGAAGATGAATGCCCTTGATCTGGAGAGCGTCCACTTTGAGAGCGCCAACGGCACTGACCTGACCGTGGGCCTGGCCGAGAAGGCCAGCTGGGAGAGCGCCGGAAGCAAGAGCGAAAAGGGTGTGTTCTTCCTGCCCAACATCCCCACCGAGGAAGTGTTCACCGCTCCCCACAAGGATAAGGTGAACGGCATCGTCTACGGCACCAAGCCCTATGTGTTCAATGGCCAGCTCATCAAGGGATTCCATGTTACCTTCAAGGATGGCAAGGTCGTTGAGCATGGAGCCGAGGAGGGCGCTGACCTGCTGGGCCGGCTGCTGGATACCGATGAGGGTGCCCGCCATATCGGCGAGGTGGCACTGGTGCCCGCATCCAGCCCCATCAACCGCAGCGGTGCGCTGTTCTACAGCACCCTGTTTGATGAAAACGCTGCCTGCCACATTGCTTTTGGTGCCAGCTATCCCGGCACAACGGCAAACGGCACCAGCCTGACCAAAGAAGAACTGCTGGCCCGTGGCATGAACCAGTCCACCATCCATGAGGATGTGATGATCGGTGCAGAGGACAGCCATATCACCGGCAAGTGCCGTGACGGACGAACCGTGGACCTCTTCCGTGACGGTGTCTGGGTGCTGTAATCGTTCAATATAAATAATTCGTTAAATCCTTACAGTCTGTGATTAGTCTGTAAGGATTTTTGCTTATTTAGAACGACTAGAAACTTGATAATTGTATGAATGCACAAAATATATTTCACATAAAAGAAAAATATTGACATCAAAAAGGGGGGATGTTATACTTTTACTATAAAAAGTGCACTTTGACCGAACCACAAGACAAGATGAAAGGATGGAAATGCTATGAAGCGTTTGATGATGTTCCTATTGACCTTGGCTATGGTATGTACAATGGGCGTGATTTCTTTTGCAGAAGGAAATATCGCTCCGCATGATTTATCTCCGGAACCGATTATACCGGATGTATGTAGCCATTTGTATAGCTTTAAGTATGCTACAAGTATATCGGAAACGGACCCGAAGACGGGTAGAACATATACGGTTACTACGGAGTATTATGTCTGCACAAATTGCGGTGCAGAATATATTGTGACCACGTATAAGTGATATTAATATGGGTAAGAGAAAGGAGATGCAAACTATGAAACGATTGACAGCGGTGCTATTAAGCCTTTTACTGGTTATATCTGTTGGTGCAACGGCTTTTGCGGCGTTTGACACCTCCAGAATCGATCAATATTTTGAAATAGAGACCCAGAAACGGATTGACAGTATGCTGGAGCTGGTTCTGGGAAAAGAAAAGGCAGAAGAACTTGTTGAAACTTCAAGAACTTCCAGCTATGATTTTACGCAAGTGGAAGCGTATGTAAATCAGCATGTGGCGCAGCAGTCGAGCGAAATGTTCCGTTTGATTGAAGCGGCAGAACAAAAAGCACGTGATGTATCCCCGGAACCGATTATACCTGATACCTGCAAGCATAATTATGATCTTGATAAGGTTGTCCGGGAGGAATTCCGGAATATGCCGATTGGAAGAGATTTTATCAAGGTGACTTATTATTATGTCTGTACCAAGTGTGGAGATACAAAAACAGAAGTGGAAACCTATGATGCATAAGAAGATTGTGAGAAGGTTTTGATTCTTGAAGTGCTGTGGTACGGCAAAGGATAAGGCAAAATTTCACGAAACCCCTTGCATAATTGCCGGAAGTATGCTATATTCTAATAGTACGATATAACTTTTACTGAAACGTGGGCCGCAAGGTCCGCGTTTCTTGTTTGTTTGGAGGTTTTTATGGCGAAGCAGTCTGGCGGAAATACCGCCCAGAGAGTCGAAGCGCTTGTCCGCCCCATTGTGGAGGGCATGGGCCTGCGCCTGTGGGACGTGGTCTTTGAAAAGGAAGGGCCGGACTGGTATCTCCGTGTCCTCATCGACAAAACGGACGGCACTACCATGGACACCGACACCTGTGCCGATGTCTCCCATGCGCTGGACCCCATCCTGGATGAGGCGGACCCCATTGAACAGAGCTATTATCTGGAAGTCGGCAGCCCCGGCCTGGGCCGCAAGCTGACCCGCCCGGAGCACTACGAAGCCGTTCGGGGCCAGAAGATCAGCGTCAGGCTGTACCGGGCCAACGAGAACGGTGTTAAGGAGTTTTCCGGCCTCCTGACTTCCCGCGAAGGCAATACCATCACGCTCGAAGGCCCGGCCGGCCCCATGCAGTTCGAGCTTTCCGCCGTCAGCACGGTGCGCCTGTGTGACGACGAGGACCTGTTTGATTAAAAGAGAAAGAATGATATTTAGGAGGAACCCGAAAAATGGCTGCAGCGAACAATGAATTTTTTGAAGCTCTCTCCATGTTGGAGCATGAGCGCGGCATCACCGCAGAGTACCTGATCGAGAAGATCAAGGCTGCTATCGTGATCGCTGTCAAGAAGAACTATGAGGTCGAGGACGACAACGTTCTGGTGGAGATCGACCCCGACAGCGGCAAGTTCAACGTCGCTCTGGTGCAGAACGTTGTCGCCGATGAGGACTGGTACGATGAGCACGCCGAGATCGGCATCACCGAGGCTCAGAAGATCCGCAAGAGCTATGAGGTCGGCGACCGCGTTGTCACCCCCCTCAAGACCAAGGACTTCGGCCGCATTGCCGCACAGACCGCAAAGCATGTCATCCGTCAGGGCATCCGGGAAGCCGAGCGCAGCCAGCAGCTGAGCGAGATCCAGTCCCGCGCCCATGATATCATCCAGGCCACCGTTACCCGCGTGGACAACGAGAAGGGCATCGTGGCCCTGGATCTGGGCAAGGGCGGTGAGGCCATCCTGCCCCGCAACGAGCAGGTGCCCGGCGAGACCTACACCGAGGGCCAGACCCTGCAGGTCTACGTTGTGGACGTGGTCAGCGGCGAGCGCGGTGCCCGCGTGATGATCAGCCGCACCCACCCGGGCCTGGTCAAGCGCCTGTTCGAGCTGGAAGTGCCCGAGATCTATGACGGCACCGTTGAGGTCAAGGCCATCAGCCGCGAGGCCGGTGCCCGCACCAAGATGGCTGTCTGGAGCAAGGATGCCAACGTCAACCCCGTTTCTGCCTGCATCGGCCCCCACGGCGACCGTGTGGCCGCTGTGGTCGAGAAGCTGGGCGGTGAGAAGATCGATATCGTCAAGTGGAGCGAGGATGTCTCCGAGTTCATCTCCGCAGCCCTGAGCCCCGCCAAGGTGCTCAAGGTCGAGCTGCTGCCCGGCGAGACCCGCTCCTGCCGCGTCACCGTGCCCGACCAGCAGCTGAGCCTGGCCATTGGCAACAAGGGTCAGAACGCCCGCCTGTGCGCCCGCCTGACCGGCTACAACATCGACATCCGCCCCGAGAGCGGCTACTACGGCGAGGAAGAGCCGAAGGCTGCCGAGGCTGAGAAGACCGAAGACACCGCCGCAGAATAAGCGCGGAACACCTGCCGAAGGAGGGAAAACCGGATGGCACAAAAGAAGATCCCTGCCCGCCAGTGCATCGGCTGCCTGACCAGCCGCCCCAAGAAGGAACTGGTGCGTGTGGTGCGTGCACCCAGCGGAGAGATCAGCATCGACCCCGTGGGCAAGAAGCCGGGCCGCGGCGCTTACCTCTGCCCGGACCCGGCCTGTCTGGCAAAGGCCAAAAAGAAAAAGGCGCTGGAGCGCTGCTTTGAGCAGCCGGTTCCCGCCGAGGTTTACGATGCGCTGGCCGTACAGCTGGCCGACGTGGAAAAGGAGGCCCAGCCGAATGGCGAAGCATAACAATACCCCCGAAAAGCCCAAAATGGCTCCGGAAGAAGCGCTGTTTCAGGCGCTGAGCCTTTGCCGCAAGGCAGGCGCGCTGACCATGGGCTTTGATGCCGTGGAAGATGCCTGCGTCAAGAGCAAGGCATGGCTGGTAATGGTCGCGTCCGATGCCAGCGCCAAGACCGTGCAGCGCCTGAACTACGCTGTGGGCGACCTGGTGGACGTGATCTCCATGCCGCTGACCCAGGACCGCCTGGCCGATATCAGCCGCAAGCCTGTGGCTGTTTACGCGGTGACTGACCGCAACCTCGCAAAGCTCTGCTTTGACCGTCTTTCGGACTGCGGGGCAATCAAAAATGAGGAGGATATGAGCGAATGACCGTAAAATATAAAGTGAGCGATTTTGCAAAGGACCTGAATGTTTCTGCAAAGAAGGTCCTGGATGAGCTGGCTGCCATGGGCAGCACCGGCAAGAAGAACAGCTCTACCCTGGAAGAGAACGAGCTGAACTACTTGCTGGAGAAATTCAGCAAGGACAACAGCGTTGCCAGCCTGGACGAGTACCTGAACAGCGCAAAGCAGCCTGCCCAGCCTGAAAAGAAGGCGGAGAAAAAGGCCGAGAAGCCTGCGGAGAAAAAGGCAGAGCCCAAGGCTGCTGAGAAGAAACCCGAGGCAAAGCCCGCTGCCTCTGCCGCAAAGGCAGAGCAGCCCAAGGCAAACAATAACAACAATAAGCACGGCGAGAAGAAGAACGAGCAGCACAAGAAGCGCGAGGAGAAGACTGTCTCCCTGAGCGAGCTGGCCCGCGAGACCGGTGCCAAGGCCTCTGCTGCCCCCGCTCAGTCCGTCTCTGTCCGCCGCGAGGACAGCCAGGTGACGGTCGATACCCGCACTGTGGATGTGAACGTGGACCGCTTTGATGCACGCTATGACGATCTGGCTTCCACCAAGAACACCGAGAACCGCCGCAAGCCCACCCCGCAGGGCAACAAGCAGAAGTTCACCCAGCGCGGCCAGCGCCAGCGCCAGCAGTTCCAGAAGGGCAAGCGCGAGACCGAGTTCGAGCGCCTGCAGCGCATCCAGCTGGAAAAGGCCCGCAACGCACAGCTGAAGGTGATGATCCCCGATGAGATCACCGTCGGCGAGCTGGCTGCCCGCCTGAAGCAGCAGGCCGGCAAGGTCATTGCCAAGTTCATGCAGATGGGCGAGATGCACGCCATCAACGATGTGATCGATTTCGATACCGCATCCCTGCTGGCTGAGGAGTTCCACGCAAAGGTCGAGCACGAGGTGCATGTGACCATCGAGGAGCGCCTGTTCACCCAGGAGGAGGATTCCGCCGAGGATCTGGTGGAGCGTCCCCCCGTTGTCTGTGTCATGGGCCACGTTGACCACGGCAAGACCAGTATCCTGGATGCCATCCGCAAGACCAATGTCACCGCAGGCGAGGCTGGCGGCATCACCCAGGCCATTGGTGCATATCAGGTCAAGATCAACGACAGCCTGATCACCTTCCTGGATACGCCGGGCCACGAGGCATTCACCTCCATGCGTGCCCGCGGTGCCAACATGACCGATATCGCTGTTCTGGTCGTTGCCGCCGATGACGGCATCATGCCCCAGACCGTGGAGTCCATCAACCACGCCAAGGCTGCCAATGTCAAGATCATCGTGGCCATGAACAAGATGGATAAGCCCACTGCAAACCCCGAGCGCGTGATGGAAGGCCTGACCAAGTACGGCATCATCACCGAGGACTGGGGCGCGACGTTGCCTGCATCCCCGTTTCGCACTGACCGGCATGGGGCATCAACGACCTGCTGGAGCGGATCGCGCTGGAGGCCGAGGTCATGGAGCTCAAGGCCAACCCAACCGCCGCGCCAAGGGTGCCGTGGTTGAGGCCCGTCTGGACAAGGGCCAGGGCCCCATCGCCACCATTCTGGTGCAGAACGGCACCCTGCGACTGCCGGTCGATGTCATCATTGCCGGTACCGCTGTGGGCCGTGTGCGTACCATGCGCAGCGACAAGGGCATTCTGCTGAACGACGCCGGCCCCTCCACTCCTGTGGAGATCACCGGTCTGACCGCTGTGCCTGAGGCCGGCGACCTGTTCGAGGCTGTCGAGGACGAGCGTCTGGCCCGTGAGCTGGCCGAGCAGCGCATCGCTGCCGCCAAGGAGAAGCAGTTCTCCTCCTTCCAGAAGGTCACGCTGGATAACCTGTTCAGCCAGATGGCTCAGAACGATATGAAGGAGCTGGCCATCGTCGTCAAGGCTGACGTGCAGGGCTCCGCCGAGGCTGTCAAGCAGAGCCTCGAGAAGATCTCCAACGACGAGGTCCGCGTCCGCGTCATCCACGCCGGTGTCGGTGCCATCAGCAAGTCCGACGTTGACCTGGCCGACGCATCCAACGCCATCATCATCGGCTTCAACGTCCGCCCTGACAACGTGGCGAAGGAAGAGGCCGCTGCCACCAAGGTCGAGATGCGTATGTACCGCGTCATCTATGACGCCATCAACGACGTCACCGACGCTATGAAGGGTATGCTGGCTCCCAAGTTCCGCGAGGTGTCTCTGGGCGAGCTGCAGGTCCGTCAGGTCTACAAGATCTCCAACGTCGGCACCGTCGCAGGCTGCCGTGTCACCAGCGGCAAGATCACCCGCGACAGCAAGGTGCGTGTCGTCCGTGACGGCATCGTCATCACGGAGGACGAGATCGCATCTCTGAAGCGCTTCAAGGACGACGCCAAGGAAGTGGCCGAGGGCTACGAGTGCGGCGTCACTCTGGCAAAGTTTGCCGACGTCAAGGAAGGCGACGTCTACGAGGCCTTCAAGATGGAAGAATACCGCGACTAAGAGTTGAAGCTGCTGTTATCACCGCCCCGGGCGGTGATAACGGGCTTTTCAGAGGAGAAACTATGTCTCAGAAAAATATGGGCCGTCTGGCGCAGGACATGAAGCGCGAGCTCATCGCCATCATCGGACGGCTGAAAGACCCGCGGCTGGAGGGCGGTCTGCTGACCGTCACCCGGCTGGATGTGACGCCCGACCTGGACGTGGCGAAGGTCTATGTGAGCGTGATGGGCCGTGAGGACGGCCCCAAGCCCGCCATCGAGGCCCTGAACCGCGCCGCAGGCCATGTGCGCACCGAAGTGAGCAAGAAAATGCACATCCGCAAGGCACCCCGCTTCATCTTTGTGGAGGACGACGGTGCCGCCTATGCAGCCCACATCAACGAGCTGCTCCGCACGCTGAATGTGAACGGCGACGCTGAGGACTCTCAGCCCGCCGAGACCGAGGAATAAATCCAGCGCTGCGGAAAGGATGGATCCATCAAATGACAGAACAGCTCAATGTGCAGCAGATGGCCGAGCGCCTCTGTGCTGCGGACAACATTCTGGTCCTGTGTCATAAAAACCCGGACGGCGACACCATCGGCTGCGGCAGCGCCCTCTGCCACGCGCTCAAGGCGCTGGGCAAGACGGCAGCTGTCCTCTGCTCCGATGCAGTGCCTTCCCGCTACAGCTTTACTGCACCGGTGCCGTTCCGGGCGAGTTTGAGCCCAAGACCGTTGTGGCCGTGGATGTTGCCAGTGTGCAGCTCTTTGGCGAAAACAACGGTGTGCCGCAGTATACCCGCCACGTCGATCTCTGCATCGACCACCACACGGGCAACAGCGGCTATGCGGATTTCACCCTGCTGGACGGCAATGCGGCCGCAGCGGCAGAGCTTCTGTATGAGGTCATCAGGGAGATGGGCGTGGAGATCACCCCCTCATCGCCAACTGCCTCTACACCGGCCTCGCTACGGACACCGGCTGCTTCCGGTTCTCTTCCACCACTGCCAACACCCACCTCGTGGCGGCAAAGCTCATTCTGGCCGGTGCGCAGGTGGAGGAGCTGAACACCCTGCTCTTCGACACCAAACCCCGGGAGCGGATGGAGGCGGAGCGCATCGCCCGCAACCATCTGGAATATCATCTTGAGGGCCGCTGCGCCCTGATGTATCTGACCCGGGACGAGATCGAGCAGAGCGGCGTGGACCCGGCTGACCTGGAAGAGCTGACCAGCCTGCCCATCAGCATCGAGGGGGTCAAAGTGGGCCTGCTGCTCCGTCAGCAGCCCGGCGGCAGCTACCGCATCAGCGTGCGCGCCGCCAAGGGCGTGGACGCCTGCGCCATCGCACGGCGTCTGGGCGGCGGCGGCCACACCCGCGCAGCGGGCTGTGAGCTGCTGGGCAATCTCGACAACGCCAAGAGCGCCATTCTGGCCGAAGTGGAGGCGGAACTCGACCGCCCCGAGACGCAGGAGGAAAGCTGATGCAGGGCATCCTTATCGTAGATAAGCCGATGGAGTGGACC
>ENA-OQKB01000372-OQKB01000372.1-human-gut-metagenome-genome-assembly--contig:-NODE-372-length-10127-cov-3.187200_pt1 | contig 10127 bp, 6 predicted proteins | sample MGYA00242646_ERZ504793 | MGnify/ENA primary metagenome ERZ504793 (study PRJEB26092, sample SAMD00036409) | human gut metagenome | host: Homo sapiens | study: EMG produced TPA metagenomics assembly of...
AAGAATACCGGTGATGCTGCAGGCTGCGAGGTTGTTCAGCTGTACATCCGCGATGATTATTCCGATGTGGTTCGTCCGGTGAAAGAGCTGAAAGGTTTCCGGAAAGTAGAGCTTGCCCCGGGTGAGGAGCAGGAGGTTACGTTCTATATTACCGAAGAGGATCTGCGCTACTACCGGCTCGACGGAACCTTCGGCAGCGAGCCGGGTACCTTTACGGTGATGATCGGCAACAGCAGCACGACGGAAAACAGTGCGGTATTTACTTTAAAATAAATTGGGAAAAGAAGGGTGAAACTTATGGAGAAAACAACGAAAAACGGAATCCACCGGATCCGCCAGGAGGGCGGAAAAACGATCGCCTGGGCAGAAGAGTCCGGAGTTAAGGTACTGGAAAAAGACGGGTATTACTTTAAAGACCTGGCAAAAACCGGTGAACTGCTGCCGTATGAGAACTGGCGCCTCTCCGATGAGGAGAGAGCCGCAGACCTTGCGGGCCGTCTTTCCATCGAGGAGATCGCTGGCCTTATGTTGTACTCACCGCACCAGGCCGTACCGCCGATGCCGGGCGGTCCGTTCCAGGGAACGTTTGACGGAAAAACGTATCTGGAATCCGGCAAAGAACCGTATGCGATTTCCGATCAGCAGAAAGAATTTCTGGAGGACGAGCATATCCGCCATATCCTGCTGACGAACGTGGAAAGCCCGGAGATTTCCGCAAAATGGAGCAATGAGCTGCAGAAACGGGCAGAGACACTGCCGTATGGTATTCCGATCAACCTCTCCTCTGATCCGCGGAACGGAGCAAAGGATTCCGGCGCAGAGTTCAAGAGCGGCGGAAGCGAGATCAGCAAATGGCCGGAGGGTGTCGGCTTTGCAGCATGCTTTGACCCGGAAGTAGCCGGACAGTTTGCAAAGGATGCCTCCCGTGAATACCGGGCACTCGGCATCACAACGGCACTCGGACCGCAGATCGACCTCTGCACCGAGCCGAGATGGATGCGCTTTGTCGATACGTTAGGCGAAGAAGTGGAGATGTCCAAAAAGCTTACCAAAGCGTACTGTGACGGTATGCAGACAACGGAAGGGGAAGCAGACGGCTGGGGAAAAGACAGCGTCAACACGATGGTCAAACACTGGCCGGGCGGCGGCACCGGAGAGGCTGGACGCGATGCACACTATGCATTCGGACAGTTTGCCGTTTATCCGACCGGAAATTTTGAGGAGCATTTAAAACCGTTTACCGAGGCAGCCTTCCACCTGGACGGACCGACTGACTGCGCATCCGCGGTTATGCCGTACTACACCGTATCCTACGGCGTGGACAAGAAAAACGGCAAGAACGTCGGAAACTCCTACAGCGAGTACCTGATCAAGGATTTGCTGCGCGGAAAATATGAATTTAAAGGCATTGTCTGCACCGACTGGGGCATTACCCAGGATCCGGAGAAGACGATTGAGGGATTTGGAAGCCGCTGCTACGGCGTGCAGGATATGACCGAGGCAGAACGGTGTCTGCTGGCGATCACAAACGGCGTTGACCAGTTCGGCGGAAACAGCGAGTCCGGTCCGATTGTCGAGGCATATAAGATCGGCTGTGAGAAATACGGCGAGAAAGCGATGCGTGAGCGCATGGAGCTGTCCGCCAAACGTCTTCTGATCAACATTTTCCACTGCGGCTTGTTTGAGGACCCGTATCTTGATCCGGAAGAATCCGCAAAGATTGTAGGATGCGAAGAGTTCTGCCGCCATGGCTATGAGGCACAGCAGAAATCCATCGTCCTGCTGAAAAACAGTGCGAAACGTGCACCGGAAGGACAGAAGGGTGTGCTGCCGCTGAAGAAAGGTTTGAAGGTTTATATTCCGGAGAGAAAGATCGGACCGTCCAAAGCGTTCTTCCGCATCGATCTGCCGGCAAAAACCGAAGATCCGCTGCCGGATGGACTGCCGTCCAAGTACGGTACACGCGTGGCATCACCGGAGGAGGCCGATGTGGCGCTGGTATTTATCGAAAGCCCGGCATGCAACCCGTATTCCACCGAAGATCTTGCGAACGGCGGCAACGGATATCTGCCGATTACACTGCAGTACCGCCCGTATACGGCGAAAAAAGCGCGTGAGGTGAGCATTGCCGGCGGTGATTTCCGCGAGAATTTCACGAACCGCAGCTATCTTGGAAAGACAAACACTGCCTACAACGAGGCTGATCTCGACAATATTCTCGAATGCCGCCGCGCGATGGGCGACAAGCCGGTGATCGTCTGCGCAACCGTCAACAACCCGATGGTGATGCATGAATTTGAAGCCGAAGCCGATGCGATCGTCGCAGAGTTCGGTGTTTCGAGAGCCGCTGTGCTCGACGTTGTCTTCGGCGGTTACAACCCGACCGGCCGTCTGCCGATCCAGATGCCGAAGGATATGGATGCGGTTGAGGAGCAGAGTGAGGACCGTGCGTTGGATATGGAAACCTATATTGACAGCGAAGGACATAACTATGACTACGGTTATGGCATGAATTACGAAGGCGTTCTTCCTGCATGGAAAAAGTAAAAGAATAACAGAAAACCTGATCGGCACCGGGACCGCGTGTGTTTCGGTGCCGATATTGGAAACAAAAGACAGAATAAGGAGGACTTAAAAAGAGATGATTGTTCCAAAATATTTCGAAGATTTCGATCACCTGCATGTGAATACCATGCCGAACCGTGCCTACTACATTCCGGCATCCCGCCGCATGGAGGATCTGGTGGAGAACCGGGAGGCGTCGGACCGCTTTTTCCTGCTTTCCGGCGACTGGAAATTCCGCTATTTTACCAGTGTTTACGATGTAAAAGAGGAGTTTTTCGCAGAAGGATACGACACTTCTGCATTCGAGACGATTCCGGTGCCGTCCGTCTGGCAGAATTATGGCCATGACCACCATCAGTATACGAATGTCCGCTACCCGTTCCCGGTGGATCCGCCGTATGTGCCGTATGAGAACCCGTGCGGTGCGTACGTGAGAACGTTCGAGTGGAAAAAACAGGAGGAAGCACCGAGGGAATTCCTGAATTTTGAGGGCGTGGATTCCTGTTTCTACGTGTGGATGAACGGCAGCTTCGTCGGCTACAGCCAGGTGTCTCATTCTACGAGTGAATTTGATGTAACAGACTTCTTAAAAGATGGCACCAACATCATCGCCGTACTGGTGCTGAAATGGTGCGATGGAAGCTATCTCGAGGATCAGGACAAATTCCGCATGAGCGGCATTTTCCGCGATGTTTATCTGCTTGCAAGACCAGAAAAAGGCATCCGCGATTACTTTGTAAAGGCAGCGCCGGACGCATCGTACCAGAATGGAGAAGTTTCGATTGCGATTACCTGGAATGACGGGGAACCGCAGGAAGGAACGGCAAAGCTGTTTGATGCAGAAAATCATCTTGTGGCAGAGGCAGCGTTTGGCGGCGATACGGTTCAGATGCATGTAAAAGATGCACATCTGTGGAATGCCGAGGAGCCGTATCTGTATACGCTGGTGCTGGAGACGGCGGGTGAGGTGATCACTGATCATGTCGGCATCCGTGAGATCCACGCGAAGGACGGTGTGCTGTACCTGAACGGCGTGAAGATCAAATTCCACGGAACAAACCGCCACGACAGCGATCCGGTGACGGGATTTGCAATCAGCCTTGCACAGATCAAAAAAGATCTGAAGGTAATGAAAGAGCACAACATCAATGCGATCCGGACCAGCCATTACCCGAATGCGCCGTACTGTTATCAGCTTTATGACCGTCTCGGTTTTTATGTCATCGATGAGGCGGACAATGAGAGCCACGGCACAGAGGCAATTTATGCGGATTACACGAGCTGGGAAGAGTATGCGAAGAACTGGAATAAACTAATTGCGAACAATCCGGTATTTACCGAGGCAACCGTAGACCGCACACAGCGTTGCGTGGAGCGCGATAAAACCGCCCGAGCGTTGTCATCTGGTCGATGGGAAATGAGTGCGCATACGGCTGTACCTTCGAGGCGGCCTTAAAGTGGACGAAGGAATTTGATTCGACGCGTCTGACGCACTATGAGTCGGCACGGTATGTGGATGATCCGAAGAAATACGATTACAGCAACCTCGACCTCTACAGCCGCATGTATCCATCACTCGAGGAGATACAAAAAAGAGCTGGTGGAGTACGGGGATAAGCCGTATATCATGTGCGAATACTGCCATGCGATGGGCAACGGCCCGGGAGATCTTGAAGACTACTTTGAACTGATCCACAGCGAGGAGAAGATGTGCGGCGGCTTTATCTGGGAGTGGTGCGACCACGCGATTGATATGGGAAAAACGATCGAGGGAAAGAAGATGTACGCGTACGGCGGCGACCACAACGAGTATCCGCACGACGGCAACTTCTGCATGGACGGACTTGTTTATCCGGACCGCACACCGCATACGGGACTGATGGAATTTAAAAACGTGTATCGTCCGGTGCGCGTGACGGGATATGATGCCGAAAAGGGTACACTGACCATCAAAAACTATATGAATTTTGTGAATCTGAAAGATTACGCTGTGCTCGGCTATGAGGTGCTTGTGGACGGCGAAGTGACGGAGAGCGGCAAGATTACAGATGAAGCACTGCTGGAGCTTGCGGCAGGCTGTGAGAAGACGATTCCGCTTGCCATTTCCGTGCCGGAGCAGGGAAAATGTGCGCTGAAGGTTACCTGGTATCAGAAACAGGCCACTGAGGTGCTGCCGGAGCAGTTCGAACTGGGATTTGAAGAAGTTCCGGTGAAAACGAAAGACAATCAGAACCAGAAGGCAAAAGAGATGATGAAGCGCCCGGAGGGAACGGCTTCGTTTGGATGGAAAGAGGACGATCATTATCTGACGGTATCGACGGAACAGTTCAGCTATACCTATAATAAGTTCACCGGCCTGTTCGAGGAAATGTGCTATGCCAACCAGAATCTGATCGACCGCCCGATGGAGCTGAACATCTGGCGTGCGCCGACAGACAATGACCGCAATATCAAGAATACCTGGATGCGTGCGCAGTATGACCGCACCGTGACGCGGGCGTATGAGACAACGGCAAAAGAAGAAAACGGCTGCGTGGAGATCGAGACAAGCTATTCGATTTCGTCTCCGGCTCTGCAGCGGATCCTTGCAGGTGTGATCAAATGGACAATTTACAGCGACGGAACGACCGATGTCCATGTAGAAGCAAAGAAAGACCCAGTATTCCCGGTTCTGCCGCGTTTTGGCCTGCGCCTGTTCCTGCCGGAATCGTTTGCAAAACTGACCTACTGCGGCCTCGGCCCGGTGGAGAGCTACGTGGATAAGCACCAGGCAAGCTATCACGGCGTTTTCCACAGCACACCGGCAGAACAGCAGGAGGACTATATCCGCCCGCAGGAGAACGGCAGCCACTACGACTGCGATTATGCAAGTCTTGCCAGTGATCGTGCGGTATTGACGGCAGTGGGCGAGAAAACCTTCTCATTCCAGGCATCTATTTACACGCAGGAGGAGCTGACCGCGAAAGCCCACAACTATGAGCTTCGGCCGTGCGGAAGCACTGTTTTCTGCATCGACTACCGCCAGGCCGGGATCGGATCGGCAAGCTGCGGACCGATGCTGCTGGAAAAATATCAGCTGAAAGAAACCGAAATCAGCTTCGATGTGCGGCTGAAACCGGAACTGCTAGTAAAGTGTAGAATTTGAAAAAATAAGAAAAGCGCTGTGCCCTCTCTCTGAAGTGAGGGAACGCGCTTTTTATATGATGTACAAAAAAAGTCTTGATAAACCTATTGAATTATCCTGGGCAAAAGTCTTTGCTGATGAAATATTTCCTGCCATTGATGAAAAGCGTTTTTCTGTCTTATACAGCGATAAGGCATCCAGACCGAATACTCCGGTCAACGTGATTGTTAGTGCGCTCATTATCAAAGAGCTTTTTGATTATTCCGATGACGAGATGGTCGAAAATCTTATGCTGGATTTTCGAATTCAGTACGCACTGCACACAACAAGTTTTGAAGAACAGCCTTTGAGTGACAAGAACTTAAGCCGTTTCCGCAAGAGGTGCTATGATTATGAAACACTTCACAACAAGGATCTTTACCATGATTGTGTGAAAGATTTAAGTGCTTCCATTGCAAAACTGATGGGAATCAGCGGTAAAGTCAGACGTATGGATTCCATGATGATCGAATCCAACGTCCGCAGGCTCAGCCGAATGGAACTGATATACACCTGCATTGTAAAGCTGGCGATGTATGTGAATAAAATCAATGGTTCCGTTCTGTCTGACGATTTAAAACATTATATCGATCCTAACGATTTTAACAGAGTGATTTATCATCAGCGCAGTACCGATGCAGATGAGCGCATGAAGCAACTCTTAACGGATGCGGATAAACTTCTTGCCCTGTGTGAGTCTGATTACAATGATTCAACAGAGTATGATCTGTTTGTCAGATGCCTGTCAGAACAGACCATTGTTGAAAATGAAAACCGAAGACTCCGCACGAAAGAAGACGGCGGCATGAAATCAACCATGCTGCAGAATCCTTCTGACCCTGAAGCGACATTCCGGAATAAAGCAGGAAAAGAGCATCGAGGATATGCTGCTAATCTTGAAGAATCCGTTGGAGCCGATGGTTCTGTTGTAACAGAGTACCAGTATGAGCAAAACAACCATAGTGACAGTCAGTTTATCCAGGAGCACCTTGCGCAGATGGATAACCAGGAAGAACGGACTGTTATAGTCACGGATGGAGCATATAGTGGAACAGAAAACACACAACTTGCAGCTCATAAAAACGTAGAACTGATTACCACAAGTCTGACGGGGAAACCGGCTCCGGATATCCTTGCTGATTTTGAATTCAACGAAGAGGGAACAAAAGTCCTCCGATGTCCAGCCGGCCATGCACCGAAAAGCTGTTCTTATATGAAACCAAGCAATCAGTGTGCCGTTTCCTCTCTGCATGAGCAGTGTGCCAACTGTCCGTAGCAGGATCAATGCAAGCCGAAGATCTTTAAGAAGGTTGCAAAAATAGTAACATCCAAAGCAGCGCATGAACGTGCGAAAATCCAACGGAACATGAATAGCAAAGAATTCAAAAATTATGCAAGGCTGCGTAATGGAGTGGAAACTGTTCCATCGAATATACGCAAGAATTACCACTTGGAAAAGATACCTCGTGGGAAACAGCGGGGCAAGTTCTTTTTCGGTTCCAAGATAGCAGCATTGAATTTCAGAAAACTCTTTATAGAAATAGAGGACAAAGTTATTTATGGTTTTGCCCCCAACATCAAAACTATTGTAGTATAACATAGAAAGAAAAACTTACGGTAAACGACGCAGATAAATCAATTTTTATATATTGTACGAGGAGCACGAATATGGAAAAAGAAACCGTCATTTTGTACTTGCAGTTCGCTGGAACGTTATGTGAAACGGGCACAGGAGAAGATGCATACCAATTATCCGATTATAGTCATTGACCGGATCTATCACGTAGAGCCGGCGACTATGAAAACGGTGATCTGGCAGGAACTGGAAAAAAGAAAAAGGAAGCCGGATACGATTCTGGCTGCCATGGGATTTTGCGGAGGAGTTTGGGACCAGGTGCGGGCACAGGTAAGGACTGTGATTCCAAGAGTAGATGATTGTGTGTCCCTGCTTTTAGACCACAGATGACCGGTACACTCCCCCAACCGCAAGGAGAGCGGGCATCTGTATCTTTATGAGGATAGAGACCCGAAAAATTTTCTGTGTTATCACTATTGAAAGATTATCGGAAAGCATCCAAGGAATTTCAGGGACTAGATGAAGAAACGTTGTTCCACATGTGGTTTGACCAGTATTATTTTCTGGATATCATTGATACCGGGTATAATGATTGTTATGAACTTGCGTATGCGGAGCAGGCGCAGAAAAATGCAGATATGATTCATGCAGCGTTGGACTATGTGCAGGGAAGTAACCGAATCCTGGAAAAACTGGTGTCGGGAGAATGGGATGAGCAGTTTCTGGTAGCTGAACCCGGGCATTTGATCCGGCATGGGGATTTTTTCTGAGTGGAAAAGGATGTTCCAGCCCAGAGATCTGGCATTTTTGGAAGGTCTTGTACTATTTTTATGTAAAATGGAAAGATGCTGAGAAATTAGTTTGGCATTGACAGATCAGCAAATCTGTGATATTGTCCAACTATGCATAGAGCATATTTGAAAAATGCTTTTCGAAGACGCTTTAAAGCATGAATAGAAAAAAGAAAGAACATGAACGTGTAAAGGTGAGGGAATGTATCTGAAATAATTTAAGCTGGAAAACACAATTGTATTTTGGTAAGACCTGTTTGAAACGGGTTATTTTGTGTACGCTTAAATTAGATACTTAGACGATTCGTTATGTTCCGACACCAGTGCCATGCACGCTGTGTCTGTTTAGGATGCGGGTCTGTTTTGCGTACGCAAAGCGGGCTCGCTTTTTAAATACTCTAGGCAGAATTTTTTATGCCGTGAGAAAAAGAAAACAGGCAGAAGGGAGTTTTTATGGCACAGATCAATGTCAGTAATCTAACCTTTGGGTATGAAGGAAGTTATGATACAATCTTTGAAAATGTATCGTTTTCAATCGACACCAGCTGGAAGCTTGGTTTTGTGGGAAGAAACGGAAAGGGAAAGACAACGTTTCTTCAGTTACTCCTGGGAAAATACGAATACCAGGGAGCGATCACCCGATCGGTTGTCTTCGATTATTTTCCGTATCCGGTGAAACAAAAAGATCTGGAACGGACAGCAGCGGAGCTGATGGAAGACTGGAAAGCGGGAGTAGAGAGCTGGAGAGTTCTTTGTGAATTGGAAAAAGTGGATATGGACGCAGAACTTTTGTACAGACCATTTGGTACGTTAAGCTTTGGGGAGCGGACCAGGGTTATGCTTGCAGTCCTTTTTTCCGGTGAAAATGATTTTCTGCTGATCGATGAACCCACCAACCATTTGGATCAGGACGCCAGAGAGATTATCAAAAAATATCTGGCGTCAAAAAAAGGATTTATTCTGGTATCCCACGACAGGGATCTGCTGGATGCCTGCATCGATCATGTGCTGGTTTTAAACCGGGCCTCGATCGAAGTACAGAGCGGCAATTTTTCCAGCTGGTGGGAAAACAAGGAAAAAGCAGATCATTTTGCCAGAATGGAACATGAAAAACGTGTAAAAGAAATTGGAAAACTAAAGGCAGCCGCCGACTGTTCTTCGCGCTGGGCAGAAAAAAATGAAAATACCAAGATTGGATATGATCCAGCCAAAGAACATGACAGATCAATATCGACACGATCGTATATCGGAGCAAAGACGAAGAAAATGCAGTCGCGCGTCAAAGCGTACGAGGAGAGAATGGACCGGGAGATCGAGAAAAAGGAAGGGCTGTTAAAAGATATCGAAACGGTAAAAGATTTAAAGATTATGCCGCTTTCCCATTACAAAGAACGGCTGATCGAATGCAGGGATTTTTCCTTAAAATACCGGGATGGAAAAGAGAATGTGATCACCGGATTGAATTTTGAACTGAAACAAGGAGACCGTGTTTTTCTGAAAGGAAAAAATGGCTGTGGAAAATCCAGCCTGATCAAGTATATTCTGACGCAGAACCTGCAAAATTCTTCCAATGGCGGAATCGAAAAGCGGAAAATTACGATGTCCGGATGCGAAAATCTTTCCGGCGAAAATATAATGGCAACGGGTACCTGTTCGATTGCCTCAAATCTCGTTATTTCCTATATCAACCAGGATACCTCGCATCTGTCCGGAACGCTGAAAGAATTTGCCAAAAAGCAGGAAATTGATGAGCCAATGCTCCTTTCCATGTTGCGCAGCCTGGATCTGGACAGAGAACAGTTTGTAAAAAACATGGAGGAATTTTCCGAGGGACAGAAGAAAAAAGTATTGATTGCTGCCAGCCTTTTAACACCTGCGCATCTCTATCTGTGGGATGAACCGCTGAATTATATTGATGTATTTTCACGGATGCAGATTGAGAAACTGATTGCGCAGTTCCAGCCAACGATGCTGATCGTGGAGCATGATGCAAGGTTTGCCAGAAAGCTGGCAACGAAAGTGGTAGAGCTTT
>ENA-OQKB01000373-OQKB01000373.1-human-gut-metagenome-genome-assembly--contig:-NODE-373-length-10109-cov-2.187538_pt1 | contig 10109 bp, 13 predicted proteins | sample MGYA00242646_ERZ504793 | MGnify/ENA primary metagenome ERZ504793 (study PRJEB26092, sample SAMD00036409) | human gut metagenome | host: Homo sapiens | study: EMG produced TPA metagenomics assembly of...
AAGTATAAATGGATGATTGGGGGAGAAAATGAAAAAATGTGATTTTATTCAAAAAAGTGCTTGCATTTTATATTTTGCTGTGATAATATATAAGCCGAACGCGTGAGTATATTGTATTTGTGCGCTCAAAAAACTGCAGATTTTAATGAATTTACGGAAGGAGGATTTCCAGTGAAAGTAAGATCATCTGTAAAGCCGATCTGCGAAAAATGCAAGATCATTAAAAGAAAAGGATCTATCAGAGTAATCTGTGAGAATCCAAAACACAAACAGCGTCAGGGTTGATTGACGGTTTAAAGTTTGTATAACGTGCGGCTGCAGTGTGAGACGCCCGGAAGGGTTGTTCAGACTGTTAAGATAGTTTTAGCATGTATTGCCTAATACCGAGAGGCAACGTTGGCCCGTTGGCCGCAGTAATTCGGAAAGGCTGCTTTTCGCCAATTGCAGCTGGGTGTTTTACCGAGGCACCCCAATTAGGAACTGAGAAATAAGGAAGTGATGTGTCCGATACATCCCATTTCACCTTACTTGAGTGAGAGAATTCGCGAGGGTAAGTGATGTACAGGCATTAAGGACTTTCAAAGTAGAAGATGGAGGAAACAGTACATGGCTCGTATAGCTGGTGTAGACTTACCAAGAGAAAACGTATTGAAATCGGTCTTACCTACATTTATGGTATTGGTAGACCAAGCGCAGACAAAATCCTTGCAAAGGCAGAAGTTAATCCTGACACACGTGTCAGAGATCTGACTGATGACGAAGTAAAGAGACTCAGCGCAGTTATTGATGAAACAATGACAGTAGAAGGTGACCTTCGTAGAGAAATCGCCCTCAACATTAAGAGACTGCAGGAAATTGGATGCTACAGAGGTATCCGTCATCGTAAAGGACTTCCGGTTCGTGGTCAGAAGACTAAGACCAACGCCAGAACACGTAAAGGTCCTAAGAGAACAGTAGCTAATAAGAAGAAATAAATAAAGCTTTAAACATCTGATAAGCGTAAGCTGATCTTATGAGGAAGCTTGCATGGACACTTGATGAATGACGAGCGAAGCGAGGAAATGAATTTAGTGGACATGGTGTTTCTTGTAACATATATTTGATTGATAAATAGGAAAGTGTAGGTTAGTTTTAAAATGGCTAAAGTGACTAAAAAAGCGACTGCAAAACGTCGTGTCAAGAAAAACGTTGAACACGGACAGGCACATATTCAGTCTTCTTTCAACAATACAATTGTTACTCTGACTGACAATGAAGGAAACGCTCTTTCATGGGCAAGTGCTGGTGGTCTTGGATTTAGAGGTTCAAGAAAATCTACTCCTTATGCAGCACAGATGGCAGCTGAGACTGCAACAAAAGCTGCACTTATTCATGGTTTAAAAACTGTAGATGTTATGGTAAAAGGACCAGGTTCTGGACGTGAAGCTGCAATCCGTGCCCTTCAGGCTTGCGGACTGGAAGTAACAAGCATCCGCGACGTAACTCCGGTACCACACAACGGTTGCCGCCCACCAAAACGCAGAAGAGTCTAATTGATTTAGAATATTAGGAGGTATTTGAGAAATGGCAGTAAATAGAGTGCCTGTTCTGAAAAGATGCAGATCCCTTGGCCTGGATCCGATGTATTTAGGAATTGATAAAAAATCCACAAGACAGTTAAAACGTGCAAATCGTAAAATGTCTGAGTATGGTTTACAGTTAAGAGAAAAACAGAAAGCAAAATTCATCTACGGAGTTCTGGAAAAACCTTTCCACAACTACTACGACAAAGCTGACAGAATAGCCTGGACAGACTGGTGCAAACCTTATGACTCCTTCTTGAGAGCAGACTTTGACAATGTAAGTATTCCGTATGGGATTTGCAAGAACAAGAAAAGAAGCTCGTCAGATTGTTGACCACAAGCATGTACTTGTAAACGGAAAATGTGTAAACATTCCTTCCTACCTTGTAAAAGCCGGTGATCAGATTGAGATCAGAGAAAAATCCAAAGGTTCTGAAAGATACAAAGGTATCCTTGAAGTAACTGGCGGACGTCTTGTTCCGGAATGGATCGATGTAGATCAGGAGAACTTAAAAGGAACTGTAAAAGAACTTCCTAACAGAGAAGCAATTGATGTTCCTGTAAACGAGATGCTTATCGTCGAGTTGTACTCCAAATAATCCATAGGATTATATCATAGAAAATTACCTGGTAATATTTCTATTATTTATACGATTCAGTGGTTGATTATTATCTTCCGCTGAATTGTAGTATTTGAATGAATACCCCTCAAACTTTTATTAACCCAGAAGGAGGGAACCCTATAGTGTTTGATTTTAATAAACCTAAGATCGAGATTACCGAATTATCTGAAGATAAAAAATTTGGCAGATTCGTAGTTGAGCCTCTGGAAAGAGGATATGGAACTACACTTGGAAATTCTTTAAGAAGAATTATGCTGTCTTCCCTGCCGGGTGCAGCTGTAAGCCAGGTTAAAATTGATGGTGTGCTTCACGAATTCAGCTCCATTCCGGGCGTAAAAGAAGACGTGAGCGATATTATCATGAATCTGAAGAGCCTTGCTATTAAGAACCACAGCACAGACAATGAGCCGAAAACAGCATACATCGAGTGTGAAGGAAAAGGTGTTGTAACTGCAGCTGATATTCAGGCTGATCAGGATATCGAGATCATGAATCCGGATCAGGTTATTGCTACTTTAAACGGTGGCAAGGACTGCAGACTTGCTATGGAGCTTACTATTACAAAAGGCCGCGGATATATCAGTGCTGATAAAGGTAAATCTGATGATATGCCGATCGGTGTACTTGCAGTTGATGCTATCTATACACCGGTAGACAGAGTCAACATGACTGTAGAGAATACACGTGTTGGTCAGGTAACCGATTATGATAAGCTGACACTGGATGTGTATACAAACGGTACACTTGATCCGGATGAGGCGGTAAGCCTTGCAGCAAAAGTATTAAGCGAGCACTTGAGCCTTTTCATTGACCTTTCCGAGAATGCAAAGACCGCTGAGGTTATGATCGAGAAAGAAGACAATGAGAAAGAAAAAGTCCTGGAAATGAGCATTGATGAACTTGAGTTATCTGTTCGTTCCTATAACTGCTTGAAGAGAGCCGGAATTAATACAGTTGAAGAATTATGTAACAAGACTTCTGATGATATGATGAAGGTTCGTAACCTTGGACGTAAATCATTAGAAGAAGTTCTTGCGAAACTGAAAGAGCTGGGCTTACAGCTTCAGCCTGCAGAAGAGTAAGAATTGATCAGGTTATTGGTTCTCTAAGGGAACAATAACCAGTTAACAAAGAGATATTATACGGTGGGATGCCTAAGCAGTCGGACAGTAAGACCGAACAAGCGTGCCCGGCTGTCCCACAGATGGAGGAAAATTAAATGGCAAAATATAGAAAATTAAGCAGAACTTCTGACCAGAGAAAAGCATTACTGAGAAGCCAGGTAACAAGCCTTTTATATCATGGAAAAATTGTTACTACAGAAGCTAAAGCAAAAGAAATCCGTAAAATCGCAGAAGGCCTTGTAGCTATGGCTGTTCGTGAAAAAGATAACTTCGAAACTGTTACTGTAACTGCTAAAGTTGCTCGTAAAGATGCTGAAGGCAAGAGAGTAAAAGAAGTTGTTGACGGAAAGAAGAAAACTGTATACGATGAAGTACAGAAAGAGATCAAGAAAGATGCTCCTTCCAGACTTCACGCTCGTCGTCAGATGATGAAAGTTTTCTACCCGGTTAAAGAAGTACCTGCAAAGGGTGCCGGAAGAAAGAAAAACACTAAAGACGTAGATATGGTTGCTAAGATGTTCGATGAAATCGCTCCAAAATACGCTGACCGTAACGGTGGTTACACAAGAATCGTTAAGATCGGACCGCGTAAAGGCGATGCTGCAATGGAAGTACTGATCGAATTAGTATAATCCAGCCAGATTTTCGATTTTATATTTGTCCAGACGATGATAAGACTGCATATGTATGGTGTTCATGCCGTATATATGCAGTTTTTTTGTTATGCTATAGGAAATCACTTCCTTGTAACATAACCGTTTATTACCCTTGATTATTTGAGCCAGATAGCGTAAAATCGTAGAGTATATAAAAACCATATTGATGAAGAAGTGTTAAATAAGACATTGGACTGTTACAAAATACGAGAGCAAAAGATAAGCGAGGAATACAAATGACCGGCAGGAGATTGAAAAATTGAGGCAGAATACGAAAAAGAAACGATCAGGATTTGGTTATTTCATCAGGATGTTTTTGTTGTTGGTGGAATTACTGGCTGTTACACTGTTTCTGTGGGGAAATGATGCTTATTCCATATCTGCCACCACACCTGAATTTAAGTGGGAAAATTATAAAACGATCGCACATGCACTGGGAGGGATTGGTGATAAAACCTATCTGAATTCAAAAGAGAGTTTTCTGGCAGGCTATCAGATGGGGTGCAGGTTGTTTGAAGTTGATCTTGTGAAGACATCTGACAATGTATGGGTGTGCCGCCATAGCTGGTATCAGTCTCTTGGACAATGGGAGGGCGATGAAAAGAAAGTTCTGTCCTCAGAGGAATTCTTATCCCGGCCTATTTATGGAAAATATACGCCTATAACATTTGAAGATCTGCTGGTTCTGCTGAGTGATTATCCGGACGCTTTTGTGATGCTGGATTCCAAACAGTATTCTCTCCGTAATTATCAGAAAACAGTGGAAGATTATGCAGACTATATTGAACTGGCAGAGGCTGCCGGTGGTCCCGGATGTGATGCGGCAGGTCATACCGGAAATTTATAACCAGGCAATGTTTGCCGGAACAGCACTGCTGTACGATTTTCCAGGATATATTTATTCTTTATGGCAGGAATACTCTATTAAAGAACTGACTGAAATTGCGGCATTTTGCAGAGAAAAGAATATTCAGGCAGCTACAGTCTACTATAAATACTGGTCAGAGGATGTGCAGAAGATTTTTGACAAAAAAGGAATCAGGTTATATATTTATACTGTGAATGACCTGAAAGAAGCACAATATTATATGCAAGAGGGTGCGGCAGGTGTATGCTCAGACTATCTGCAGGATACTATGTTTAACTGAGTTGTTCTGCCGGCATTATGAAATGATCATAGAGGATTATTATAGCTATAGCTGTTCCGGAATGAATAAGGGTAAAGATATCAGGAGCAAAAAGAATTTTAACAGGATATAGCAAGAATTCTCCCTCCTCTATAGGAAGGCCACTGAAAAGTCCTTTTTTCGTATAAATCAACACAAAATAAAGTACATCAGTCAATATTAAGGCACTATATATAGTATGCAAAAACAGTTTTTCAGTGGCGTCCTATAGGTGGTAGATGAATTGCAAATAAGAAAATGAACGGCAGTGGCGGGCGGAGAGAAATCGGTATCCCCCACTGACATGAGGCAAACCACAGTCAGTATGTTGTTGACACGTCAGACTCTGTGAAATTACCGACTGTGAGTTGAAACAAATAAGCGGCAATAACAAAGATTATATTTATAAAGGAAATTATCATACACAATGAAAATAAGAGTAATGATTGCTGTCTGTGCAGCAAAATTTGTAGGATACGTATGTAAGAAAATGGGAAGACAGGGTGTGACCTGGGCAGGAAAAGTGGCGATTAAGATCTGTCCGGACATTCTGGAACAGCTTTCCTCACAGGTACGAAAGGCTATTTTTGCAACCTGCGGTACAAATGGAAAGACAACTACCAACAATATGCTCTGTGCGGCACTGGAAGCGGAAGGACAGAAAGTAATCTGTAACCATACAGGTTCCAATATGCTCAATGGAGTTGTTGCCGCATTTGTGCTGGCTTCGAAATGGAATGGTAAAATTGATGCGGACTATGCATGCATTGAGGCCGATGAAGCATCCACCAGACATATTTTTCCGAGAATCAAACCGGACTATATGCTTCTGACAAATCTTTTCCGCGACCAGCTTGACAGATACGGAGAGATTGATATCACTATGAACATTCTGGAAGAAATGATGCGCAAGGTTCCGAAGATGCAGATTATTGTAAACGGTGATGATGCATTATCCGCATATCTTGCCATGGATTCCGGGAATCCATATGTAACTTATGGTATCAGTAAACCGGTGATCAAATCTGCGGCAAATGAAATCAGGGAAGGACGTTTCTGTAAGCGATGCGGTGAAAAACTGGAATATCGTTTCTATCATTACAGCCAGCTGGGAGATTATTATTGTCCAAAATGCGGATTTGCAAGACCGAAGCCGGATTTTGATGCGGAGGATGTAAAGGTAGGCGACCAGCTTAGCTTTTGTGTAGAAGGAAAACACATTGTAGCAAATTATAAGGGATTTTATAATGTGTATAATATACTGGCAGCTTATGCGGGAGTGAGGACTGCGGGATTTGCGGGAGAGCATTTCGGGGATATGCTCCGCAGATTTAATCCGGAAAACGGACGTATGGAGCAGTTTCGCATTAAGGGAACAGGAGTAACCTTAAATCTTGCCAAGAATCCGGCGGGATTTAATCAGAATATTTCCGCAGTGATGCAGGATCAGGCACCGAAGGACATCATTATTGCGATCAATGATAATGCTCAGGATGGAACAGATATTTCCTGGCTCTGGGATGTTGACTTTGATCTTCTCGGAAATGATTCAGTGAAATCTATTACTGTAAGCGGTATCCGCTGTCAGGATATGCGTCTGCGGCTGAAATATGTGGATATCCCGTCTGTCCTCGAGGGCGATGTTGAGAAAGCAATCCGCGACAGAGTAGAGGACGGAGTGGGGAATCTGTATGTGCTGGTAAACTATACAGCATTATTCAGTACCAGAAATATTCTGAAGAGACTGGAGGGCGAGAAATAATGAAAATTACAATAGGACATTTATATCCGGATCTTCTGAATCTTTACGGTGACAGAGGTAATATCCAGTGTCTGATGAAGAGATGCCAGTGGCGTGGGATTGAGGCTGAGACCATACCGTTTGAGCTGGATGATAAAATAGATTTCTCGAAGCTTGATATCGTACTTCTGGGTGGCGGTTCGGACAGAGAACAGATGATCGTATGTGAGAAGCTACAGAAAATCCAACCGGATTTTAAGGCATATGTGGAAGATAACGGCGTTGTCATTGCAATCTGCGGTGGCTATCAGTTACTTGGGAAGTATTACAAAACAGATCAGGGAAACATGAAAGGACTGGACCTGGTAGACTTGTATACAGAGCAGGGCGAAGGCCGTCTGATCCAGAATATCGTTCTGCAGAGTGAGCTGTTTGATATGCCGATCGTTGGATTTGAGAATCATGGAGGAAGAACCTGCATTAATAATAACAAACCACTGGGAAAAGTACTTTACGGTGCAGGAAATGACGGTAAGTCAGGCTATGAAGGCGTAGTATATAAGAATGTGATAGGGACTTATCTGCATGGACCGTTACTTCCGAAGAATCCGCAGCTTGCAGACTGGCTCATTCAACATGCGCTGGAAAGAAAGTATGGAAAAGAAACAGAACTTACACCGTTAGATGACAGTCAGGAAAAAGAAGCAAATGACTATATATACCACAGATTTGTAAGAGGATAATTATGGCGAAATCATGTAATCAAAAGGAAAAATACTGTATCTGCAGAAAATGCTGTCTGAGACAACCAGCCAAAAGCCTGTCACCATGCAGGAGATTCTGGCAAAACTGGAAGAACAGGGGATTCGAGCTGAGCGAAAGAGTATTTATGATGATATGGAAACCCTGCGTGATTTTGGAATGGATATACATTACAGAAGAGGACGGGAAGGCGGATATTATGAGGAAAAATCCGCTTCAGATAAAACAGAAGCGGATAATACGATAATACATCAGCCGGATGGCGAAACAGGAGAGAAATCTGAAAATGTGCAGGAACAGATTGGAAAAGAATCTGAAGCACCTGCAAAGATCAGTGCTCCGACACCCTCCCAAACAGGAGAGAATATAAAAGAAATCAGGCTTGTATGTCAGAATTCTACAAAGAAAAAAATCCAGCGTACCTTTGGTTCGGAGATTTTCTGCAAAATAAAGGGGGAGGATAATTTTATTGTAACTGTTGAGGTTGTGGTTGATAAGGCATTTTTTGGATGGTTGACTTCTATGGGAAGAAATGTACATATTCTGAAACCAAAGAAAGCAGCCGTTGCCTATCGGGATTATCTGAAGAACATTGCAAAAGATTATAAGGGAATTGATAAATAAATATGATATCAGAAAGGATCGTATTATGAAAAGAAGAGCAACAGCTATTCTGCTTGGAATAATGGTATCCTCCATGTTCCTGTCTGCCTGCGGGAAGAATGAGGCAAAAGAAGCAGCAAATGAAAGCGCCCAGGTAGAAGAAGAGGGCGTAGGCGAAGTAACTGAGGAAGGTGAAAAAGTAGAGGCAGAAATAAAAAATGCTTCTGATGCCGATGACAGCAGCAAGGCAGGAGACAGTGCAAAATCAGACGAAGACAATAAAGAGACATCAGTGAAGGAGAAAGAAGACGGAGATTCTTCAGGAAAAGATTCAGATGATGAATCAGAGGAAGATGCTGAGGTAACGGAAGCTTCTGCCGGAAAGATAGGTGTGCTTCTTTCTGATGACGATGAGGATGCAAAAATTGACAGCGAAGAGATGACTTCGCAGATTGAAGATGGAGGATATGAGGCAGATGTGAAGAATGCCGGCGGCGATCCTGCGCTTCAGACTTTCCCAGATTCAGGAATTTATTGATGAGCAGGTTTCTGCCCTGATCATTGATCCGGTAGATTCCTATGGTCTGACAGATATCCTGAAAACTGCCAATGAGCAGGAAATACCGGTTATTTCTTATGACAGTCTGATCCGGGATACTGCGGATATCAATTATTATGCAACCTATGATACCAGATTCATAGGAAATGATATTGCCAAAGAAATTATCAAAAAAATGGATCTGGATAAAGCCAGAGAGGATAAGAAGTCTTATACAATAGAATTTCTCATGGGATCTCCGGATGACAATGCTGCACTGTTTCTGTGTAATGGAATCCAGGAAGGGCTTCAGGAATATCTGGATGATGGAACACTTGTATGTAAATCCGGAAATACGTCATTTGATGATACAGGAATCATGAGATGGAGCGAGACATCTGCAAAGACAAAACTTGATTCAATCATAAGTGAGTTTTATGCAGAGGAGAAGGCTCCGGATATTATCTGTACTGCATATGACGGATTTGCTTATGCTGCAGAGGAAATTTTAAATGACAGTGGTCTGGAACCGGGAAGTGATGAATGGCCGATGATCACAGGATATGGCAGTGAGGCACAGGCAGTAAAGGATATTGCAGCAGGTAAAATGTCATTTACCATGTTTATGGACCGTAAGGAACTGGCTAAGGGCGGAGCACAGATGGCCATTGACTATCTGACAGGAGAGAAAGTTGACGTAAAAGATTATTCACAGTATGATAACGGAGTAAAGATTGTGGGAACTTTTACATGTGGAGCACAGATGATCGACAAGGATAATTATCAGATTCTTGTGGATAACGGAACTTATACGGAAGATGAGATCGCTCCTGATCCCACACCGACACCGGAGGTGACACCTGCGCCAGAGGCAACACCTGTGCCGAAAGTGACATTAAAGACAGCCTCAGAGGAAGATTCAAAAGAAGTGACACCAACTCCCGAAACAGAAGATAAATCAGAAGGTGAAACGAGAGAAAATCTGATCTATGATTCCGAAGATAACTCAAAAGTGGAGAAAACATCAGATCAGAAAAAATAAAGAATTCATAGAACAAAAAAGGATGGGTTTTCCCATCCTTTTATAGTTAATCTCTGAAGGTTAAGGAATCGTCTGTCATGGAATCAACAATGGCAAGAGATTCAAGACGTATTCCCATATCGCGGATCTCCTGACCGCCATGCTGGAATCCTTTCTCAATAACAATACCGGCTCCTTCAAGAGTTGCCCCTGATTTCTTAACAATATCGATCAGGCCGAGAAGTGCACATCCGTTAGCAAGGAAATCATCAATCAGAAGTACATGATCTTCAGGTCCGAGAAACTTCCTGGA
>ENA-OQKB01000376-OQKB01000376.1-human-gut-metagenome-genome-assembly--contig:-NODE-376-length-10079-cov-4.168609_pt1 | contig 10079 bp, 9 predicted proteins | sample MGYA00242646_ERZ504793 | MGnify/ENA primary metagenome ERZ504793 (study PRJEB26092, sample SAMD00036409) | human gut metagenome | host: Homo sapiens | study: EMG produced TPA metagenomics assembly of...
TAGGGAAAGGAAAAAAGTTAAAAAGTTTTTAGTAGTAGGAACCCAAAAAAACAACATAGGAAACGGAATAACAAAAGACAGTCGCCAGCACAGGAGGACAATGATGGACAAACATCTGTGTCGACTAATTTAAAATAAAACGTGGTCCTTCCCGTTAGGGTAAAGGGGAAAAGGTAAAGACAGTAGGTAATATCAGCTATTAATTTAAGCGTATCCTGTAACAAACTTAAAAAGTTTTCTTTTGTTCCTTTTTTGACGTGGTTATTGTCTTCAGGCGAAAAGGTCAGTTTATTTTCTGTAATGGTTTTAGAAGGATTTAATACGGTTCCGTCGTTGGAAAGATAGATGAGTGAACTAGTTTTATGCGTCTGTGTGGCGAGGCGAGATGGAGCCATGACCAGATCAAAATCTACGAGAGAAACACTGTAGGCATTGGAAAAACCGATAAGGCGAACCAAAAAGTATTTATCACCGACTTTATCGTAAAACCAGGATTTGGGAGTTGATTCAAAATCAAGGGATTTTACGTAATTCTGCATTGTTATTAATTCTTTATAGGAATAGCAGTCCTGATAGGCACAGCGGCAGACATCATTGGGAGCAGAATAAATATAGACAGCACCGAGACATTCTGTCAGAGCAAGCTGTTCCCGTGCTTTATTCACAATGGAGAGTGTATTTAAATGAACATCGAGCGGATCAAGTTTATATTTTAGTTTCTGATAATTCCAGTTCGTAGCCCAGTTCTGTGCCATTGAGGTTTCTATCTGGGAAAGATCTGCTTCTAACTGTTCCTGATAGAGAAACAGAGCATTTCGATTTGCAGAAGCGATTTCGCGGTTCAGCAGGCGAAGCGAGTAGAAATCAAAAAATATCGTCAGAAATGTAAGCGGAATAAGCATGATAAGGCTTATAAGGGTGAAAAAAATTTTTGATGAGATGTAAAAATTTTTACGAGATAACATAAGAACCTCCCAAAATATAACAATATAAGAAAAATCGTGTGAGCGTTCCAACTGTTGGAACATGCCATTTATTCTAATATAGATGTCGTGTGTTTTCAAGAAATAAGTATACAGATTACGTTAAAATAACGAAAGTTACAGTGGTATGTCACAATATATAAAGAGAAAGTCACAGATTTTATAGAGAAAGAGATACTTCTTTGATAGGATATAGCTATTCGTAAAACAAAGAAAAGAACAAAGGAGAGAAATGTAATGAATAAGAAAAAAGCAATGGCATTTTTACTTGTTTCTGTTATGGCGGGAAGTATGCTGGCAGGTTGCGGAAGCGATGCAAGCTCTGCACAGGGTTCATCTTCTAAGAGCGCAGAAAGTAGCAATAATGACAGCTATACAGTAAAAATTCTGGCACCTGGTGATGCAAGTACAGATGACTGCGCAAAAATTTCTGAAGCAGCGAGCAAAATCACAGAGGAAAAATTTAATACAAAAATTGAAGTAACAAGAGTTGGCTTTGGAAGCTATGATCAGCAGGTAAACCTGACATTGGCATCTTCTGAAAAATTGGATCTGATGTATGAGTACTGTGGAAATGTAACATCTGCAATCAGCAGCGGACAGATCCTTCCGATTACGGATTATCTGAACAGCTATGGCAGCGATATGAAATCTGAAATCAGTGAATCCGACTGGAAATGTGTAACCTTTAACGGCAATATTTATGGTGTTCCGTCCAATAAAGAGAAAGCAACGGGATGGGGATTTGCTATGAATAAAGAGATGGCAGATGCAACCGGAATTGACTATAGTTCTATTAAAACAGAAGAGGAGTTGGAGCCGCTCCTTGAAAAAGTAAAAGAAATGTATCCAGATGTATATCCCATTGTTTCTCATGTGGGTTCCATGAGCCTTATGACAAACCCAGATGACCTTGGTGGAGATATCGGATCTTTAGAGAGTGTATCTTCTGACAGCACAGAAGTTATTAATTACTACGCAACAGATAAATATATGAACGAAATGAAACTTCGCTATGACTGGGCGCAGAAAGGTCTGATCATGCCGGATGCTTCCACTTCTACTGAAATGGCAAATAGTCTGATTGGTTCTGGTAAAGGTTTTGGACGTTTTACAAATACAAAACCAGGTATCGAGCAGGAGATCGAAAAAGAGTCCGGAAAAGAAATCGTTGTTTTGAATCTGGTAGAACCATATACTACCACAACACGTGTTGACATTGTATGGTATGTTCCGCATAACAGTGATAAACCGGAAAGAGCTGTACAGGTATTAAACGAGATCTACACAAACCCGGATCTGGCAAATATTCTTATCAATGGTCTGGAAGGAACTCATTATGAGTTTACAGACAAAGACAACGGTGTCATCAACTACCCAGACGGTGTAACAGCAAGTAACACAGGTTATACCAGTCTTCCATGGGCTTGGCCGAATGAGGCAATTTCCTATGTATGGGAAGGAAATGATCCGGATATCTGGGATCAGACCCAGGAGTTCAACAACAATGCGGTTGTTTCTCCGGCCAAAGGTTTTGCATGGGACAACACAGATGTACAGAACGAAGTAACTGCATGCGCAAACGTAACTGCCAAATATGGTCCTGCACTGCAGTGCGGTTCCTTGGATCCAGAAACTACCATTCCGAAATTCCTGGATGAGTTGAAAGCAGCAGGAGCAGATACCATCATCGCTGAGAAACAGAGACAGTTAGATGATTGGCTGGAAGCCAACAAATAATGGAGGCTGGGAAGATGAAAAGAAATTGGGGTAAAATCCGCAGATTTATTCCCATGTATCTGATGCTGCTTCCGGGGCTTGTATACTTATTTATCAATAACTATATGCCTATGGCTGGAATTATCATTGCATTCAAGAAATATAATTACAGTCTGGGAATCCTGAAAAGCCCGTTTACAGGTCTTAAAAACTTTGAGTTTTTGTTTAAGACAAAAGATGCTTGGACAATTACAAGAAACACACTGGGATACAACGTAATCTTTATCGTAGTCGGAACCGTACTTGCAATTGCAGTGGCAATTCTGCTGAATGAAATCCGTTCCACGATGGGAAAGAAAATATACCAGACGTTAATTCTGGTACCGTTCCTGATTTCTATCGTCGTTGTCAGCTACCTGGTATATGGATTCCTCAGCACAGATGCCGGATTCATTAATAACAGTATTCTGAAACCAATGGGAAAACAGGGCATCGGATGGTATTCTGATCCGAAGTACTGGCCATTCATTTTGATCTTTGTCAATGTATGGAAAAACCTGGGATATAACTGCATTATCTATTATGCAACGGTAGTAGGATTGGATGCCAGTCTTTACGAGTCTGCATCTATCGACGGTGCGAACCGCTGGCAGAGAATTCTGCATATCACACTGCCGGGACTGAAAACAACCATTATCACACTGACCCTGATGAGCGTAGGACGTATTTTCTATTCCGATTTTGGTCTGTTCTATCAGGTACCAATGAACAGCGGACCGCTGATCGACGTGACAAACACCATCGATACTTACGTATATCGTGGATTGATGGAGCTGAATAACATTGGTATGGCATCTGCCGCAGGTCTTTATCAATCACTGGTAGGATTTGCACTGGTACTGATTGCAAACCTGATTGTTCGAAGACTGGACGAAAACAGTGCATTATTCTAAGCGAAGGGAGAGTATGAAAAATGGTTGAAAGAAATAAAAGCTTTCAGATTGCAGCTAATGTGATTATGATCTTACTGTCCGTTATGTGTATCGTCCCGTTTATTCTGCTGATTATGTCATCAATCACCAAAGAGAACATTCTATTAAAATATGGATATTCTTTCTGGCCGCGTGAAATCAGTTTTGATGCATACAAAACACTGCTGGTAGATTCAGGCAGTATTGTAAGAGGTTATATCATTTCCGCACTGGTAACGGTAGTCGGAACCGTGGCAAACCTGACTCTGACAACATTGTTTGCCTATCCACTGTCAAGAAAAGAGCTTCCGGGAAAAGCATTTTTCTCCTTTGTGATTTTCTTTACGATGTTGTTCAACGGTGGCTTGGTACCGTCCTATATGATGTGGACTGGAATCTTTCATATTAAAAATACCATCTGGGCACTGATTGTTCCAAATCTTCTGATGGGAGCTTTCTATGTCATCATGATGAGAACGTATTTCACCACCAACATTCCTGATGCGGTCATCGAGGCTGCAAGAATTGACGGAGCAGGTGAGTGGAGAATTCTGGCAAAAATTGTTCTTCCGATGTCTACGCCGATTATTGCTACACTGGCACTTCTGGTCGGCCTCGGATACTGGAATGACTGGTTGAATGGTCTGTACTATATCAACAACGATAAACTGTACAGTATTCAGGTTCTGCTGAATAAGATGCTTCTGGATGTGCAGTATCTAATGAGCGGTGCTTCAGGAGGAGCATTGACACAAAGCATTACACTTCCGGCAACTGGTATCAAAATGGCCGTTGCAGTTATGGGAGCACTTCCAATTCTGGTTGTGTATCCATTCTTCCAGAAATACTTTGTGAAAGGTATTGTGATTGGAGCTGTAAAGGGCTAATAGAATTCTTATAATAGAAAGCAGACTTTCCAGATACACGCAGGAATGCGTGAGAATGGAAAGTCTGTTTTTTGATGCAACTTTAGTTCAGCTTAATATTTTTAAACAGCGATCCCAGTGTCGTTGTCACTTCCTCTGTCTCCGGGAGTTCGATGGTTTCTTCCTGAATTTCTTCGGCGGCAACGTCGTCGAGTGCCTTCATGGAGAGACTGAGTTTGCCGTCTTTGATGGCAATGACTTTTACTTTGACTTTGTCGCCGACTGCCAGAACTGCGGATGGATGTTTGATTCGTTTGGCGCAGATCTGGGAGATGTGGACGAGGCCGGAGAGGCCGTTTCCGAGGTTGATAAATGCGCCGTATGGCTGCAGGCTTTCAACGGTTCCTTCGGTAACAAGGCCGACTTCTACGTTGGAGATTTTCTCTTTGCGCTCTTCGTCTGCTTTCTCGCGGAGAATTTCGCGGGTGGAGAGAATCAGACGGTCTTTTTCTTTGTCAAGGTCAAAAACCTGAACCTGAATGTCTTTGTTTAAGTATTCATTCAGATCTTCCACGTAGTTCAGGGAGAGTTTGGAAGCCGGGATGAAGCCGCGGATTCCTTCGACGTAAGCGATAACACCGGCGTTTACGATTCCTTTGACTTTTACATCCAGTACGGTTTTCTCTTCTTTGTACTGTGCGAGTTTTTCCCATGCGAGGATATCGTTTGCCTCTGCGCGGGAGAGAAGAATGTTGCCGTGGCCGTCGTCTTTGCGGATCACGGTTGCGGTGATTTCGTCACCGACCTGAACAGCGTCTTTTAAGGAGAAGCCAGGCTCGTTGCTGAAGTCCTCGGCGCGGATGACGCCCTCTGCGTAGTATTTCAGATCGAGAATCACCTCTTTTTCATCTATGGAGATGACGGTTCCGGTGAGCATGTCGCCTTCCTCAATTTTTTTGAAGGAAGCTTCCAGCTCTGCGGAGAAGTCATCCATGGTTAATTGTTCTTCTGACATAATGAAACACCCCTTTTTCGTAAGAATAACAGGAAAACGAGAGGAAAATTGTGGATTTATGAAAAAATCAGGTTCAATTTTGCACGTTTTTCTATCTGTGTTTATCTTAACATAAAAGATTTTCTTTGACCAGATGAAAAAAGGATGGTAATATGTGTGTAGTCGTTACCAAAATTACTGAGACGCGCACTTGCTGCGCGGCTGCAGGAGAAAGTGATTCAGGTGGCCGCCCGGAACTTCGCGGAGCGAATTTGCATGTGCAGGGCGGCGGTTACTGGTCACGAAGTGAGCAGTAACTGTAGTCGTTAACAAAAAAAGAAGTAAAACTACCGGGACGAACTTACTGTATACCACAAACATACAGAAGGGAGGAGTACTATTATGAAATCAAATTCAAGAGTTTATGTAATTGGACATAAAAATCCGGATACGGATTCCATTTGTTCGGCGATTGCCTATGCGGATATCAAGAACAGGACAGATAAAACCAAAACCTACATGGCGCGGCGTGCCGGTCAGATCAATGAGGAGACCGAGTATGTACTGAAGCGCTTTGGCGTGCGCGCACCGGGGTATCTGCCGAATGCGGGAACGCAGGTAAAGGAAATTGAAATCCATGAGGTGCCGAGCGTACCGGGCACGATTTCCGTGAAGAAAGCGTATTCCATGATGAAAAACAACAACGTGGTCACACTGCCGATTACTTCGCCGGACAATGATCTGCAGGGCGTGATTACGGTCAGTGATATCGCAGAATCCTATATGGATTCTTATGACAGCCATGTCATGTCACTGGCAAGGACGCAATACCGCAGTATCGCGGATACGTTGGATGGTTCGGTTATTGTCGGAAATGAACATGGTTATTTTATCCGCGGAAAAGTCGTTGTCGGCGCATTCCATCCGGATACGATGGAGAACTACATCGAAAAAGATGACCTTGTCATTCTCGGAAACCGTGCGGAGGACCAGCTCTGTGCAATCGAGATGGATGCAAGCTGCATTATCGTCGGACTTGGCGCAAAGGTGACGAAAACGATTCAGAAATTTGCAGAGGAAAAATGCTGTGTGATCATCAGCAGTCCGCATGACACGTATACGATTGCGCGTCTGATTAACCAGAGTATTCCGGTCAAATATCTGATGCGCAGAAGCAATCTGATCACGTTCAACACCGAAGATTTCCTCGATGATATCAAAGAAGTTATGAAAAATCAGAGACACCGCGATTTCCCGATTCTGAACAAGAAAGGAAAATATGTGGGAACGATTTCCCGTCGGAACCTGATCGGAAATGCAGGAAAGAAACTGATTCTCGTCGATCACAATGAGGAATCACAGGCGGTCGATAACGTCAAAGAGGCGGAGATTCTCGAGATCATCGACCATCATCGTCTGGGATCACTTGAGACGATGGCGCCGGTTATGTTCCGCAATGAGCCGGTGGGCTGCACGGGAACGATTATGTATGAAATTTATAAGGAAAAAGAGCTGGAGATCGCGCCGAACATCGCAGGACTGCTCTGCGCAGCCATCATTTCCGATACGCTGATGTTCCGGTCGCCGACGTGTACGTTTCTTGACAAAGCGGCAGCAGAGGCACTGGCGGACATTGCAGGCATCAGCATTCCGGAGTTTGCATCCGAAATGTTCCGTGCAGGAAGCAACCTGAAAGATAAATCACCGGAAGAAATTTTCTACCAGGATTTCAAAAAATTCATCATGGGCGATGTTACGTTTGGTGTCGGCCAGATTACATCCCTCGATGCGGGCGAGCTGGAATCCATCAAGGAACAGCTTCTGCCGCAGATGGAAAGCGAGTGCGGAAAACACGGCATCGAGATGGTATTCTTTATGCTGACTAATATTATAGAAGAATCTACAGAGCTTCTGTATTATGGAAGCGGGGCAAAGGAAGTCATCGAAAAAGCTTTTGAAGATCTTCCGGTCAACGAGGTCAGCTGCGAGCTGAAGGGTGTTGTATCGAGAAAGAAACAGCTGATTCCGGCATTTATGATGGCGCTGCAGAATCAGTAAAACAGAAAAATAAAAAGCGTGGTTCCGGGCCTGAAAACAGATCCGGGGCACGCTTTTTTCGGTCATAAAAGGGTGAAAAAGAGGAAAGGAAAGAAATAAGAATGGGAAAACAGACATGGAAAGCGGGAAATATGCTGTATCCGCTGCCGGCGGTCATGGTGTCGGTGCGCGGAAAGAACGGGGAGGACAACATCATCACCGTTGCCTGGGCCGGCACGGTGTGTACGAATCCTCCGATGGTATCGATCTCGGTGCGGCCGGAACGCTACAGCTATCAGATGATCAAAGAGAGCGGTGCGTTCGTCATCAACCTGACGACGGAGGACCTCTGCTATGCGACCGACTACTGCGGCGTGCGCTCGGGAAGAGATGTGGATAAGTTCAAAGAGATGAAACTGACGAAAGTCGAGGCGGAGGAGATTTCCGCACCGATGATCGGGGAGTCGCCGGTTAATATCGAGTGTAAAGTGGAGCAGGTGCTCGAACTGGGCTCGCATCACATGTTTCTTGCAAAAGTTGTGGCTGTCCATGCGGATGAGGCATACATGGATGAGCGCGGCCGCTTCGATCTGAACCGCGCGAAACCGATTGTGTATTCCCACGGAGAGTACTTTGGAATCGGGAAAAAGCAGGGAACCTTTGGCTGGAGCGTGAAGAAAAAATCGAAAACACCTAATATAAAAACAAAAAACCGCCGCTAATCTTTATTTTCTAAAAAATCAGCACGCGAAATTTTATAGTACTTTCGGTAAAAATATACAAAATCGACAAAAATACTGGGTAAATATTAGAAAACGATACAAAATCATGATTTATTAGAAATTTTTTGCGTGAAATATTGCAAAAACCGGATATTTTATGCTATAATATCAACCAATCGTTGACCTTATAAAATTAAGTGATCCGGAGGACGGGAGAATCCACCGGAGACGCGAGAGAGTGCGGAAATGATTTTCTCCACGCTTTAAGGCTGATGAGAACCGCAGATGGATCTTTTAAAGAAATCTTTCTGCACTACATTAAGGGAGAAATTTCAAGGAGGAAACTAACATGTCATACGTAGATGAGGTTATTGAGTCCGTAGTTGCAAAAAACCCAGCTGAGCCGGAATTCCATCAGGCAGTCAAAGAGGTTCTGGAATCTCTTCGCCCTGTTATTGAAGCAAACGAGGAAAAATACAGAAAAGTTGCTCTTCTGGAGAGAATGGTAGAGCCAGAGCGTCAGATCAAATTCCGTGTGCCGTGGGTAGACGATAAAGGACAGGCTCATGTAAACACCGGATATCGTGTACAGTTTAACAGTGCAATCGGACCTTACAAAGGAGGAATCCGTCTGCATCCTTCTGTAAATATTGGTATTATCAAATTCCTGGGATTCGAGCAGGTATTCAAAAACTCACTGACCAGCCTTCCGATCGGCGGAGGTAAAGGTGGTTCTGACTTCGATCCGAAAGGAAAATCTGACAGAGAGATCATGGCATTCTGCCAGAGCTTTATGACAGAGCTTTGCAAATATATCGGCGCAGACACCGACGTACCGGCTGGTGACATCGGAACAGGCGCAAGAGAGATCGGCTTCATGTTCGGACAGTACAAGAGAATCCGCGGCGTATACGAAGGCGTTCTGACTGGTAAAGGTTTAAGCTACGGCGGATCTTTAGCAAGAACAGAGGCTACCGGATACGGACTGCTGTACCTGACCCAGGAGCTGCTGAAACTGAACGGCATCGACATCGCAGGCAAGACCGCTTGTGTATCCGGTTCCGGAAACGTTGCAATCTATGCAATCGAGAAAGCTACTCAGCTTGGTGTGAAAGTTCTCACCTGCTCTGACTCCAACGGATGGGTTTACGATCCAGACGGAATCGATGTAGCTGCATTAAAAGAGATCAAAGAAGTAAATCGTGCCCGTCTGACCGAGTACAAGAAATATCGTCCAAACTCTGAGTACCACGAAGGACGCGGCGTATGGGTTGTAAAAGCAGACCTTGCTCTTCCTTGCGCAACTCAGAACGAGCTGCTGCTTGAGGATGCAAAAGCACTTGTTGAGAACGGATGCACTGCAGTATGCGAGGGCGCTAACATGCCTACTACTCTGGAAGCAACCAAATATCTGCAGGAGCACGGCGTAATCTTCGCACCTGGAAAAGCTGCAAACGCAGGTGGTGTTGCAACATCCGCACTCGAGATGTCCCAGAACTCCGAGCGTCTGTCCTGGACCTTCGAAGAAGTTGATGCAAAACTGAAGAGCATCATGATCAACATCACACACAACATGGTTGATGCTGCAAAACGTTACGGCCATGAGGGCGACTATGTTATGGGCGCTAACATCGCAGGCTTTGAGAAAGTAGCTGACGCTATGATGGCTCAGGGAATCTGCTAATCTGATTTTGAGAAATCCAAAGGGATCTCCGGTTAAGACCGAGGGTCCCTTTTTGCATAAAAGATAGAAGAAACACAGAAAAATAACGAAAATTACAGGGTAC
>ENA-OQKB01000378-OQKB01000378.1-human-gut-metagenome-genome-assembly--contig:-NODE-378-length-10034-cov-3.034521_pt1 | contig 10034 bp, 11 predicted proteins | sample MGYA00242646_ERZ504793 | MGnify/ENA primary metagenome ERZ504793 (study PRJEB26092, sample SAMD00036409) | human gut metagenome | host: Homo sapiens | study: EMG produced TPA metagenomics assembly of...
CAATGACCTGGGTGGTGATACGGGCAACAAATCCATAGAGACTATGACGAATATGGTGAAGGACCAGGTCCTTGCAGTACAGGAAAAAGAGTCTAAAGGGTTGACGCTTGATATTCCCAATATCACGGATATTGTCTGGAAGGCCCTTACCGCAATAGTGATGTCTGTCGGTGTTTTCCTTTTCAAATACACCTATACATTTTTTATTCTAGGGCGGTATATGTGGCTTTTACTGTTGGAACTGATTGCACCGGTGGCCATTGTGCTGATGATACACGAAAATACCCGGAGCTATTTCTATACGTGGCTGAAGAACATGATCATCTGCTATCTGATGATTCCGATGTTTCTTTTGGCGGACAAGTTCTCGAATGAGGTGGCCGGCTTTTTTATGGAAGGCAAGGAAAACCTGGGACAAGTTACTGTATTGGTGATTGTATGTGTCGGTGTCTGGGTGAAAATCAAGATGTTCAGTGTCGTGAAAGCTAAGGCTTCCAATTTATTTTAGAATCATGAAAGTGGAAAAAGAAAAATACATAGCGGTTCTTAGACAGATATACGGTTCATTCTGTCCGGTTGGAATGCTGTTGAAGGTGAAGATACTTCTGGCATTGCTGGCTTTGGTTGTCAGTTTTGTTGTAATGTCTTTGAAGAATTTAATTTTTATGCAATATGGAAGTTAACAAGGCCAATCTTACTAAGGGATTCCTCTCCTATGTGGAAGCAAAGCGTAAGCAAGCCCTTTATCTGAAGCTTTTCTTTGTATCCGCTACATTCATAGTGCTTGCCGTGCTGTATTATTCATATTCGATTGTGAAACACGCCAATGACAATGTGCTGGTTGTAAGCACTGGGGGAGAAATACTTCCGGTAGAGTCAACGGAGCTGGAAGAGCTGTATAAGGCTCTTCTGGTGACCCATTGCTATTCAGTGAGTTATTATGTCAATAGTTTTGATGTCAACAACATCAAGAATAACCAGGCACGTGCGGCCTTTCTCGTAAACCAGGCTGATCTGAATGCTGTATTCGGGAAATACCAGTATGACAAGGCCTATTCGGATGCCATCAATAAGGGGGTTGTTTACCGGTGCAATTTTGATCGTGTAGAGGATCTGCAACAAGTGGGTAACGGTAGCGAGTATCAGGTTGTATTCTCCTCGACACTGAGTGTGATGAGCAGTAACGATACAAAGAAAATCCGCATAGTGTCAAACGGTACTCTGATACGTGTCACGCCGCGCTACCCGGAGAATCCGACCGGTTATTATTTCAAGAATTATGTCCAGAATATTTCCTTAAATTAATTGTGCCATGAAAATAGGAAACCTTTTGTAATGGGGGCATGTTGCTGTGGCGGCATTGCTCTTTCTCTCCATGTTTATGGACATGTCTGCTCCTCAGGAGATGGAGAGGCAGACAATATCCTTGCGTGCCGAGGCTGAAGATTTGTCCATCGATGATATGATCAATACGTCCGATAAGAGGAAAAGCCCTTCCAATGATGTTGTAGCACCGGGCTTTGCCGGCAACGTCGGAGAATATGCTTCTTCTTCCGTTTCGACATATAGGGAAGATGATCCGGAAGCGATAGCCCGTATTCAGGCGGCTATCCGTGAGAATGAGGAGAATCTGTCTGCCGGTTTGCGGAATATTGAGGCTGAAAGGAAAGGGCAGGCATTATCCGGCCTGCCTTCGGCCCGGAGTGATGAACATGACCGGGATGGCCGTTTCCAAAAGGATGGAATGGAAGGCTTGAAGAAGGACAGAAGGATAGAAATGGAAGAGCTTGAGAAGAGTGATGCGGAGAATGATGAAGAGATGCCGGTGGCCGGGCCGGAAAAGGCTTCTCCATTTCACAGTATCCGCCTTACTTCTTCAAGTAACAGAAATGCGATTAAGGCATATGTACATTCGGAGCAGGTCGTAATGGCTGGCAGTACCCTTAAAATGCGTTTGGGAGAGGATGCCTATACGGATAATGGCGTGTTTATTCCGAAAAATTCACCGGTATATGGTATTGTAACCGGGATAGACGGCGAACGTGTGAATGTCAAGATTACCCATATCAATCTTTCAGGCAACATCCTGCCGTTCGCGAAGTCGGTATATTCCAAGGACGCCTTGCTGGGTATCTATGTGCCCGGTAATCCAAAATCCGAAATCTCCAAGGATGCTGCAGGCGGTGCGTTGGACGGGTTGCCCACAAGTGGAATACCCGGTGTTGATGCAGCTGCGCAGGTTGCTACTGTTGTGGCTTCAAGTGCTGCCAATGCTGGTAAACAGGCTTTATCCAAGAATGTGAAAAAGATAAAGGTCACCATTAAGACCAATTATGAAGTTTATCTTCGTCCGGAAGAAAAATAGGTGATATCTGATAAGGAAAGAAGGAATTAGTGTATAACAATCAAAAATAAGTAAATCAATGAAGTATGACATGAAGAATATATTGTTCTCCCTATTTGTGTTCCCCCTTGTCTGTCCGGTGGCGGCACAGACAGCCGACACAGATCGGCCAGTGGTTGACAATACCATTGCTTTGCGGGAGATCCAGTCTTCCTTTTTCTCTGTCTCTACACAAAAGACATTCCATCTCATTTTTCCGAATGAGGTGAAATACTTCTCTATTGGAGACGAGAATGTGGCCGGAGAAAAGATTGAGGCTTACCCGTGCGCTATCCGTCTGAAATCTGTTGTGCAGTCATTTGAAGGCCTTACCAATATGAGTGTCGTTACTGCCGATGGGCAGTATTACAGTTATAATGTCTCGTTTGTCCCGGAACTTCAGAAGACATATCTTCAGGTCGGCAGAAGCTATATGCAGCCCCCGGTTATTGCTGTCAACGACAACCAGCAGAGCCATCTCATCTTCCCCGACAAGATAATGTACGTTGACTACGGTACGGAGGATGTGGAAGTTGTCAAGGCTTCAGGCGTTGACAATATTATTGCTGTGCGGGCTTCAGCCCCTTTCTCTTCTGAGACGAACGTGTCTGTCGTCACCCAATCAGGCAAGTTCTATACTTTTGATCTGAAATTTGCAGAGAAGCCGTCCCACCTTTCATATGTCGTTGATCCTACAGCCAAGACGGAGGAAAAGCGCATTGCCCTGCTTGATAATAAGGAACTTAACAGTGTGCAGCGTGAGAGTCTGCGTAAAAAGGTGAATGCATGTTTCCCATCCTTGAACAAATTGCATAAGGATTATGCCGGCATTCGCTTTTCCATCACTAATGTCATTATTGACAAGGATATTCTTTTCTTCAAATTCCGTATTGTCAATTATAGCAATATAGACTATGTCCCTGATTTCGTGCGTTTCTATATCCAGGACTCCAAATTCCGGAAAAAGACGGTCCATCCAACAGATCGAGCAGATCCCTTTGTTTTTCTTTTGATTATCCGGAGCGGATCGGTGCGCATGAGACAAAAAAACTTCACAGCCGCTCTGAACAAGTTTACAATTCCGGACAAGAAAAAACTGGTTATTGAGATGCAGGAGCGTGAAGGTGGCCGTCACTTCCTTTACAAGCTTGATAACAAGCCTATAATTTCGGCTGAGATACTTAATCCCAAAAGAAAATCAGGTACCGGGAAGATGGATTTTCCGGTATGGAATAATCCTTGATTTCACAGATGATAAAGCTGCTTGCCATATTGATGTTACTATCAGGTTCCGTTCCGGTATCCCTGCTCGAGGAACTGGCGATAAAGTCCAGGACCCTTGCCCCCATAGTTGAGGTGGCAGACCTTTATTTCTCTGCAGGGATTTTGGATTATTTGCCTTTACGCATACCCGTCGTTGGCGGAAGGGTATCTTCTCCCTATGGGTATCGTAAAGATCCCCTTACTGGAAAGGGGCGATTTCATGCCGGCCTTGACTATGCCTGTGAACTGGCTACTACGGTTCATGCTTCAGCTGCTGGTGTTGTCTGTTTTGTCGGGCACCGCGGCGGGTATGGAAAATGTGTAGAGGTCAAGCACCGTTACGGTTTTAGCAGTATTTATGCCCATTTATCGGGATATTACGTCAGAACAGGAGAGAGTATCCCTGCCGGTAAGATAATTGGTTTTGTCGGTACGACAGGACGTAGTACCGGGTATCATCTACATTATGAGGTGAGAAAAAATAATCGCGTCATCAAACCACTATTTATATATTGAGAATGGAACGGATAGAACAAGAGAAAGAGTATATAATATTGTTAAGTATTGCGCGTTACGGTTATGCTGCCATTCCCCAGGACTATAATTTTCTGTCACGTCATGCCATGCTGAACATATATTATGAAATACTGAAGAGCTATACCTCTGGAATGAGTGTCGAGCATCTGGATAGGGCTGTAAGGCAGCATGCAGCGCTTCAGCTTGGCGGGATGAACGATATAGGCGCATTGTGTGCATATAGGAAGGCCAAAGGAAACAAGGAGACCAAGAGGCTTCTTGGCAACAACACTTATTATTGGAAAGTGCTTCTGAACGAGATAAAAAAAGAAAGCCATGAACACTATACGCCAGATTGAAAGGATGGAGAAGCTTCACGGTCTGATACTCCGTGAGATGACGGGTGATTCCCTTGATTTGTCCATTAAGTTGGGTGTGTCCCGGAGAATGGTCAACTACTATCTTCAGGAGTTCCGGGACTATGGTGCCCGGATAGCGTACTCACCGGTTCGCAAAACCTATTATTATTTGAATGATTTTGAAATAATCTTTAAATTTGAGATAAAGGTTTCCTGCTGAGTATTAGGAAATACGAAATGATATTGCATACGTTATCTACTATATTTGTATAATAAACTAAATTCAAATGTTTATGAGAAAGTTGAGAATTATTTATGCTTTGTTTGCTCTGTTGGCTGTCAGCTGTGGCCGTGACGAGCTGGTTGAAAATGAGGTGCAACGTCCGGTTGTGCCTGGTAAACAGTCCTCGGTTATTATTGAAGGTGAGGATGGTGATGGGCAGGGTGTTACGACCCGTGCCGGTAATAGGGTGGAGTTCACTGGCGGTTATGCTACCGGTGCCGGTTTGTATGATGGTGAAGCTACTGCCTCTGTTGCGGCAGTAGCATATTCAGGCTATCAGCTTGCCAGTTTTACCGGAGGGCCGGTGGGTGGCAATACTAATCAGTTCACTGGGTCTAATAGTTATAGTTTTAGAATTCAGCATGAAGATTGGAAATTTAAGGTTTCATTCAAGAAAGAGTACACTGTAACTGTATCTGCAGGTACTGGTGGTACAGTGTCTGGTGGTGGCAAAGTCCTGGATGGTTCCAGTTGCACGGTTACTGCAAGGGCCAATTCAGGATATTCGTTTGATGGTTGGTATGAGGGCAGTAGTAAGGTCAGTTCTTCAGCAAGCTATACTTTCACGGTTAGTTCTAACAGAACTTTCTACTTTTATTTGACTTGATAAAATACTTTTCATATAATGGTTTTTGTCTCTAAAAGCAACAATGAAATCTTGTTAATTTTCTTACTAGTGCAAATCTACATACATTTTTCTTTTTTCTTAAAAAATACTTTAGTCATATTATAATATATTAACTTTTAGAGGGCCTGATATTTGTTGAATCTTATATCTGTTTGTTATTGGGGCGTTCCCGTTCCGGTCGGGCTTTCCGGCTCAAACATATTCGTTACACTCATACTCGCCTGCTATCCCTAACGCGACCTGAGTCAGGTAAATAAGAATGCTTTTTGATATAGGGATACGCGTAGGGATAAATATAACACGTTGATAATCAGAAAAATAGATTAAAAATAGTGAGCTGAAAATTTGGCTATATCATTGAAAATTCGTATATTTGAAAACAGAATACAGATATAGGAAGATATACCTGAATCCTGTTTTCTCATTTACACAATATTATGGACACTGCCCTGTCGAGCCAGCCGATGGCATTTAATCTGTTCTATCCCCTCATGTTATTGTTGAAGCAGGATCCAGCAGTGGTTACACTTGCCGTGAGGTCGGTCTTCAGGAACTTCCCGGTATTTGAGGTGACGGAAATCGGTCTGGAGTTTATTCCTACACCTATCGAGAATTACACGAATGACAAGTCTGCCATGGATGCGTATATTCGATTCGTGGACAACAAAGGAGGCAAGCATATCATCGCCATCGAGACTAAATATACGGATATGCTCGGAGTGAACGAGGCCAGCCGTTGTGAGGAGCAGAAGCAGATGCTCGTTGATACCGGTCTGTTCTGTGCGGACTTTGAGGAGCTGCTGATTGGAGGTAAAGTAAAACTTACGCAGATTTACAGAAACCTTTTGCTTACAGAGCGGTACAGGATAAAAGAAGGGCTGAAGGATTCGTATTCAGTAGTGCTTTCGCCGAAGGAGCATCCGTCAACCGAAGAGGAAATCAAGTCGGTTACGGAGTACCTGAAGCCGGAGTATGCCTATAAGCTGAGTGCTGTTACCTTGGAGGACTTTGTGGATGCGATGATACAGTACCTACCGGAGTATTATGCCCAGGTTTATGAGAGGTTCAGGGGGAGATACTTGGAGTTTGAGAAGATTGATTTGAATTTGTGATAGAACCATACTACCACACCGATTAAATTGTCAAAATGCCGACCAAACTAGCACAAGAATACTGGTTACAACACCACAAGAATGTCGACTAAATTGCCAACAAAAACACCGAATTAAAATACCAACAAAATACCGATTTATGTTGTTTGTAAGAGTAAAATGCTTATATTTGCATCATTAAAACTTTATAATAATGAAATACTTACATAGGGTGGCAGATAAAATGCTACAAGAACGACTTGAAACATTCGGTGCAGTTCTGATAGAAGGTCCAAAATGGACAGGAAAGACAACCACAGCAGAGCAACACGCCAACAGTTTCATTAAGTTGCAGGATCCTGATATGGCAGATGAATATCTTGCTACGGCGGCTACTAAACCATCACTTTTGCTGAAAGGTGAAAAGCCAAGACTAATAGATGAATGGCAGATGCTCCCGTAATATGGGATGCGGTACGTACAGCCGTTGATAATGCCAACGGATTACCAGGGCAATATATCCTCACAGGAAGCAATGCTGTGGATAAGACAAAAATAAAACATACAGGAACAGGAAGAATAACTCGTATGAAGATGTATCCTATGAGTTTATGGGAATCTATGGAATCATCCGGTGAAGTCTCTATAAGAGAATTGTTTGATAATCCGGAATATGACATAGATGGCGCTTCAAGCAAACTTGATGTGCCGGAACTGATACGTGCGGCTTGCCGTGGCGGTTGGCCTGCTACCCTGCAGATGAGCCAGAAATCTTCTATGTTAGTAGCAAAAGATTATGTAAACAGCGTGTGTGAGAATGATATATCCAGGATAGATGGCAAACAACGTAATCCGAAAATAGCAAGGCAAATAATGAGGTCGTATGCACGAAATATCAGCACACTGGCAAAGAAAACCAATATACTTGCTGACATTACAGCATCCGGAGATATAACTATCTCTATGGATACTTATGACGATTATGTGGAAGCACTGGAAAAATTGTATGTCATTCAGGACATTGATGCCTGGTGTCCGGCCATAAGAAGCAAAACAGCAATGCGCAGTGCGCCCAAACGCTGTTTCACCGACCCCTCCATTGCCGTGGCAGCAATGAACATTGGAGCGGAAGCATTGGAAATACAACTCAAGACATTCGGGTTTATTTTTGAACAGATGTGTGTACGCGACCTTAAGGCCTATACCGCAGATTTCAACAGCCGTATATCATACTATCGTGACCGCTATGGTTTGGAGTCTGACCTCGTTTTACATCTGGAAGATGAAAGATATGCTTTGATTGAATGCAAAATGGGTAGTAGAGAAATAGAAGAGGGAGCAAAACATCTATTGGAAATCAAACGTCTTATCCAAGAATATAACAAAACGGAAAAGCAAGTGCCATTACGGGAGCCGGATCTTTTAATAGTCTTGACAGGCGGTAAAATGGCCTATACACGAGCAGATGGAGTTAAAGTTATTCCACTTGCTTGCCTAAAAGACTGATATTATGTAGTTAGTGAAAATAAGAAGCCCTATAGTAAAAGGGTGACCTTTGAAAAGTTTAATATGCGTTTTGTTAGATAACTGCTTAAAGAGAACATTACGTATAAAAGACCACTCAAATTTACTATTAAATATTATAATTGGGATATAACTTACATTGAATATAAATGAAAGAATTTCTTTATGTGGCGGAGGAATGGGGTAGGTTCCTTGTCGATAGAGTAAGGGTTTCCCTATTTGGAGATTCCGGACACTGATTCCGCGTATGTGATGTGCAGGCGTATCTTTGCCCTGGTCATGGCCACATAGAAAAGTCTTGCGGATTCTCTGATTTCCTCAGGAGTCTTCTTGTCAAAGAACGGATAGACACCATCAGTTGCCTCGAAGATAATCACGTTCTCAAATTCAAGGCCTTTTGCCTTGTGGACTGTAGAGACGAACACCTTTTCTGTTATACATGAGCTGTCACACAGGTCGGCTTCACGGTAGGTAGTTATATCGAGAAGGTGGGCTGAAAGCTGCTCCTTCAGACTCGGAGTCTTCTCCGGAGAGATTACATCATTACGGAGGAAGCTGAAGATGTACTGCATCTTCGGGTTTGCTTCTATCCATCCCTTCTGTATGAATGTGTCGTACAGATGCTCCAGCCCGTCAACGAGCAGAGGATATTCAGACGATCTCTGGTAGAGACGGCTGAGTGTGCCGTGATAGATGTCAGCATAGGCTCTGCGGAACAGCTCGGCCACGGCAGAGTTGTACTGAAGGCAGTCGATGTGCTGCTGCATGTTGGCAGCAAAGATACCCAGGAAGTGGTCAAGCACGGACAAGGTGGCGATGACATCATCATCAGCCAGATGGGAGTTCTCACCTTCAAGACCGAAGACCTCCAGCAGGGATTTGAGCTTGTAGGACTTCAAGCGTGGAGCCATGATACGTGCCACCCTGAGGGTATCGAAATACAGAGGATGAACGGTAAAGAAAGAGAAGTCACCGCAATCCCTACGGAGATTGTAGTCAAGGATATTGCAGTCATATTCCACGTTCTGGCCAATAAGGGTACAGTCACCTACAAAGTCCATAAACGCACACAGGCCGGTCTTACGGTCAACCTTTTCGGCACGTTCATATTCCTGAAGAAGAGGGTTTACAATGCCTCCGAGCATAGCCGGTATCGGCTTTTCAGTGTGGAGGATTATGTTGAAGCGGTCGGTAATCTTCCCGGCATTCACCTTGATGGCCGCAATCTGTACGATGTCATCCTCAAAAACATTCAAGCCGGTAGTTTCCGTATCAAAGATAACGTATTCGCCCTGGCAGCACCTGCAAAGCTCCAGCATATATGAGCTGCGCGTGTAGTTGAGAAAATCAGACGGCAGCAGGTAGTTGTCACGAAGATTCTTCACGAAGCGGCGAGCCTCGGCATCTTCATTGAAAATACCTGTCCCGGTCAGAATCTTTGACCATGCCATCATGTTGGAATCTAAATAAACCACCTGCAGATGGGCAAAAAGCAGCTGAGCCTGACGGGTAGTGAAAAGGTCTGTTCCGGAAATCTTGAAGTGGGGGATATTGCGGCCGGAAAGTTCATGCGAAATATGGTCTGCATCCATGTTCCAGGGCACAAAAACAGCCACTCTTTCATCAGGTGCACTCTTCGCCATAAACCACTTCCTTTTCCTGTACCTTGTTTACCATCACTGCGCTGTTGGTAAGAATATACACAAGTTCTGAACTGTCCATCAGTCTGTAATCGCCGTTAACTTCGAAACCTTTTCTCATATCCGTATGCTTTAGAGGGTTAAAAACTTGAATTATTCTTCAGCTAGATTTTAGACCTTTTTTTTGAAAACCTTTGTCTTGGTTTGGTCTTTTGTCCGCTGACTTTTTTTTAGATGAGAATCATTCCCCATCTGAGTTTGTAGCCTTTTTTTTACGGTCTTCTTTAGGTACGGGCGAGTGGAATTAGAAAGTTTGACGAAAAAATGTTGGGGCAGTCGCAGACAAC
>ENA-OQKB01000379-OQKB01000379.1-human-gut-metagenome-genome-assembly--contig:-NODE-379-length-10013-cov-1.784443_pt1 | contig 10013 bp, 15 predicted proteins | sample MGYA00242646_ERZ504793 | MGnify/ENA primary metagenome ERZ504793 (study PRJEB26092, sample SAMD00036409) | human gut metagenome | host: Homo sapiens | study: EMG produced TPA metagenomics assembly of...
AAGGTATTACATTTGATGATGTTCTTCTTGTACCGGCTTATTCAGAAGTAATTCCGAATCAGGTAGATCTGTCAACACATCTGACAAAGAAAATCGTATTGAATATTCCGATGATGAGTGCAGGAATGGATACTGTTACAGAACATAGAATGGCAATCGCTATGGCTCGCCAGGGTGGAATCGGAATCATCCATAAGAATATGTCTATTGAAGCACAGGCAGAGGAAGTTGATAAGGTGAAACGTTCTGAGAATGGTGTTATTACAGATCCTTTCTTTCTTTCACCGGAGCATACACTTGAAGATGCAAATGACCTGATGGCAAAATACCGTATTTCAGGTGTACCGATTACAGAGGGACGTAAACTTGTCGGAATCATCACAAACCGTGACCTGAAGTTCGAGACAGATTTCTCTAAGAAGATCAAAGAATCCATGACTTCAGAAGGACTTGTTACAGCAAAAGAAGGAATCACATTAGAGGATGCAAAAAAGATTCTTGCCAAAGCAAGAAAAGAGAAACTTCCGATCGTAGATGATGAAGGTAATCTGAAAGGACTTATCACGATTAAAGATATTGAGAAACAGATCAAGTACCCACTGTCAGCAAAGGATGAGCAGGGAAGACTTCTCTGTGGAGCAGCTGTTGGTATCACAGCAAACTGTCTGGAGCGTGTAGAAGCACTTGTGAAATCTCATGTAGATGTTGTTGTTATGGACTCAGCACATGGTCATTCAGCGAATGTTATCCGCACAGTGAAGATGGTTAAGGATGCATTCCCGGATCTTCAGGTGATCGCTGGAAATGTGGCTACAGGAGAGGCTGCAAGAGCACTGATTGAAGCTGGTGTAGATGCAGTTAAAGTTGGTATCGGACCTGGATCTATCTGTACAACACGTATCGTTGCAGGTATTGGTGTACCTCAGGTTTCAGCTGTTATGGATTGTTACGAAGTTGCTAAAGAGTATGGTATTCCGATCATTGCAGATGGTGGTATCAAGTACTCAGGAGATATGACAAAGGCAATCGCAGCAGGTGCGAATGTATGTATGATGGGAAGCATCTTTGCAGGATGTGATGAAAGCCCGGGAACATTCGAACTGTACCAGGGAAGAAAATATAAAGTATATCGTGGAATGGGATCCATCGCAGCGATGGAGAACGGAAGTAAAGACCGTTATTTCCAGGAGAATGCAAAGAAACTTGTTCCGGAAGGAGTAGAAGGACGTGTAGCTTACAAGGGATCTGTAGAAGATACGGTATTCCAGCTCATGGGTGGACTTCGTTCAGGAATGGGATATTGCGGAACACACACAATCGAAGAACTCAAAGAGAACGGAAGATTTGTGAAGATCTCTGCGGCATCATTGAAAGAAAGTCATCCACATGACATTCATATTACAAAAGAAGCTCCGAACTACAGTGTAGACGAGTAATTGGGAAGTTTGCAGATTTTATGCAGACTGATAATTTGGAAGTACTGCGGATATTCCGCATTACCTGACGGGATGAAAAATCACATCCCTGATATAATAAAATAATATATAGGAACGCCTTGAGGAATTCCCGGAGGTTCAGTGAGAGCTGGATCTGCCGGGAATTTCTCTTTTATACGAATATAAAACAGTTAAGACAAAATTCATAAATGGTTAAGAAACATATGGTATAATAGCTGAAATAAGAAGATGTTTGTTTTAAACGATGGAAATGAGAGAATTAAAAATCAGGAGAAATACCGAATGAGTACGTCAAGACGAAATCAGCTGGCAGGGCGGAAAACATTGCCGAAGAATACACGAAGGAAGAAAAAGCGAGGCAGGAAAATGCTGCGGATCATAATGATCCCATTAATGATTTTATTACTTTTTCTTCTTTTTAAATCCTGTATACAAAAGAAAAATCAATATGCTGATGTGGATGCTACGCAGCCGGAGATGGATGTACAGTTGTTGGATATAAATCCGTATTCCAGACCAGGGACAACAATTGACCATGTGAATGGGATTGTTGTCCATTACACAGCGAATCCGGGGAGTACAGCGCAGGATAACAGAGATTATTTTAATGGTCTCAAAGATAGCCATGAGACTTCGGCAAGCAGTAATTTTGTGATAGGATTGGAAGGAGAGATTATTCAGTGTATTCCGACCTGGGAGATGGCATATGCTTCAAATGACCGCAATGCGGATACGATTTCGATTGAATGTTGTCATCCGGATGAGAATGGAAAGTTTACTGATGCAACATACCGCTCACTTGTACAACTTACAGCATGGCTTTGTGCAAAATATGATCTGACAGCAGATCAGGTGATCCGTCACTATGATGTAACCGGAAAAATCTGTCCGAAATATTTTGTAGAGGATGAGGACGCATGGGTAGAATTCAGGAGAAATGTGCAGGATGCGTTGGAAAAACAGTAGACATCATTTCACTGAATTGTTATAATGAAATCAATTCTTGGGATCATAGAAGAATTGATTTCAAAGCTTACGGAGTTAGATGAAAATAATGTTTGAAAAATTTTTCCAGATGAATATTTGGGGTCGACTTATAAGATCCCTTTTGAAAACTATATGAGCAAGGATACCGGGGGTAAGTCTTTGATATTGATAATACATTAGTTCTCACGTGCACCGGCAGATGAACGTGCAAAGAGACTGTTTCAGAGACTGAGAGAGATTGGCTTTGAAAGCTGTCTGTTGTCCAACAATCAGAAAAAACGCGTAGAGATGTTTAATCAGGAGATCCAGACACATTATATTTATAATGCGCTGAAGCCTGCAAGAAAGAATTATCTTCATGCGATGGAGATCATGGGAACAGATCAGACGAACACGCTGTTTGTCGGCGATCAGCTTTTTACAGACGTATGGGGCGCAAAGAGGGTCGGAATACACAACATTTTAGTGCATCCGATCAATCCAAAAGAAGAGATTCAGATCGTTTTAAAGCGGTATTTGGAGAAGATTGTGCTTCATTTCTATAAGAAGAGCAAAAAAAGATTGAAAAAGTACGCAAATTAGTATAGAATGGTAGAAGCAAAAGTACTGTAACGAACAGTTACATTGTCTGAACGAAATGCAATTAAGGAGGATTATACATGGTTTCAGCAGGAGATTTTAAGAATGGTTTAACAATTGAGATTGAGGGAAATATTTTCCAGATTTTGGAATTCCAGCACGTTAAACCTGGTAAAGGTGCAGCGTTCGTAAGAACAAAACTGAAAAACATCATCAGTGGTGGTGTAGTAGAGAAGACATTCCGTCCGACAGAGAAGTTCGAGAATGCACACATCGAGAGAAAGGAAATGCAGTATCTGTATCAGGATGGAGATCTGTATAACTTCATGGATGTAGAGACATATGATCAGATCGCTCTCAACGCTGATGTAGTTGGAGACGCTCTGAAATTTGTAAAAGAGAATGAGAACGTTAAGATCTGTTCCCATAAGGGTAACGTATTCTCAGTTGAGCCGCCGCTGTTCGTAGAACTGGCAATCACAGAGACAGAACCGGGATTCAAGGGTGACACAGCTCAGGGAGCTACAAAGCCTGCAATCGTTGAGACAGGAGCTACTGTTATGGTACCGCTGTTTGTTGAGACAGGTGATGTTCTTAAGATCGATACACGTACAGGCGAGTATCTGTCAAGAGTTTAATTACGAATTTAGTACAGTTTAAGCTGTATTTCAAAAAGGAATCTGTATCATGCAGGTTCCTTTTTTCTTTGACAAAATCAGATGAAAATCTCTGTTTTCACTAAAAAAATCAATTCGGATTTATGCAAAATTCTGGCTTGCTTTTTAAGGAAGGCCTGTCTATAATAAAGAACACATAATATTTGTTCTAAATTTTAAGAAATTCTATTTGGAGAGATTCTGAACTCTCCGGGAAATTCTAACTCAATTGAAATAGTACATTTCGTACTGGTTTCTCATTTTAATTTTATGAACCGCAATCAGGAAGGAGAAGAGTGAATTATACAGAATTTGTAAATGCGGTAAAGGAAAAACTGACTCAGGAGTTAAATGGAGGTGTCAGGGTAAACGTCTATACGACGAAAAAAAATAATGCAACAGAGCGTACAGGACTAATCCTGGAGACGCCGGGTGTTAATATATCGCCGACAATCTATCTGGAAGAATTTTTTGTAACTATATGAAAAAGGGAAAACAGATGGATTGGATCATTGAAGATCTGGTGGAGCTATATGAAGAAATCCGACAGGAAAAATACATGGGATTATGAGAGAATGCTTTCTTTCGAAGGGGTAAAAGACAGAATCATCTTTCGACTGATCAACACAGAGAAAAACAAGGAATTACTTCTGGATGTTCCACATAGAGAATTTTTGGATCTGTCACTTGTGTTTGCAGTACTTGTAGAAGCGGACAATGATGGGACGGCAGTGATGCTGATCAAAGATCTGCATATGAGACAATGGAAGGTGACAAAAGAACAGCTTTGGAATGTGGCAAAAGAAAATACAAAGCGTCTGCTTCCGGCAGAATGTTTCGGAATGAATTTTGCAGTGTATGAACTGCTCAGCAGATCAACTCCGGGGGAACATGATCGGGAGAATCTGTTAAGGAGAACCTGGCATATTCATGAAGAACTGGAACTCCCGGAAAAAGATAAAATGTATGTTTTGTCTAATAAACTGAAAAATTATGGGGCGGCCTGTATTGCATACCCTTATATTCTGGACATGCTTGCAGGAGTCTTGAAGGAAAATTTTTATGTTCTTCCAAGCAGTGTCCATGAAGTGATCATCGTACCGGAATCCTCTCAGATCCGTCAGTCAGAATTAGAAAGAATGGTGCGGGAAATCAATGAAACGCAGGTGCCTGAGGAAGAAATCTTAAGCAATCATGCTTATTTTATTATGCACAGGAAGGGAAACTTCAGCTGGGGAAAGAGATGTGTATCGACAGGGAGGACAATGAATGAAAGGACGCGGAGAGATTATAACAATCCTCTGCATGTCAGTCTTTTTTATCTGTATTCTCTATGCAATGACATATGGAGGCATTGTCAAGGCCGAAGAACTTGAAAAACAGCCTGAAGAGGCCGGAGAAAAAACGGAGGTTGATATTGAAGAAGAACTGCGCTGGGCAGAAGAAAGTAAAAAAAATCCTGAAAGATATCGGTGTGGGATTTGCGACGAAACGGAGGATAAACAGGAGGAAGACAAGGAAGAAACTTTTGATCAGACAGATAGAAAAGAAGATACAAAGCATAGGTGTATATGCAGCGGCAAGGGCAGGAGAAACTGTTTATACAAAGGCAATCGAAAAGAGGAATCGGTGCAATCGATGTAGTTGACTATAATGACCCAAACTGGCCTGTGCTACAACATTGGAATGAAGGAAGACTTGGTACGAAATCAGGAGAAAGTCTGTATTGCACCAATCCGACATTAAAGTTTCAGGAGGGCAACAAAACAGCAGTAGATGCTTCAAAACGTTATAACAAACAGACCATTCAGATGATCGCGGCAATGTTCTATTACTACGATAAGAATAAATGCAACGGTGTGAGTTCGAATTACGATTATCTCTTAAAACAAATGCGCAGTATTGGTGGATCATGAATGAAGTACATCACTGGTATGGAGATATGATCCAGATAGAAACAGGAAATAATGTAGCCTGTGGGAATGGTCATTGGATCTCAGCACACAAATCTGAGTATTATCAAAAAGGGATTGCATGGGCGAAAGAGAATTATAAATATTTCCCGGATGCATATGGGGTTATTTATGAAGGAAATGGCCAGCCGCTCAGTAAATGGGGCGGAACATACCAGCCGACCGGAACAGGGAGATTAAAGAAGGTGTCAGCGAATACTTCTGTGACAGAAAAGAACAGTTGCTATTCTTTGGAGGGAGCAGAGTATGGCATTTATAGCAGTCCTACTCTTTCGGGTGCATCAAGAGCAGGAACGTTTAGAACAGATGCGGCAGGAAATTCGTCATCAGTTGCGCTGAATGCAGGAACTTATTACGTAAAGGAACTAAAAGCTCCTAAAGGTTATGCACTTGTGGATGAAGTAAAAACGGTTACAGTAAAATCCGGGCAGGAGTCTCTGGTGACATTTTCAGACCCACCGCAGATGAATCCTGTGGAACTTTTGTTAAAGAAAACAGGTATGGAACAGGAATATGTTGATCCGTCAGGGACAGCAGCGTATCAAGGAGCACAGTTTTTAGTGAAATTCTATGCAGAACTTCTGGATCCGGGAAAAAATCCGGAAAAGGAAGGGGAAAAGCCAGTCAGAAGCTGGGTCTTTCAAACAGATGCAAAAGCAGTTTGCCGTTATCAGGAGAAGTATAAGGTAAAAGGTGATGCATTGTATAAAGCGACAGACGGAACAGAAGCGCTTCCGCTGGGAACTGTAACAATTCAGGAGATAAAACCGCCAAAAGGGTATTTCCTGAATGAGGAAGTCTTTGTTTGCCAGATAAAACCAGAAGGTACGGGAGAAAAAATAAATGTATATCAGAACCCTACGATACCGGACAGGGTTTTCCAGATCCATTTGGTGAAAAAAGCAACAGAGACAGGACATCCTCTTTCGGGAGCGCAATTTAAGCATATCAGACCGGATGGAAGCGAAAAGATTCTCACAACGGATGAAAAAGGGACTCTGAAAGTAATGCCATTATCTCAGGGAACGCACAAATTAAAAGAAGTAAAAGCACCGGACGGGTATCGGACAAATAATAATGAACTGATTTTTCTAAGTTGATGAGAGCGGGAAAACAGAATTTTTATCTGAGGTAAATACAGAAGAAGGAGAGGTTATTATCGAATATACAGAGGATGGAATTGCGGTAGTGACGATAGAAGATAAGCCGGCCTGTTACAAGATTGAGCTAGAAAAAGGAAAATAGAAAAAGGTGTTGCACTTGCAGGAGCTGAGTTTACTTTATATGAAGACCAGGCATGCCAGAAAGAAATTGACCGGGGGTTGACGGATGGGAATGGAATTGCAATGTTACGAAAATCTGGAAGTAAAGAAAAAATACTATATGAAAGAAACAAAAGCGCCGATAGGTTACAGAATTACCGAAAACATCAGATGATGCAGATATTGTATATGAAATCTGTCTGGAAAGTAATCCGGAAGAGGGAAAGTGTCTGTTGGTTGTAAATGGAAAAGAATACAGAAGCAAAGATACTGCAGACAGCAAGATAAGTATTGAAGGTTCAATTAAGGAGTGGAATGTGAAAATGAAGATTATAAATCAGACGGGAAAGAAGCTTCCAGATACTGGATCGGCAGGAAAACCTGTGTTACTTACAGGAATTTTAGCTGTAGGAATCATGGCAATGATTTACAGAAAAAAAGAGCAAAAAAGATAGTAGTAAAACGGTGAAAATGAGGAGATGACAAAATGAAAAAAAGAATGATGAAAATTTGTTATATGATGACTTTAGCTGCGGTACTCTGTACTTCTGGAACAACAGGTGTGACTGGAATCAAATCTATATATGCAGCGGAAAATGAAGTACAGGAAAGAGTAGCAACTACAAATGGTATTTTAAATCTTAATAATGGCTCTGCAAGTATTACGATCAAAGGAAATGACGGACTAGAGCCTGAAAGGAAAAAGATTCTTGGTATATCAGTTGTTTCAGGCAGAAAATGCGAAAGGAATGGAATCCATTAATTACACATTTAATCCGGAATACAAGAAATTTGTTTGTTATATCGTGGGACAGCGGATTCATAAGGATGAGAGAAATGTAACAGAGTATGAGGTGATCGACTATATTCAGTCTCTGAATACGCATCAGACAGAAGGTGCGCAGACCGCTCAGGAAAAGGAAGGAGCATACAGTGAATATCGTGTTTTTGTAGAAGAATTAAGAACCCATCTACAGAGAAATGGAAAAACAGGTCAATCTGTTGAAGTGACAAGTACAAAAGCAGACAATTCATTTGAAATTAAGGGATTGCCGTATGGATATTATATTATTGATGAAGTGACAGAGGTAAAAGGAACAAATTCGGCAGCCTCTTTGTGTATGGTAAGTACAGCTAATCCGGAAATGAATCTCAACATAAAATCAGACTATCCGATTGTGACAAAAAAGATCCGGGAAGATGATGATCAGGACAAAGTTGGAAATCAGGGATGGAATGATCTGGCTGATTTTGAAATCGGGCAGACTGTTCCGTATCGGTATGAGACAAATATGCCTGATGTTAACGGATACAACACCTATTATTACGCATGGCATGATGTGATGAGTGAAGCACTTACTTTCAAAAAGGATTCTGTAGCCATCCGGATTTATGAAAGTTCAAATGCAGGAAATTATTATGAATTGAAAGAGGGTGAATTTGAAGTAAAGGAAGCTCCGGGAGGAGGAGATACGTTTCAGGTCATTGTTTCTGACATGAAAAAAATTATAGACAGAGAGTTTAATCGTAAAAATGAAGCAGGAGAAAATAAATATGGACAGAAAATAGTGCTTACCTATCAGGCAACATTGAGTGAAAAGGCAGCGAAAAATACAGGACGTCCGGGATTTGAAAACGATGTTCGGCTGGAATTTTCAAATGATCCGGATTCAGCGGTGAGAGGAAGTACAGGATATACACCGTGGGATACAGTTGTTTGTTTCACTTATAAAATCAATGCATTGAAATCAAATAACCATGGACAAAGTCTGGAAAATGCCAGGTTCAGACTTTATTCTGACGCTGGATTAAAAAATGAAGTATATGTAAAACAGGGAGAAGGTGGGTACATTGTAATTAACCGGGACAGTCTTGGAGGAAACGACCATACAGGTGGAAAGCAGCCGGAAAATGCGGTGGAGATGAAATCCGGTCAGGATGGAACATTTGTGATCTATGGATTAGATAGTGGCACCTATTATCTGAAAGAAACAGAGGCACCGGCAGGATACCGTCTGCTGACAGAGCCGATTGTGGTAAATATAAAAGCAAGTTTTCCAAATGATAGAAACGCATATGTAAAAGGAGACGGAAAAACAGACAAAGGATTGAAAAAACTGGAGACATCTGCGCAGACCAAAGAATTTATTAACGGAAACTGGAAAGAATCAGAAATCAGTCTGACAACAAATGAAGGCGAAGGATCTGCTAATCTGACAGTAATTAATACAGTTGGAAAAAAACTGCCGGTAACAGGTTCTTCAGCAGTTGTTATCTGTATTACAACCGGAAGTGTTCTTGTTCTTGCAGGAGCAATGAGAAGAAACAGAAAAAATGCAAAGGAAAAACAATAGATTACAGTCAGATCTTTTACTATGGATAGGAGTTCTTTTGTGTAGTATGCCTCTTTTGACTGGCTGGTATAGTCAGAAGAAAACACAAAATGTGTTGGCAACATATGAACAGGTTGTGGAACAGACAACAGGAGATGAAATTGAACAATTAAGGAATCAGGCTGATGAATATAATAAAAAGCTTTGGGCAGAATCGAAAGTAGTCAGGGAACAAAGCGAGCCTGACCAGATGGAAGAGTATGAAGGTCTGTTAAATGACCGAAAAAAATACAGACAGGAATGATGTGTGTACTGGAAATTCCGTCAATAGATCTCAGGCTTCCGGTTTATCATGGAACCAGCGAGGCAGTACTTAAGGAAGGTGTAGGGCTATTTGATGGACAGTAGTCTTCCGATAGGGGGAGAAAATACGCATTGTGTGATGACGGGACACCGTGGGCTTGCAAGTGCGAGACTTTTCACTCGTCTGGATGAATTAAAGGAAGGCGATGAGTTCTTTCTGGAAGTACTGGGAGAAAAACTCGCATATAAAGTAGAAGAAATAAATGTAATCTTACCAGAAGAGGTAGAAAGTCTGGAAATCAGACCGGGAGAAGATCTGGTTTCGCTTGTCACATGTACCCCATATGGAATTAATACCCATCGGTTAGTGATTACTGGAAAGCGGGTTGTGTATGAAGAGAAAAAAAGAAGAGAAAATCAAAAAGAAACGTACCGTCTGTCAGAGAAATAGATTTTCTACAAT
>ENA-OQKB01000381-OQKB01000381.1-human-gut-metagenome-genome-assembly--contig:-NODE-381-length-9964-cov-2.443225_pt1 | contig 9964 bp, 11 predicted proteins | sample MGYA00242646_ERZ504793 | MGnify/ENA primary metagenome ERZ504793 (study PRJEB26092, sample SAMD00036409) | human gut metagenome | host: Homo sapiens | study: EMG produced TPA metagenomics assembly of the...
CTTTCCAGCCATTTACAGGCCATCAGCCGTGTGATTAATTACAAAAAATGCGCTGCCAATTCTCGATTGTTTCCTCTTCGAATTGGAAGACGGAACTTTGTCTGTGACTGTATCCGACAGTGAAACAACGATGGTGACTACCGTAGAAGTGAATGAAAGCGATACAAACGGGCGTTTTGCCGTAGTAGCGAAAACATTGCTTGACGCACTGAAAGAAATCCCGGAACAACCACTTACATTTGAAATCAATCCGGATAATTATGAAATAACAGTGCAGTACCAGAACGGAAAATACAGCCTGATGGGGCAGAATGCGGACGAGTTCCCGCAGTCTGCCATGTTGGGTGACAATGCCGTACGTGTGGAAATGGATGCACAAGTGTTGCTGGGTGGTATCAACCGTGCCGTGTTTGCTACGGCTGATGACGAGCTTCGTCCCGTGATGAACGGTATCTATTTCGATATCACAACGGAGGACATCACGATGGTGGCATCAGACGGTCATAAGCTGGTGCGCTGCAAGACACTGGCCGCCAAGGGCAACGAGCGTGCTGCCTTTATCCTGCCCAAGAAGCCGGCTTCCCTGATGAAGAACCTGCTACCGAAGGAACAAGGTATGGTGACTATCGAGTTCGACGAACGCAACGCTGTGTTCACATTGGAAAGCTACCGCATGGTATGCCGCCTTATTGAAGGGCGCTATCCCAACTACAACTCTGTGATTCCGCAGAACAACCCTTATAAAGTGACGGTAGACCGTCTGCAACTGCTCGGTGCTTTGCGCCGCGTGTCTATCTTCTCTTCGCAGGCAAGCAGCCTTATCAAGCTGCGCATGCAGGAGAATCTAATTGTCATCTCCGCACAGGACATCGATTTCTCTACATCGGCCGAAGAAACACTGGTTTGCCAGTATGCGGGCAATCCGATGAGCATCGGTTTCAAGTCCACTTTCCTGATTGACATTCTGAATAACATTTCTGCCGATGAAATCGTTATCGAACTGGCAGATCCTTCACGTGCAGGTGTCATTATTCCGGTAGAGCAGGAAGAGAACGAAGACCTGCTGATGCTGCTGATGCCGATGATGTTGAATGACTGATGAATATTAGCAATCGGGTTATGAGCTACGAGCTACAAGTGGCTGCGCAATTATGCCGCACGGTACTTGTAGCTCGTGGCTTGTAAGTTAAACTTATAATTTATAGCTCATAGCCAGAGCTTATAAAACGAAAAAACAATGAAATTGAATCTGAAAAATCCGATAGTCTTTTTTGATTTGGAGACTACGGGTACCAATATCAACTCAGACCGAATTGTCGAAATCTGTTATCTCAAGGTATATCCCAACGGGAATGAGGAGTCCAAAACCATGCGTATCAATCCCGAAATGCCCATTCCTGCCGAAGCATCTGCCGTTCATGGCATCTACGATGCCGATATAGCCGACTGCCCCACATTCAAGGAAGTGGCGCGCAACATTGCCAATGACATTGAAGGATGCGACTTGGCGGGCTTCAACTCCAACCGTTTTGATATCCCCGTCCTGGCGGAAGAGTTCCTTCGTGCCGGTGTGGACATTGACATGAGCCGCCGCAAGTTTGTGGACGTGCAGGTCATTTTCCACAAGATGGAGCAACGCACGCTGTCTGCTGCCTATAAATTCTATTGCGGCAAGAATCTGGAAGACGCCCATACGGCAGAGGCTGATACACGTGCCACCTACGAAGTGCTGATGTCGCAGTTGGACCGCTATCCGGAGTTGCAGAATGACGTGGCTTTCCTTGCCGACTATTCCAGCTTCAACAAGAATGTGGACTTTGCCGGTCGTATGGTCTACGATGACAAAGGTGTGGAAGTATTCAACTTCGGCAAGTACAAGGGCATGTCGGTATCCGATGTCCTGAAGCGCGATCCCGGCTATTACAGCTGGATTCTGAACAGTGATTTTACCCTGAATACCAAAGCCACGCTGACCAAGATACGTCTGCGTGAAATGACTCAGAAATAAATGGCAAATATACTGAAAGGGAAGAAAATAGTATTGGGCATTACGGGCAGCATTGCCGCCTATAAAGCATGCTATATTATTCGCGGACTGATTAAGCGTGGTGCAGAGGTGCAGGTGGTCATTACGCCTGCCGGAAAAGAATTTATTACCCCTATCACGCTCTCTGCCTTGACCAGCAAACCGGTTATCAGTGAGTTCTTTGCCCAACGCGATGGCACCTGGAACAGCCATGTGGACCTCGGTCTGTGGGCAGATGCCATGCTGATAGCCCCGGCTACGGCTTCCACCATCGGCAAGATGGCGAATGGCGTGGCAGACAATATGCTGATTACCACCTATCTCTCCGCCAAAGCTCCGGTGTTTGTGGCGCCTGCCATGGACCTGGACATGTATGCTCATCCTTCCACCCAAAAGAATCTGGATACACTCCGCTCTTATGGAAACCACATCATAGAACCTGCTACGGGAGAACTCGCCAGTCATCTGGTGGGGAAAGGCCGTATGGAGGAGCCGGAGAATATCATCCGCCATCTGGAAATGTACTTTGCTGCCAAAGAGGGCGACCTGGTGGGCAAGACAGTGATGATAACCGCAGGACCTACTTATGAGAAGATAGACCCGGTGCGCTTCATCGGCAACTATTCTTCCGGCAAGATGGGACTTGCCCTGGCAGATGAATGTACCGCCAGAGGGGCCAAGGTGATACTGATTGCCGGTCCGGTGCAGCAAGGCACTTACTTCCCGATGCACCAGTACCATGCGGTAGAGTCGGCGCAGGAGATGTTCGAGGTTGCATCCGCCGCCTTTGTCCATGCCGATGCCGCCATCTTGACGGCTGCCGTGGCAGACTACACCCCCGAACAAGTGGCGGATGAGAAAATCAAGCGCGAAAAGACCGGGGAGGATGAGTTTGAACTTGAAACCTACCCGCGACATAGCCGCTTTCTTAGGCAATCTGAAGAACGATGCGGAGCACTGTCAACGCCTCCTCATAGGCTTTGCCCTTGAGACTCATAACGAGCAGATGAATGCGGAAGACAAGCTCAACCGCAAGAATCTGGACTTCATCGTGCTGAACTCCCTGAACGACAAGGGAGCCGGTTTTCGTTGCGATACCAATAAAATCAGTATCATAGACCACCAGGGAAAGACGGACTACCCCTTGAAGTCCAAAGCCGAAGTGGCTGCCGACATCGTAGACCGTCTGGTGAAAGATTTAAATAGTAAATAGTAAATCGTCAAATTGTCAATATCCTTATGTTGCGTTCGCTTTACATACAGAATTATGCGCTTATTGAAAAGCTCGATATCAGCTTCAGCAGCGGTTTCTCGGTGATAACGGGTGAGACCGGTGCTGGAAAATCCATTATTCTGGGTGCCATCGGTCTGCTGCTGGGACAGCGTGCCGACGTGAAAGCCATTCGTGTAGGAGCTTCGAAGTGCATTATCGAGGCCCGTTTTGATATTTCCGCTTACGGTATGCAGCCTTTCTTTGAGGAGAATGAGTTGGAGTACGAGGAAGAATGCATCCTGCGCCGCGAGGTGTCCGCTTCGGGCAAGAGCCGGGCATTCATCAATGACACGCCTGCTTCATTGGTTCAGATGAAGGAGTTGGGAGAACAGCTGATTGACGTGCATTCCCAGCATCAGAACCTATTGCTGAACAAGGAAGGATTTCAGTTGAATGTACTGGACATCTTGTCGCATAACGAAGAGGCCTTGTCTGCTTACCAGCATATCTTCGGAGCATGGAAGCAGGCACAGCAGGATTTGGAGGCCCTTGTTGCCCGTGCCAATCAGGATAAGTCGGACGAAGACTATATCCGTTTCCAACTGGAACAGTTGGAAGAGGCACACTTGTCTGCCGGTGAGCAGGAGGAGCTGGAGCAAGAGGCAGATACGCTGAGCCATGCGGAAGAGATAAAGGCCGGACTCTATCGGGTAGGGCAGACGCTCTACTCGGACGAAGGAGGCTTGTTGTCCGGGCTGAAGGAATGCCTGAACACGATGCTTGGCCTGCAGAGGGTTTATCCGGTTGCCGGGGAACTTGCCGAACGCATGGAAAGCACTTATATCGAGTTGAAGGATATTTCGCAGGAAGTGTCGGGTAAGGAGGATGAAATAGAGTTCAACCCCGAACGTCTGGATGAAGTGAACGAACGTCTGAACTTGATTTATACGCTCCAACAGAAGCACCGCGTTTCCACTGTCGGTGAACTTCTGGCGTTGACGGATGAATACGCCGCCAAACTCTCCGCCATCACTTCGTCCGACGAGCACATCGAGGAACTGAAAGCGCGTTGCGACGCTTTATATAATAAGGTGAAAAAGCAGGCTGCCGTCCTCACCAAGGCGCGTACTGCCGTTGCCCGTGAAGTGGAGAAGCAGATGGCTGCGCGGCTGGTTCCGTTGGGCATGCCCAATGTCCGTTTCCAGGTAGAGATAGGTGCCCGCAAAGAGCCGGGCATACACGGGGCGGATACTGTGAACTTCTTGTTTTCCGCGAATAAGAACGGGGCATTGCAAAGCGTCTCCTCCGTAGCTTCGGGTGGTGAAATAGCCCGCGTCATGCTCTCCATCAAGGCAATGATAGCCGGTGCCGTCAAGCTTCCTACCATTGTATTCGACGAAATAGATACCGGAGTCTCCGGCGAGATAGCCGACCGCATGGCGGATATCATGCAGGAGATGGGCGAGCAGGACCGCCAGGTAATCAGTATCACCCATCTGCCCCAGATTGCTGCCCGCGGACGCGCCCATTATAAGGTGTACAAGCAGGACAACGAGACGGAAACAAACAGTCACATCCGTCGTCTGACCGACGATGAACGTGTGGAAGAAATAGCCCATATGCTGAGTGGTGCTAAGCTGACCGAAGCCGCACTGAACAATGCCAGAGCATTGCTGGAAGTATCAAATAGTAAATAGTAAATCGTCAAATAGTAAATACCCATATATGGTTGATAACAGTGAAATGATTTTCGGCGTTCGTGCCGTGATAGAAGCCATTCAGGCAGGAAAAGAGATAGACAAGATATTGGTAAAGAAGGACATTCAGAGTGATTTGTCAAAAGAGCTGTTCGCTGTCTTGAAAGGGACTTTGATACCGGTACAGCGCGTTCCGGTGGAACGCATCAACCGCGTGACGCGGAAGAATCACCAGGGAGTAATTGCCTTCATCTCTTCAGTCACTTACCAGAAGACGGAGGACTTGGTACCTTTCCTTTCGAGCAGGGCAAGAATCCTCTGTTTGTGATGCTCGACGGCATCACGGATGTCCGCAATTTCGGTGCCATTGCCCGTACTTGCGAGTGTGCGGCGGTAGATGCCGTGATTTATCCCTGCACGGAACAGTGTATCTGTCAACGCAGATGCCATGAAAACCTCGGCAGGAGCCTTTGCACACTTTGCCCGTTTGCCGCGAACACAGCCTGAAAGAGACCCTGCAATTCCTCAAGAATAGTGGTTTCCATATCGTGGCAGCCACGGAGAAAGGCGATTACGACTATACCAAAGCCGACTATACCGGTCCGATGTGCATCATTATGGGTGCCGAAGACAAGGGGGTGTCCTATGACAACCTGGCGTTGTGTGACGAGTGGGTGAAGATTCCCATGTTGGGAACCATCGAGTCCCTCAATGTTTCCGTTGCAGCCGGCATTTTGATTTATGAAGCGGTAAAACAAAGAACCAACTAAGATATGAAAAAGAAATTGCTGTTGATGCTCACTCTCTGTTTATTGGCTCAGTGGAGTGTGGCACAAGCCCCGAAGTGGGTAGACAAAGCCAAACGTGCCGTTTTTTCGGTGGTGACCTACGACCAGGACGATAAGATACTGAATACTGGAAACGGCTTTTTTGTCACTGAAGATGGCGTTGCGCTTTCTGACTACACCTTGTTCAAAGGTGCCCAGCGCGCCGTTGTGATGAGCTCGGACGGGGCACAGATGCCGGTGGAGGCCATTATGGGAGCTGATGACATGTACGATGTTGTCAAGTTCCGTGTCGGCATCCCCGGAAAGAAAGTCACGGCACTCACTTTGGCTGCTGTGGCTCCGGCCGTCGGTGCGGATGTATATCTGCTGCCTTATTCCACCCAGAAGGACCGTTCCTTCACTGCCGGGAAAGTAAAGGAAGCTGATAAGATTTCCGGTAACTATTCCTATTATACACTTGATATGCGTTTGAAGGACAAGATGGTGAGTTGTCCGCTGATGACTGTGGACGGGCAGGTCTTCGGCCTTGCGCAGAAGTCCTCCGGACAAGACACGGCTACCATCTGCTATGCCATTGATGCCAATTTCGCCATGTCGCAGAATATCTCCGCATTGTCTTATGGAGATATGTCATTGAAGGGCATCGGTATTAAGAAGGCATTGCCCGATACCGAAGAGCAGGCTTTGGTGTTCCTCTACATGGCTTCTTCCCAACTGTCTCCGGAGAAGTATATGGAGACTCTGAACGATTTCATTGCACAATATCCTGCCAGTGCCGACGGTTATCTGCGCCGTGCTTCCCAGCATCTGTTCATGTCCCGTGAAGATGCTTCCATGGATAAGGTCGCCGCAGATATGGATAAGGCTTTGGAGGTTGCCGACAAAGAAAGATGATGTGTATTACGAACCGGCAAGATAATCTATAATTATGCATTGGGCAAGCCCGAGAAAGTTTATAAGGACTGGTCGCTCGACAAGGCTTTGGACGAGGTACGGAAAGCGATAGCCATTGACGAGCTTCCGGTTTATGTCCAGTTGGAGGGTGACATCCAGTTTGCCAAGCAGGACTATCCGTCGGCATTTACCAGCTATGATAAAGTGAATAAGACCATTCTGGCCTCTCCGGCCACCTTCTTCAGTGCCGCCAAGACCAAGGAATTGATGCAGGCGCCTGCCGAGGAGGTACTGGCTTTGATGGACAGTTGTGTGGCCCGCTTTACCCAGCCCTATACGGAGGAGGCCGCCCCTTATTTGTTGGAGCGTGCCCAAGCCCGTATGAATGCAGACCAGGCGCGTAATGCCATGCTGGATTATGACGCCTATTACAATGCCGTGAACGGTAAAGTGAACGACATGTTCTACTATTACCGTGAGCAGGCTGCTTTGAAGGCCAAGCAGTACCAGCGTGCGCTGGACGATATGGCGAAAGCCATCGAACTGAATCCGGAGGATTTGACTTACCGTGCCGAACTGGCAGTGGTGAATCTTCGCGTGGGACGTTACGAAGAGGCGTTGAATGTGCTGAAGGCTGCTCTGGAGAAAGACCCTAAGTATGCCGAGGCCTACCGTCTGATGGGTATCGCCCAGCTGCAGATGAAGAAGGACAAGGAAGCTTGTGCCAGCTTTGCCAAGGCAAAGGAATTGGGTGACCCCAATGTGGATGCTTTGATTGAGAAGCATTGCAAGTAAAGGGATGGGATAGAATAAAGGCTCTGCTTTCGCAAGCAGAGCCTCTGTTTTGGGGAACTCCCCCGTGTTAAATGAGTTAAGTCTAGGTATAACAGGTTATGAGTGAAATTACGTTGTTTTATTTATAAAATGCGTGGATTTCCGGAATACTGCATATACTTCGGATTTTTTTTATTTCAAAAAAGAAAATAGACTCGATTATTAATAAAAACAAACTTTGACAATCATGAAGAAAGTGATTTGCAGCCAGAAGGCACCGGGCGCCATAGGCCCTTATAGCCAGGCTATCGAAGCCAGTGGAATGGTATTTGTATCAGGTCAGTTGCCTATTGACGCAGCTACCGGAGTGATGGCTGAAGGTGCGGAAGCGCAAGCCCGCCAGTCCTTGGAGAATATAAAGCATATCCTGGAAGAGGCAGGTCTGAGCATGGCGAATATTGTGAAGACAACCGTTTTCCTGGCAGACATGTCCTTGTTCGCTGATATGAACAAGGTATATGCCACTTATTTTGACGGTGCTTTCCCGGCACGTTCGGCTGTGGCAGTGAAGGCGCTGCCCAAAGATGCCTTAGTAGAGATTGAGTGCATCGCGGTTCGCTAACAAGTCGGCCACAATGAAACTGCTGCCTCCCACGAAGATGAAATCTTCCGGGAGGCTTTTTTCTTGTGCAGCCCGCACGGCGGCAGGTACATCAGGATAGCAATGTCCTTCCAGACCTGCTGCTTCGGCAAGCTCCTGTAGTTCGCTTTCGGGCAATGCTCGCTTCACGCTGGCTTTGGTGAAGTAGTAGGTCGCTTCCCGGGGCAGCAGGGCCAGTACCCCCCCGTATATCCTTGTCATTCACCATGCCTATGATGATGTGTAGCTGGCGGTAAGCCTGCTGTTTCAGTTGTTCTGTAATGTAGGTGATGCCTCCCACATTGTGGCCGGTGTCACAAATCAGGGTGGGCGAGTCCTGCAGTTTTTGCCAGCGTCCCATCAAGCCCGTCAGTTCCACCACACGGGCAAAGCCACTGCGCACTGCTTGTCCGTCCAGCCGGTAGCCGGCTTCTTTCAGTAGCGGGAGGGCGGTGAGGATGGTCCGGGCATTTTTCTGCTGGTAGAGTCCTTTCAGTTCGTATTCTATTCCGGGATAGTCTTCACGGTCATTCTCCTCGGCAAAGTAGATGGGAGCACCCGTTGTCTGTGCTTTTTCCAGAAATACCGGTTTCGTTTCGGGAGTGGTCTCGCCGATTACAACGGGGATACCGCTTTTGATGATTCCTGCCTTCTCTCCTGCGATTTTTGCTAAGGTGTCCCCCAGGAATTGGGTATGGTCAAAACTGATGTTGGTGATGATGCATACATCCGGACGGATGATATTGGTACAGTCCAGGCGTCCGCCTAGTCCCACCTCGATTACGGCTACATCCACCTTCTCATCGGCAAAGTAGCGGAAGGCCATGGCAGTGGTCAGCTCAAAGAAAGAGGGATGGAGGGGTTCGAAGAAGCCACGTTCCTGCTCTACAAAACGGATGACGTATTCCTCGGGTATAGGCTGTCCATTAATCCGGATGCGCTCCCGGAAATCCACCAGATGGGGCGAGGTATAGAGCCCGACCCTGTATCCTGCCTCTTGCAGTATGGCGGCAAGCGTATGCGAGCAGGAGCCCTTTCCATTGGTACCGGCCACATGAATGCTGCGGAAACTGCGGTGGGGATGTTCGAAGTGTGCGTCCAGGGTCAGAGTGTTTTCCAATCCTTCCTTGTATGCTGAGCCGCCCACTTGCTGAAACATGGGCACACTGTTATATAAGTAAGTTAAAGTGTCCTGATAATCCATCTTTTATAATATTTAACGGAGAAGCAATCCTTTCTCCCTATTAATTTGTTATCTTTAAAAGCGACAAAGATAATGCAGACCGAACGCAATCAAGCTTGCTTGAAATTGCTTGCAGTGTAGCTTATCTTAAGCTTATGCAAAGGTATTAACAATTTAAATCTAACGTGTATGGGAGCTAAGAAAAATTTTGTGATTGATACGAATGTGATTCTTCACGATTATAATTGTTTGAAGAATTTTCAAGAGAATGACATTTATCTTCCCATCGTAGTCCTTGAAGAACTGGACAAATTCAAGAAAGGTAATGAGCAGATTAATTTCAATGCGCGTGAGTTCGTCCGTGAGCTAGATTTGATTACCGATGACAATCTGTTCACCAAAGGGGCGCCATTGGGAGAGGGCTTGGGCCGTCTGTTTGTGGTGGCAGGCATGGTGGACTCTCCCCGGGTACGTGATTCCTTTCCCGAACGCATCCCCGACCATCAGATTCTGTCGGTAGTGGACTGGCTTTCCACCAAAAAGCCTAAAATGAAAACCATCCTTGTCACGAAAGACGTGAATCTGCGCATGAAGGCGCGTTCCATCGGTCTGCTGTGCGAAGACTACATCAATGATAAGGTAATCAATGTGGATATATTCGAAAAGTCGAATGAAGTGTTCGAGGGTATTGACCCTGCGCTGATAGACCGCATTTATTCTTCCAAAGAAGGACTGGACATCAACGAGTT
>ENA-OQKB01000385-OQKB01000385.1-human-gut-metagenome-genome-assembly--contig:-NODE-385-length-9934-cov-2.422351_pt1 | contig 9934 bp, 11 predicted proteins | sample MGYA00242646_ERZ504793 | MGnify/ENA primary metagenome ERZ504793 (study PRJEB26092, sample SAMD00036409) | human gut metagenome | host: Homo sapiens | study: EMG produced TPA metagenomics assembly of the...
CTGCTTTGCGGTACATTCCTTCAGTGAAATATGATTTTCTTTACAAACGGTGCAACCAGCGGCACCGATAAGCGGCTGTCCAGAAAGCAGCCTGCCGCACGAGATACAAATGGCTGAACCAGCGGCTGCATCGCGGCTCTTCCGGCGGCACGGCTGTACATCATGTGTAGAAAACGGTCCTGCATATCATTTTCCTCGCGGATCAGATCAAGCTTTGGATGATTTTTCCCCTGTTTTCGGTAAGGATAAGCGCAGAGTCTCAAACCGTTCTTCCTCCCTTCCAGATCAGAAGTCCGCGGAGCACAGCCACTCCAACGACCGCTACCAGCACAGCAAGCTCTTTATTCGTCGGCTTGCGGAAGCGGAAATCCGTGATAAACAGAACGCCGACCGCCAGCACCAGCAGATGCAGCCAGATCAGAAAGTATCCGCGGCAGAGCGGTGCAAAGACGAACAGCAGCGGCAGAGCTACTGACATCGAGGTAATCGGCAGTCCCTGGTAATATTTCCGGTTCTCCGAAGTTTCATTCTGACGCTTCTCTTCCATCACGTTAAAATATCCCAGACGGATCACGCCCGCAAGACCGTAGAAACAAGAATCGGAATGCTGTAAAATGTGTCATGCCAAGCTCATAGCAGAGCACGATCGGAAAGACGCCGAAACAAACCACATCGCAGAGCGAATCGATCTGAATGCCGAACCGCTTTTCATCTTCGGTCCTGTTTTTCTTCGTCCGCGCAATTTTTCCATCGAACATATCGCACAGTCCGGAAAAAGCAAGACAAAAAATCGCCAGTTAAAGTGTCCCCGCGTTGCAAGAAAATGCCGCTGATGGACGATGCAAAGCTGATATATGTTAATATTACGGTATAATCATAGAACCCTATCATATGTAGTTCCCCCTCTTTTTTCTCTTTTCGTATTCCCGATCGTAAGCTGTGCGACGATGGTAAAGACTGCACTCACCAGCAGTTCCCCGTAGTAGCCGAGCCCTCTGGAAAGCACCATTGCCGGAAGAAGCAGCGTGCTTCCAAAGACCGGCGGGAAAATTTTCAGGAACAGTGTCTCGCTGATTCCCATTCCTCCCGGAAGCGGCAGCATGTCAACCGATACGGAAATGACCGCCTGCAGCAGCACAATGGCAATAAAGGAAATGCCTGATAAATGGAAGGCGCGGTATACAAACCATGTTGCTGCAAATAAAGCAAACCTCTGTACAAATGTAATCGCAAGGACATTGACCAGCACCATTTTGTGGGTGCCAAGATACGCTGCCGTATTCTGGTAGACTTCCATGGAAGCTTCCAGTTTTTTCAGGCGGCTTTCTTTTCGTTTCATCAAATGCAGTTTTTCCACGATTTTCAGGCCCAAAACCAGAATTGTCCGCGCAAGCGCCGGATGAAAAACCAGAATAAGCATGGCTGTGACACAGAAGACATTCAGACCGATTCCCAGATAGAAAACCGGAAGGATTTCCGTCAGATACCGGTGCAGGAAGCCCTGTCCGAACAGAACAAGCCCAAGTCCCACCACGACCAGCACCGCTTTGTAGGTGATCGTGACGATCATCAGAATCACCGTTGATACCGGAAGAGATATTTTCTCCTTTTTCATATAGTAGAGCTGCATCGGCTGGCCGCCGCTTGCGGACGGTGTGATACAGCTGAAAAAGAATCCGACGGAAGAAAACAGAAAACATGTCCGCCTCTTCACCGGAATCTGGAAGGAATGCATCATGTACCAGATGATGATCGATTCTCCCCAGATAAAAACACGACACAGAACAGTCCCGGCAACAGCCACCGCACATCTGCTCGCCGCATTGCTTCCATCATTGCGCCAAGGTCTTCGCCGTGGAAAACACCGTATATCGTCAACGCAAAAATCACAACGAGAAAACAGTATTCACGATCATTTTTTTCTTACTCTGCACGGCGTTTCCACCTCCTTCGTTCCAATATCATGCCATACCATGCACCAAGATGCGTGCGTCCCGCGATCTGCCACGTCACTTCTGCCAGAAGCGCTCCGCCAATCACATCTGCAATCACATGCTGCTTTGTTGTCAGCGTAGAGACAAACACGGCAAGTGCCGCCCAGAAAGAGAACCGCTGATACCAGCGCGGAATCTCCCGTCTGCTGCGGACTGCGATATAGCAGAACCAGCTGTTCAGGCAGTGAATCGATGGGAACAAATTGTCCGCCGCATCCATCTGGTAGAGCAAGGCAAGCATCTGATTCCAGAATCCCTGTTCCGGGATCGACGGCCTTACGTTCGTTGTCGGCAGCAGCAGATAAAATGCCATACAGACAAGCCGCGCCAGAACATCTGCTGCAAAGAACCGCCAGACAAATTCTTTCTCTCTGCTTGCGGCAATCAGATAATTTACAATCCAGACCAGATAACAGCCAAAATAAATCACGATCGTCCACGGGATCACCGGGATCTGCTGGTCCAGCACCGTTTCTATATTGTAATGTTTCCACGAACTGGTAAACGGCCGCGTTCCAAAATAAGCGATAAAATTCGCTGTCAGCGTCAGAATTAGCGGCAGGATACCATAGTATGGAAACTTTCTTCTCTCGTCTCTCTTCAAAATCCGTCCTCCCTTGTCTCAAACACGTATCAGTATACGCAAAAACATTCCCTGACACAACCCAGTTCCGCTCGTTTTCAGAAACCTTAATAAAATCTTCTGTTTTTCGGCAGGGAAAAAGAAAGATTTAGAAGATTCGCAGAGAAAAAAACGACCATATAGGGCTTCACGGGTGTTCCTATATGGTCGTTTTCTTTCAGCATCGTATTTTTGTCATAAACGAATTTTTTATTCAATCATCATGGCATCGCCGAAGGAGAAAAAGCGGTATTTTTCTCTTACAGCCTCTTCATAAGCTGCCATAATATGCTCTTTTCCAGCCAGTGCCGATACCAGCATCACCAGTGTGGACTCCGGCAGATGGAAATTGGTGATCAGTCCGTCGATCATCTTGAAGCGGTAACCCGGATAGATAAAGATCTCGGTCCAGCCGCTTCCGGCTTTTAAAATGCCGTCCTCGCCGGTTGCCGACTCCAGAGTACGGCAGCTCGTTGTTCCGACTGCGATCACACGGCCGCCTGCTGCTTTCGTATCGTTGATCAGTTTTGCCTGATCTTCTTCTACCACATAGAACTCAGAGTGCATGTGATGCTGGGTGACATCCTCCACCTTTACCGGACGGAAAGTTCCAAGTCCCACATGCAGGGTAACGTGTGCAATTTTCACACCGGCATCCTGCACCTGCTGCAAAAGCTCTTTCGTAAAATGCAGTCCGGCGGTCGGAGCTGCTGCGGAGCCTTCGTGTTTTGCGTATACCGTCTGATAACGGTTCTTGTCCTGCAATTTATGTGTGATATATGGCGGCAGCGGCATTTCACCAAGCTGATCCAGTAATTTCTTCAAAAATGCCTTCATAGTGAAACTTGATCAGGTCGGTTTCCTTCATCCACGATATCGACTACTTCGCCTGTCAGAATTCCGTCTACCAAAGGAGATTTACCGGTTCCGACCTTGCTATTTTTTGCCCGGTTTTACCAGCGTTTCCCAGATGTCATTTTCTTTTCTCTTTAAAAGAAGAATCTCAATTGCCGCATCCGTTCCGACCTTGGAACCATAAAGACGCGCCGGAATTACCTTCGTATCATTGATAACCAGACAGTCGCCTGGTTTCAGATACTGCAGAATATCACGGAAATGACCATGCTTATATTCACCTGTCGTTTTATCCAGATGCATCAGGCGGGAAGCGCTGCGGTCTTCCAATGGATCCTGTGCAATCAGTTCTTTTGGCAGATCATAATAAAAATCTGATGTTTTCATTTGTTTCCTCCATTCTATGGCAGCCGGCATGATTCGCCGGATTTGCTCTGTTCATTCAACTTTTTTTGTCCCAACGGATCCATTATAGCATTTTCCGTACTTTCTGACAAGGAATTCTCTCGAATCCCAATCATCTCCTGTGTGGTCTACTCGATCACTGCCCGGCTTCCTACACCATCCCGGCTTCGATTTTTCGTCACAATGATTTTTTTCTCAATCCGCTCTTTTAACTTGGGCACATGAGAAATAATTCCGACCAGACAGTTTCCATCCGCCAGACCTTCCAGTGCTTTCACCGCCTGATTCAGGGACTCTTCATCGAGAGAACCAAAACCTTCGTCCACAAACATGGAATCTAACCGGATTCCTCCTGCATACGACTGAATTTCATCTGACAGGCCAAGTGCCAGCGAAAGCGATGCCTGAAACGATTCGCCGCCGGAGAGCGTGCGGACACTCCGCTCCGTTCCGTTATAATGGTCAATCACATTCAGTTCCAATCCGGCTTTTTCTTTCTTATTCGTGCCGTCTTCCTGCCGTTTCAGCTCATACTGTCCCTGGCTCATCGTCAGGAAACGCACATTGGCTTTTCGCAGAATCCGGTCAAAATACGCCATCTGCACATACGTTTCCAGTTCAATCTTTTGCTTTCCGCTCACATTTCCACATGCGGTATCCGCAAGCGCATTGACCCATTTGTACTCTTCTTCCACGGTCTGCATCTGACTTTGCTGATTCCGAATGGCATCATATGTGTTCTGATTCGTATTTGCCGCGTGATACTGCTCGTTATAACGCTGATCCAGAACCTGTTTCTGTTCGGAAAGTCCCCTTAAATCTTCCTGTAATTCTATTTCTGACGGGAGTGGCTGTTCCTGTGAATCCGCTGTTTCTAACGCCTGAATCGCCGTAAGCGCCGCCTGTACTTCCGTCAGTTTTTTCTGTATGGCATCCAGTTCCTCTTTTGCTGTTTTCTGTGCTTCTTCCAGCCGTTCTTTCTGTGCTTCCCAGGCTGCAATATGTTCCAGAAGTTCTGTTTCTTCTTTTCCCGCAAGCTGCGCCTCTTTTTCCCGGATCTTTTCCAGCAGTGCTTTTCTTTCAGCCTTTTGTTCCGTTTCCCGCAGCTCTTTTTTGCGAATTTCCTGTTCTCTTTGCTCCGTTTTCTGTGTTTCTTCCTGGATTTCCTGTCGGATCTTTTTCAGTTCCTCCTGTTCTGCAAGAATACATTGTTTCTGTTCTGTCAGTTCTTTTCGCTTTTGTTTCAGCCAGTGCTGTTCCCATACAGACCGAATCCACAGTTCTCTTTCCGCATCTGCAAGTTTTTCTGCGATTTCCGATCCCGTAAATTCATTTATCTGTTTTTTCACCGTTTCTGCACTTACCAGATCCTTCAGCTGCTCCTTCCCATCTCCAGGCCTGCCTTCGGATTTCGCTCCTGTTTTCTGCTGATCCTGTTCTGCCCAGATCGCTCTCTGCTCTTCCAGATTTTCCAGCAGTTTCTCTTCTTGTTCCTTCCATCTCTTCCGATCGCTTTGCAGTACTTCAAGACGGCTCCGCACCTTCTGCAGCCGCTCATGATCCTCTTTCCGCTCAGCTTCCGCTTTTTTCTGCCGTGCGATACATTCTGCACGGCGGCTCACCTTTGCCCGCGTGGCAGCAATCTCTCCCTCACACTGTTTCTGTCTGTTTTTCCGGAAGGAAATCACCTGGGCAATCTGATCAGCCAGGGAGTTTCTGTCCTCGCTCTCCCCCGGACCCTTTCTTTGCGCAGGATTCTTTTTCTCCATAAAAGCAGTCGTTTTTTGCGCCTCCGCAATTTCTTTTTCCAACTGTTCTTCCAGTGCTCTTTTGGTTCCTTCTGCCCGGCCAAGCTGTGTCTGTTCCGCTGCAATGGTCTTTTTTATGCTTTCCAGTCTTTTCTGCCGTTCTGTCTGTCTTTTTTCCAGTTCCGCATATTCCATCTGACGTACTTTCTGTGTTTCTTCTTCCTTCCGAAGCTGCTCTGCCTTCTCGACCGCTTCCTGTTGAAATAAAACATCCGGCATCTGTGAAAGTCGCTTCTGTTCGTGTTCTTTCTGACTCTCGGGCAGTTCTCTTAACAGCCATTCCGTTAGCTGTGCACGTTTTTCCTTTACCTGTCTGCGGCAGCTGCCCGCAGCCTCGCTTTGTCCCGCAGCTGCTTCCTCCTGCATCCGAAGTTCTTCTTTCTTGTGATCCAGCGTTTCTTTATCTGGCGTATGTTCTGCTCGTCTGGCAGGCTGCGGATGATGAATAGCGCCGCAGACCGGGCATGGTTCTCCCTCTGTCAGTTTTTCTGCCAGAATTCCCGCCTGTGCATCCAGAAATAAAGATTCCATCGCCTGATATGTTTCCCGTAAAGCATCTCTCTTTTTGATTTCACGCTGGTATGCACCTTGCTTTTCTTCCAGTTCTTTGCGTCCCTGCTCCCAGCTTTCCAGCAGATTTTCCAGCGTTTCCAGCTTCTGGTGGTATTTTTCCTGCAGCAGCGCGGCTCCGTCTCTTTCGGCCAGATGTTCTGCCGTTGTCGCGATATCCGCCTGTAAGTTCTCTTCTTCCTTTCGCAGTTGTGTCACCTGCGCGGCAATCTGCGTCCTTTCAGCCGTCGTTCTCTCCAGCTGTTTTTTCGTTTCTTCTAAAGTGTGGATTTTCTGTTCCAGATTTTTCTTTTCATCCAGCAGTTTTTCGCAGACCTGATCCTGCCCGGCCAGCCTTTCTGCCTCTTCGGCTGCCCTGGCCGCTGTCTCCTCTGTTTCTTTTATTTTTTTACAAAGAACGCTTTCCTCTTCTTTGTTTGCCGTTTCCTCTTTGACTGCGCCTGCAATTGTCTCGCAGTATGCTTCCATCTGCTGTATCTGCTCTGCGGCATACGCTTCTTTTTGTTCCGTCCGTGCAAGTTTCACCTCCGCATCAGAGAGACGTTCTTCCCGTGCTTTCTTCTGTTCCAGGACTTTTTTTGCACGCTCCTGCTCTGTCTGAAGCTGTTCTTTTGCTTCTGTTGCTGCCTGCAGTTCCTTTTGCAGCTGTGTCATTGCACTTTGCTCCTGCTGCACTTTTCGCAGCAGTTCCAGACACACTTTTTCTTCCCGAATCTGCTCTTCCAACTGCTTACAAATCTCTGCCTCTTTCTCTGCCTGCTCACTTCTCTTTTTCTTTTCTTCTTCCTTCGGAAGCAGAGTCTCCCATTCTTTTTCTTTCTGCTCTTTCTCTTTTTGTCTCGTCTGTCGCTCTTTTATTTTTCCCAAAAGCTGGTTTTTCTTTTCGATCTCTTCATTTAGCGTACTCTGCTCGTCTTGCAACGCCTTTAATTTCTCATCGTCCCATTCGATGCAGCGTGCAAGCAGTTCCATACCGCGCATAACCTGGCCGTCGAATTTATTTTTCTTCAGCCGGTCAAACTCTGTTTTCCATTCTGCCTCTTCCGGGCAGACAACATTTTCCAGATACTGGCTGATGCTGCGTTTCTTTTCATCGTATATTTTCCAGCGCTCCTTTGCTGCTTCCCGCAGGCGCTTCTGCAGCTCCTGATAAATCTCTGTGTGAAACATTTTCCGGAAAATTTCACTCCGATCCGCTGTTCCTGTCAGCAGAAGCTTCTGGAAATCTCCCTGCGCAATCATCGCAATCTGTCGGAACTGACGCTGATCCAGCCCGAGAAGTTCTGTCACTTTCTTTGTCACTTCCGAAGTTTTCGTAACCGGCTGCCGCTCATCCGGAAAAATCAGTTCTGCATTCGCTTTCTCCATCGTCATGCCCTGTCCGCGGTCCTTCGGGCGCAGATATCCGGGTTTCTCTTTACCGTATAGTCCTTTCCCTCGATACGTAAACGTAAGCTCTACGAAGGTAACGGCACCTCCGGTTTTGTCATACTTACTGCGGGAACATTTCGCCTTTCCGGTATTTCTACCGCTCGCTTCCCGTAAACGCGCAAACGTGATGGCATCAAAAATCGTTGTTTTTCCAGCGCCGGTGTCCCCCGTAATCAGATACAGACCGCCGCCCAGCCGGTCAAAATCAAGTTCTATCCGGTCCGCATACGGTCCGAATGCACTGATGACTAATTTCTTTGGTTTCATGCCTTCATCCCCCGTAACAATTCTTCCACCAGCGCTTTCTGCTGTGCGGTCATGCTCTGATTATTCTGTAATTCATAAAATTCCCGGAACAGTTCCAGTTCTGATTTTTCCTCCACTCGTTCCGCCGTGCCAATGTCTGCAGCAGACCGGGTTCTTTTGTTATCGTACTCCAGGCGCATCAGGTTCGGATAGATCGTTCGGAGTTTTGCCATTCCATCCGGCACATCTTCTTCATCCGTCAACGTCACCAGAAGGTAATCCTCGCAGTCGCTGTTCTTATAAAATGTTTTTGCCGTGACTTCCAGATACGTCCCCCGGATTTTCCTGAGATCGTGCAAGGGCTTTAATGGAATTGTTCTAAGCTCCACCGTTCCTTTTTCTTTTAATTCGATCACCGTAATCGATTTTTCCTGTCCTGCTTCCGAAAAAGAATATTTCAGCGGCGAACCGCAATAGCGAACCGTGTCTCTTTCCACCTTCTGTGGGCTGTGGATGTGCCCCAGTGCAGCATAATCAAACTTTTCAAACAATTCTGCCGGAATCTGATCCAAGTCGCCAACCTGCAGTTCTTCTGCATCACATCGTTTTGCCCCGGTTACGAACTGATGGGCCAGAATCACATTTCGATCCTGTTCATCAACCAGATCCTGTTCCAGTGCAATCCGAACTGCATCCGCTGTACACATTACTTCTTCTGCACGCTCCGGCAGGGCATGACGCACCACCGCAGGCCGTAAAAACGGAAGCAGATGAATCCACACCGTGCCATACGCATCCTGCAGCGGAATTTTCTCTATCGTTCCATTGTATACCTTTGAAAAATATATCCCGCTTTTTCCCATCAGGCTGGATCCAAATGCCAGACGCTCGGCGGAATCATGGTTTCCACTGATAATAAAAGTGAGAATCCGATTGGTGGAAAGCTCTGTCAGAAACGCGTCAAAAACCTGAACCGCTTCTGCACTTGGAATCGTACTGTCGTAAATATCTCCGGAAAGCAGTACGCCATCTGGTCTCTCTCTTTTTGCAGCATGCAGAATCTGCGACAAAATGTACTTCTGATCCTCGATCATCGAAAATTCATTGACTCGCTTTCCGATGTGGAGATCGGATAAGTGGAATAATTTCATAAGCGCCTCCCTGTCATTTTCCATGGTATTGTAATCTGCCGGGCCCGCCACTGGCAGCCCCCTCCGAACGTAAAACAACAAAAGCCCCTGCTTTCGCAGGAGCTCTCTCTTTCGTAGCGAGAGGGGGATTCGAACCCTCGACACCGCGGGTATGAACCGCGTGCTCTAGCCAACTGAGCTATCTCGCCATACTATATTTTTAGAAGTATGGGGCCTACAGGGCTCGAACCTGTGACCCTCTGCTTGTAAGGCAGATGCTCTCCCAGCTGAGCTAAGACCCCATATCTGTTTTCTAGCAGTTCTTACGTCCTGCTGACAATATGTATATTAGCACGCTTTGTTCTGTTTGTCAACGATATTTTTTGAAATTTTTCAAATTTTTTCTTTTGTTTCTACAATACCAGCGATTTCATGTCCTTCCGGCATACGCTGTCTTTAACTATCCATTCTTCTAACAGATCTTTCAGGGCATTTGCACTGACCGGTGCATAAGCACTTGGCTTTACCACCGCAGTATTTCCTGCCGCAATGGCATCTACCAGCGGTTCTAACGTCAGCAGAACAGGGTAATTCCACGGGCTCATAATCAGCACATTGCCATAAGGAGAAGGGCTTCGATAACTTTTTGCAGCGAACTGCGCCAGCGGTGTTCTGACATGTTTTGTTCTGCAAAGCCGCCCTAAGTGCTGCTTCATCCAGCGGATTTCCCCCTGCACCAGTCCAATCTCACACATCACACTCTCCGTCTTGCTCTTTCCTAAGATCCGTATGCAGCGCTTTGCAGAGGATCTGCTCCTGTTTTTGCAAGGCCATTTCCAATCTGCTCAAAGCCTCCATCCGCACATACAAACG
>ENA-OQKB01000387-OQKB01000387.1-human-gut-metagenome-genome-assembly--contig:-NODE-387-length-9848-cov-4.067997_pt1 | contig 9848 bp, 9 predicted proteins | sample MGYA00242646_ERZ504793 | MGnify/ENA primary metagenome ERZ504793 (study PRJEB26092, sample SAMD00036409) | human gut metagenome | host: Homo sapiens | study: EMG produced TPA metagenomics assembly of the...
ATGAGTTCCCAAAATTTTCCGTATTCTAATAAATATCTACAGGAAAAACTCCTACAAATAATATTAAAGCCGAAGAATAAAACCAATCACTATAGATGCATGCATTAAACAGGAATTTGTGTTTACGAAGTAATATACCTACAAAAAATGGAATGAAAGCACCAACAAACCTTCCTAAAGAAATTCCATAAAGATGCCATTCTTGTGCATGGAATATACGTAATAGGACATATACAATACCCATGATTATAATATCAATAATCAAAAATCTTTTAGGGTTAATTTTTTCCAGTAATGTTATTAATAGAAAACCGACTATTGATATTTGGAATAAGCATAGTAAAAACCAATATCCTATAGCACCACGCACCAAATACACAAGCCAAATTGTACAAATATATGGCAGAAGTAAACGTATGATTTTTTTCTTTGTAAATGATAGGAAATCACTCCATTGATACGCTTTATACATCAAAAAAACCTGATACCATAAAAAATAATGGCATATGGAAAGAATAGATAAGTTGCCAAATCGCCCCCCCCATTTTAACATTTATTGTCTGTTCGGGATGAAAATTGCAAACAGCGTTGTAGTCATCATAGTTCCATGCAATTGCATGTCCCATAACCATCAGGAAAATAGCAAGCCCTTTAATGGCATCAATATATTCAATTTTTTGTTTCATATAAAGTGATATTCATTTTTAGGATTATAACAAAAATTCTTTTTCTCACGATATCCGATTATTTTGGCTGGAACCCCACCAACAATAGCATAGGGCGGAACATCCTTTGTAACTACTGCGCCAGAAGCTATCACAGCACCTTTACCAACTGTAACTCCGGGCAATATAATGGAACGTGAACAAATCCACGAGTAAGCTCCCAATGTTACGGAAGCACCAATAACATGAAAATCATCCGAGTTATAATCATGATGAAGTGTCCAAATTAATACATGACTGGCTATTACGCATCCTTCTTCTATACGCAATCCTTTACGTGCATCGAGCATAACATGTTTGCCGATTGAATTTTTTCCTACTACAACAAGATTCTGAGGAGAACGTAATTCCAAACACCTGTACATATAAACATCTTTTCCTATTTTGGCTTTAAATAGTCGGGTATACATAAAGTACCTTATATGACGACACAATATCATAGGGATTATGTCATTTAAGATAAGTTCATATACAGAGTTTCTCCAAATGAGAAGTTCATGCTTACATGATTTAAATAATTCAAACATAGTATTTATCTTAAAAGGAGTATTCGTTTAATAGCTGATTTTATCTGCATTTTTGTAAGTTGCCACTGTGCCATTTTGTTTTCATGTTCCAGATTAACGTTGAATAGTTTCTCCACAAGCTGTCCATAAGGTATATTGTCATTTGCATATATAGCCTTTCTTTTAGCTGGAATATTCCGATTTGTTGGCAAAAGTGCCGGTTGTACAAAAACCGATTCTACAGGAATTGCATATAAATCATAGAAAGATTCTATTTTGTTGCCAACATTTACTCCCTTCATTGTGTTACATATAAGGATACTCACTCCGTTTCTCATATTATATGAAGTGAATAATTGAGGGTATTTCTTATTTAGCCCCCATGCATCACCCACTGTCAAATCACCATATCGACCTTTTCCTCTAAACGGACAAGAATAACAGGATGGTCTTATGTTATAGCTGTAACCATCACCACTATATGCGAAACATCGATATGTGGGCGATGATTTGGCATGCCTTTCAACATGAACCGTTTTTCCTTTTGAATCTGTTATGTCGAAATTTACAACACCTCCCATAGACCAAGGAAAAAACCGTTTACTGCGAAAACGTAAATTAGACAATTTGCCATTAAACAAATTTTCCCAATATTCCACTTCTAACGCCACCAATTTAGAACTGAATACACCATGACAAACGATATCAATAGTCAGTAGTGTTTCATAAGGTTTTCGAAGAAAAGCTTTTAAACCGGCAATTTGGCAAGGTGTACCGATATATAAAACATTTTTTTTATCATTCAATAACGATTTTACCTCTGAATAGGTATTTTTTGTTTCACTCTGGAGATATTTTGAGTTTCTCATTTTTTCAATCATACTTGCGCTATCTGCACAAACATGATTTGCTTTCCATTCAGACTCATTAAGAACGACTCCAAAAGAGACACCATTATCTTGAATACAATCCTTTGAAAGATATGTACACAACCCTACAGTCGCACTATTTAAAGTCAGGTTTCTATCCTTGGTTGTAACTAAATATGCGAAACCTTCTGGATTCATGTTTTCTTGATGACTTTCACTTATCATTGGACATATCACATCACATAATCCACATTGGATACATTTTTCTTCATCAAGAATTGGGTATAAAAAGCCCTCCTTATCAGGTTGCATCGTGAGTGCCTTATGGGAACAAGCTTGGGTACATGCACCACAACCTGAACAGAGCTTCTTGTTTTGCTTAAATGGATAACAGTTCATCGTGATTTAACTAATATATTCATTCAATTTGTTAGCCATTCGTAAAGGAAGGTATCTATAAATTAGATATGTTTTTTTCGCATGAATGGTGCTATTGGTATATGGTATAAAATGAAGCCCCTTTTCACCACATTTAGAAAGCATTCTGTCAATACGAGCGTCATATCTAAAATCATAATTAAAAGTAGACAACGTTTCATAATACGCAATAACTCTTCTGATTCCTTCGTTTAATGATGTTTGAAAACAAACTTCTGGGACAGCCTCTTTGATTTTTTGATTGTTAAATATTGCGTTAAGGCTTCTATCGCCTATAAGTTCATTTTTATATTCTGGCAAGTATTTTATAATCAATGATGTTGGAAGATCCACAAAATTAGGTTTAATTTTTAGTTCTTCATAAATAGTGAATAATACATCTTTCCATTGATAGCAATAATCACTCGTTATATGGAAATCCTCATTTGTGGCTTTAGGATTGAGAAATAGGCCGACTAAAGCCTTTGCAAAATCTTCACTATAAGTAAGTGTACAATAATTTGTTCCACCATTCCATACGAACATTGGTTTACCACTTTTAATGCGCTCTATAATTGTACGGTGGAAACGATATGCTGGTGCTATTCCCCATGGAATACGCTCATTATTGTATGTAATATATGGCCTTACAATTGTATAATAACAATCACATCGTTTCGACATTTCGATGAGTTGTTGTTCAGCTTCATACTTCTTTATACTATAGTTCCAAAGTTTATTGGGCTTGCCACATTTTTCGGTCAAAGCTTCTGTTGCTTCATTATTACGGCAATATACACAGGCTGAAGAAATAAAATATATTGTGTACAACGTTTTGATAATATAGGGAATAAACTTGATATATTTTCTTTAGTCCTGGAATAGAAATCAACTATGACATCGAAAGTTTCTTTACTCAATACAGCATCAACCGTTTTGGGAAATCTTAAGTCTGAAATGTACACACTAACGTCCTTATCAACATTGACGTTATTTTTACCTTCTATTCAGTATAGACACTGAGTATCTATGCAGTATTGAACATTTTAAGTACTTCAGAACTAAGAGTACCTGTTCCACCCAACAATAAAATCTTCATATATCTTTATGAAATATTTAATTATAATATTTATTACAACTTATTTTCTAAAATCGGTTAATGAATTGAGAAGCCTTCATCTTCACAAAATTGCGTTCATTTGAAGTACATCCAATCCAATAGATTACAAAAAGAGATGATACCAAGCTACCCAATATTACAACAATTAGCCGAACTATAGGCTGCATAATTTCATGGTATAATATAAGTGGAATGATACTAGAAATTATACCTGTAATAATCACATTAAGTAGGACCTTTTTCAAATATTGATTAAATGATATTCCTAATTTTTCATTCAATATTATTAAGCGAATAACCAAACAGCCTACAGAAATTATAATCGCAATAATAACAGTACATTCTGGTGGATTCCCTAAATATAGAAATAGATAGGATAATGGGAAATTTAACAGATTAAAACCTCCTGCAAGTAAACTATATCTTTTTATATCCCCCGTTGCAAGTATAGCAGTAATCAGTGGATAGGATATCGCATCTGTCAATGCCAAGAACAGCATTAATCGTACGAATATCAGTGCATGTTCTGGTATATGTCCCAGCCACAAAGTTAAAATCGTATCTGTTTCAATAATGATAGGCAATGATAAGATATAAAGCAAAAAGAATGAATATCTCGAACCACGAAACAATAAGCTTTTTAAATAGTTCTTATCTTGTGCCGCATAAGACTTTATTATTTGAGGATTTAATGCTGTCATAAAATTACTAACAAACCCTTGTACTGCATTATTTACTTGTATGGCTATTCCACGAGCGGCATTGACTATCGGACCACAGAACAAATTTATTATGACATTAACTCCTTGATCGCGTAATATTCCTGCAGATGCTCCGATAAAATTCCAACCGGCAAAACTGAACATCCGTTTTAATAACTCTTTATCAAATATGAAATGATAAGCGCATTCTTTAAAATGCCGTTTGCAATATGCCCCATAAGTCAAACGGACTATCAAAGCAACCGAACACATTAGGATGGCATAGAATATTAGTTTGTCTATGGGGGAAATCACAATCAAGAAAGCAATCACCAGCTTTCCTATCGCTTCCAAGATGCTGATATAAGCGAAAGCTGACATTCGCTCATGAGCGATAATACTTGCATTGTATGGAACGCTAATCAAATTAATTGCAAACGTCAAGATAGAAAACTGGAATACCCAGTTCGCGGCCTGCATTCTTGAATCAGGAATATTCATCTTCACGTTTAAGAACCATATGCCTATAGCTTCAGCCACTACAATAATTAATATAGCTAACCCCATCTGAATAGTAACAGATGAGGAGAATATTTTTTTAAGATTCTCCTGATTGTCTTTTCCTAATTCGTAAGTGATAAATCGAGTAATAGCAGCAGATAGCGAACCTGATAGCATGGAAAACATAGCCACTACTCCGCCTACGACATTGTAAATACCGAAATCTTCTACGCCCAAGGCATTCAACACGACACGGGACGTATAGAGACTGACTGCCATCATAAAAAGCATTCGGAAATACAAAAGAAGCGTGTTCTTGGCAATTCTCTTATTTTTTTCGGAACTATTTACCACGATACAGAAAATGGATAGTTAATAGGAAACGCTTTCTAATCAAAATTATTCACAGATATGTAAAATCCGTAATGTTTTGCTAAATAGAACAGTTGCCGCCAAAACAATTAATGGCGAACAATATAAGTACATTTCTTGCCACATATTGGACAAATACTTGTTTGCCACAGAAAAAAATGTCATGAATAACGGGTGGAATATGTATATATATAAAGAATCCTTTTCCCCTAATTTAGAAAAAACATTGACTTTTGACTGCTTTAAAGACAAAAACAATAAGAATAATGAAACGGCTAAGAATGTAGAACTGATATAATGGTCTCTTGTTGCATTCATATCAAACCAAGTAAGTAATCTATCCTCAGCTAAAGATGTTAACGAAAACAGAATCACCCCCCCCGACGCTAATATTTGTAAATTGTCAAAATTCAATACACGACTTTTATGTCGTTTTAGCAACATTCCTATCGTGAAATAGGGAAGTCCAACACATGCAAAATTACGTACATAATAAAAAGGAAACTCTTTATGCCATAGAACCAGACTATATTTACCAAAACACAAATCTAAAAGCAAAAGAATAGGGATAGACCAATAAATATAGCTAAGCTTATTACATTTCTCTAAATACAGAATTATTATAAGAACATATAGGTATGCCCCTATATACCAAAGATGAAATCCAAACGGATTCTCATTAAAAAGAATGAATTTGCCTAAATCCTTTGTACTTAAAATGCTAAAATCATTATTCTTGAATGCAAAAAGTAATTTCACGATGGCAAACAACAACGTACTCCATTTTAATATCAGAACCATTTTTTTTATACTTCGCTTTAAATGCTCAACCAATTTCAGTCTATCATTTGTAAAAATCATATAACCTGAAATTATAAAAAAACAAGGAACAGCACATCTGGTAAGAGGCATTATGGATTCTTGGTAAGGGGTAGTGCATATGAATCAATACGACTAAGAAAGCACACAGGAATTTCAAAGAGTCTATATTATACAACCGTTTCATTTAATTTTATGAATTATTATATGCAATTTATCTGTAATAAACTGCCGTTCAATTTTGTTGCAACCTATATAATAGATAGTAATTCCCGTACAAATGAAGGAGACAAGACTTGACAATATAAAATTCAGGAAAGATTCCATCAAAACATTCATCATCAAGAATGGAAGAACGGCGGCAATGACTGTCACAACCCAATGCCTTGCTTTCGCGCAGGAATTCGGGCGAGAAGATGACGTTCTCCGTGTCTAATTTCCTGCGCACACTTTCCGTGTAGCCCACAGGAATGGTACTTTTAATCACCATAACGGCACAAGGATTGACGCTCTTCATCAACTCAATGACTTCTTCTACATGGCTGGTGTCGAAGTAGTTCTTCACCGGGTCGTAGTTCGTCGGTGCGGCAATAACCACAAAGTCTGCGTCGGCATATGCCTTCGCTCCATCTAAGGTGGCAGTCAGGTTCAATTCTTTTTCAGTAAGATACTTCTCAATGTATTCGTCCTGTATGGGCGATTTACGCCAATTTATCAGTTCTACCTTTTCAGGAATCACATCAACAGCCGTCACTTGATGGTGTTGTGCCAGCAGTGTGGCAATGGAAAGTCCTACGTAACCGGTCCGGCTACGGCTATTTTTATATTCTTATCCATGATTATTATTTTATTTGTCTTTTCATGTGACCAATTGTATTTTCTCCGTCTTTTACTACAAGCATCCTCTCATGAATTTGCACTGAGAAACCATAAAAGGCCGTTTTTCTCGTATTAATGAAAGAAACTGGGAATGACATAATAAAGGTCTTGTTTACAATATAACCGTCTACCGCTACTTCTATTTCAGAACTGCCTTTCATATATTCTTTAATTGTCGGAAGCTATAAAGACTGTGACCACGGCTGTTGCAAATGACCAGAATTTGTAGAAAAGCAGTTCTGAAAATGTCTTTTTCATCATTCGATACATATTCATTATTCAAGTTGATAATTCATTCACCGGCATTGCCATCCCATTCAATCATCCCGATGTCTTTTCCACAAGTTTTATTCCGTTTCTCTGGACAATTGCCCGTGGTGTTGGGGTAGGAGTATGTTACTAAACATATGACCTTTTTTACTGGTTATGATTCACTATAATTTTAAATTCGTTGTGTGAAACCGGGCGTTTATAGCGATTTTGTCGCAACTGTTTAAAATGATAAATTTACAAACGGAACTAGCGAACCACCCTTTATGGCAGCTTCACTAATACTTTGTTTCCGGATACCTTTGTTCCTGTGACATCGCCTTTCATGCTGATTTCTATATCAGAGTATTGCGGTTCAATCATCATTGTGCCGTCAATGGCAATGACACCCCACTGGCTGTAATTCTTCTCCACGGCGCAATACCTGCCTATGGGAGGCCTGACATTGCGGTATATCGGAGGAATGGTGATACGCTCACCGACTTTCAGCCCCCATTTCATCCCTGAACGGAACGGAACAGCCTCGCCCGACTTTTCCAGAAGTTGCCGCCTCTTTTCCATTTTCTCGGATTCCGCCATATTCCGTATCTCCCTCGCACGCTTTGCCAGTCGTTCCATCGCGGCCAAACATTTCTCTCCCTCCTCTGCCGGGAAGTGACATCCAATGTATTTTTTTCCCCCACAGTCTGTCACATGATAGTATTTCCCTCCGATGTCCGTCACGATGATGCTTCCATCCGCCAACCATCGGCGTATCCAATAGTAACTGTCATGATCACCACCGAGGAGACAGGCATATCCCCATGGAAAACCAGCCATATGCGGATCGTCAATATAGCATTGGACGGAAGCATTATAATCAAAAATCGCCACATAGAACTTGTGGTCATAAATATAGCCGCCACTCAGGTTCAGTTTGCTTGCATACAGATTTTTTGTACGGCTGTAATACATGCGACCGACTTTCAACATCTCCACATCCCCGAAACGCTTCACCTCAGGTTTTTCCCTGTATGACCGCAGGTTGTAAAGATCTATATAATCAGACCTGCCGTTCGGTTTCTGCACGGTCAGGAAATTGTTTCTCATGAATTTCATGGACTGGCAATACCCTTCCTTCCTTATAATCTCACCACAGGCGTTTACCAGTCCGCAGTTCTTGTCCGAGAGCCTCACCGCTGCCATGTCATGCCGGATATCGAAGACTGTGACGAATACCGGGGCCGTAATCTTATTTCTTCCCCGGCACAGCCCCCATAACCCGCTGTTCTTGTCCTGCCATGCTCTAAGTTCCGGCCTCTTGCAGGGATTAGGAGTTTTTTGCAAAGCTATAGCGGAAAGCAGCCTGTCATGGGAAACGATTACTTCCATACCGAAGTCCTGACATAGATCTTCCGCGGTGACAGTTTCCGGACTTGTTCCGTTTCCATGCCGGACGGTCCGTATTCCCCTTCCAGCCATATCCCCACGGAACATCGCTTCCCAGTCCCATGCCATGGTGGGCAGACCGAACACACGGTAAAGCCCTACGTTGTCTATCAGCACACATGTTTCCTTACCGGTTGATTTTCTCAGTCCGCGCCCGGCCTGTTGCAAATATTTGGCCAGTGAGAGTGTCGGGCGTGCCATCTGCACGAACTCCACATCGGGGCAGTCAAATCCCTCGCTGAAAACGTCCACATTTACCAGTACCTTTATTCTGCCTGTCTTGAAATCCTCCACCATCCGTCCGCGTTCAGCAGTCGGTGTGTGACTGTCTATGGCTGCGGCGTCCAGTCCTTTTCCGCTGTAATATGCCGCGATGTTCCGCGCATGGTCGATACTGACGGCATAGACGATCCCCTTCTTCCCGTCCGCATACTCCAGAACGCTCTGATACAACTGATCGATGCTTGTGTGACGGTTCAGTACGTCATTCATCTCCCTTACCTGGTAATCACCATCTGCACCGCGTTTCTCCAGCGAGTCTATCAACCGTTGCTCCCTGCTGTTTGCACGTATCGAGACATAATCAAATGACGACAGCCACCCTTTCCTTATAAACTCCGCCACACTCCATGAGCATACCAGCGAGTCGAAAAGGTCCGTGAACCCGGTGCGTCCCATCCGGCAGGGAGTAGCGGTAAGTCCGAGAAATTTTGCTTCCGGACACCAGTTCCACAGCATCCGGTAAGTCCTTGCCTGCGCATGATGCGCCTCGTCGATGATGACCAATTCCGGTTTTTCCACCACATCATCGTAATGCCGTGTTAGCCATTGTATGGACATCACCCTGACGCACCCGTCAGTCAGACTTGTTCCATATTTTGCAACGGTCTTTTCTATCTGCTCCACAAGCTCCCTGCGGTGTGCAACGATCCAGACCGTCCTCTTTCCATCAGTGAGAAAACTGCTTACCACCGCCGCCAATACATGGGTCTTGCCGGTACCTGTAGGCATCTGCACCATCACGCTGCGGTGCGTCCGCCATTCCTCCGAGAGACGCTGTATAATATCTTCCTGATAGTCATGCAGACATACGGTTTTTGCCATATCGTTTTCGATTAAAGCTCCGGGAACAAGCGCTCTCGTTCCCGGAGCTCCCCCTGCACTTTTCACAAAGGACAAGGGTTCTGATCTAACATTAGTGCCGGCTATGTTCCATTTCCGGCCGGCAGACGGAAATAACA